>Ga0247779_1000772_pt1 | contig 17388 bp, 12 predicted proteins | sample UWRJL221509R5_FD_179925 | JGI IMG/M metagenome (GOLD analysis project Ga0247779, IMG submission 179925) | Plant litter microbial communities from Arlington Agricultural Research Station in Wisconsin, United States - UWRJ-L221-509R-5 | ecosystem: Environmental > Terrestrial > Plant litter >... | reverse complement strand
CGGCGGCTCGGTGGAGGAAGCCGTGCTCATGCTGGTGGAGTCTTCGCGCAACAAGCTCACTTCGGAAGAGCTCGATCGCTTGGCTGAAATCGTCGAGCGAGCACGCAAGGAGGGAAAGTAGTCATGCCTTTTGTTTCATTCCTGGGCATCGTGCTCAGAGCCTCGTTCTTGCTCGCGCTTTCGTTGGCCGTGCTGCCGGCGCTGCGCTCGGCATCGGCTTCGTTGCGCCGCTTTCTGGTCCTGCTGGGGCTGACGGCAGCGCTGCTCGTACCGTTGCTGAGCTGGGCACTTCCGGGGCGACCCGTGGTGCACGTCACGGCGCCCGCGTTCGCGGGGCACGTCGTGGCCGAAGCCTTGTCGACCCACGTCGCCTCGCACCCGCCGCTCGTCGTCGAGTCCGCGGCTGCCGAGCCAGCGTCCTTCCAGCTGAGCCCAAGCGCTTGGCTGTTTTTGGCGTGGGCGGCCGGCGCGCTGTTCGTCGCGGCTCGCAGCTTGCGTGCGGCTCTATGGGCTTTTCGGCTGCGCAGGGCAGCCAGCCCGGGGCAGGCGGGCGTGGGCATCAGCGCCGCAATCGAAGCGCCGGTGGTGGTGGGCGTGCTGCGCCCGATCGTGCTCTTGCCGACTTCGTCAGGGGCTTGGAGCGAGGAACGCCTGCAGGCGGTGCTGGTGCACGAGCGCTCACACGTCCGTCACCACGATGGTTTAGCGCTGCTGATCGCGCAGCTAGTCTGTGCCCTGTATTGGTTTCAACCGCTGGCCTGGCTGTCGCGCAGCCGGTTGCGCCGCGAATGCGAGCTCGCCGCGGATGAAGCCGTCATCGCCACAGGCCTGCGTGCGACCAGCTATGCGCAGCACCTGCTCGAGATCGCGCGCGGGCTCGTGCCCGTCGCTGGCATTGCGATGGCGGCGCGCCCGTCCGAGCTTTCTCGGCGCATCCAAGTGTTGCTTTCGCGCGACAGGCTGCCCCCGCCCTTCACGCGCGGGCACGCCCTGTGGCTCGGCGCGGCGGCGCTAGCGGTGCTCGGTTGCGTCGCCTGCGTGGCTGCCTCAGCCAAGCCCGTAGCCGCGTCGAGCAGCGCGGCTGTGCCAGTCGGCGCCATCGACGCCCGTCTGCAGGCGATCACCGACGAGGAAGCGCGCCGCGTGCACAGTGAGTGGAGCGCCGAGCGCGTGGCGATCCTCGTGCTCGACGCGCACACCGGCGCGCTGCTCGCCAGCTCCGACGATGCGCCCGGAAAACCGATCGTGCCGGCGTCGACCTTGAAGCCGCTCGCGGTGGCCATGGCTCTGGACGCCGATCTGATCACCCCCGAGCAGCGCTTCGACTGTGGCAACGGTTCGCGCAACTACGGCTCGCTCGTCCTGCGCGACTGGGCAGCATACGGTTCGCTCGATGCTGGCGAGATCCTGGCCATGTCCTCGAACATCGGCGCTTCGCGCATCTTCGACGTGCTCGGCGGCGCACGCCTGGGCGACGGCTTGCGGCGCTTCCGCGTCGACGCACCGCCCGAGTTTCCCAGTGGAACCATGAAGGGCGCGATCAACGCGCTGGGTTCGGCCAGCACCACGACGCCATTCGCGCTGGCTTCCGCCTACGGGGTGTTCGCCAACGACGGCCTGTTCCCGGCTGCCGGCAGCGCGCCCGAACGCGTGATCAAAGCATCCACCGCAAAGACCCTGCGGGCCATGCTCGAAGGCGCGGTCAGCAGTGAACGCGGCACGGGTAAGGCGGCCGCGGTCGTGGGCGCGCGCGTGGGCGGAAAAACCGGCACGAGCGACCCGGATTGCTGCGTGGAGGAGAGCGCTGTGTTCGCAAGCTTCGTCGGCATCGTGCCGATCGATGCGCCGCGCTGGGTGATCTACGTGGGCGTTGCCAAGCCGAACAAGGAGGGCACGGGCGCGACGGTCGCGGCGCCCACGTTCAGCCGCGTCGCGACGCGGGCGCTTTCGCTTTGAACGCTTGCGCTCGATATTCGCGATCGAGCAACGCGAACACGACGCTGTCCGTCCACTCGCCCTTGAGCCAAGTGACCTCGAGAAAGTGCCCTTCACGGCGCAAGCCGAGCTTTTCTGCGACCCGCAGCGATGCCCGATTGCGCGGGTCGATGTCGACGAAGATGCGATGTAGCCGCAGTTCTTCGAAGCCAAACCCGAGCACCGCTCGCCCGGCTTCTGCCGCGTAACCCTGGCCCCACGCTTCTCGGGCCAGCACGTACCAGAGCATGGCTTCGCTTTGCTCGCTGTCGCTCAGTTTCATTCCGCAACAGCCGATTAATTGCGCGTCTGCACTTTTGACCAGCGCAAACTCGAACATGCCGCGAGCCTTGCCCTGCGCCTGCGCGCGGACAGCCTGGATATTCGCGAGGCTCTCCGCGAACGACCGCACGCCGTGCGAGGCATAGCGCACGACCGCGGGGTCAGCCTCATACCGATTCACGAGAGCGGCGTCACTCTCGACGAATTCACGCAGGATCAGCCGCGGCGTGTGCAGAGCCATCGCAGGTTCGAGTTTTCAAGGAACGAAGTTTCGGGATGATGTCGCTACCAATCTGCATCGCAACCGAGCCTGAAAATAACAAAAAGCTCATTTCAATCCTCTCGGAAACTCAGTCATAAAGGATGACCGGGACGTCGCGCGTCGGGCGCGTGTAGGAGTTCGAATGGCGAAGCTCAATCGGTTGGCCGTGGTGTTTTCATGCGCGCTGGTGACGGCCTGCGGTTCGACGTCGACGCCGCAAGAAAGCGACCCGAGCTCGACAGGGCAGTGGCTGTCGGGCGGGCGCTTCGCTTTCGGCAAAGCGCGCCTGGTCAAGCCTGCTTTCACGCCCCACGCGCTGAGTCACAAGCCCGTGAAGGTGATGCTCGAATTGGCGGCCGATCCGATCACCATCGTGCAATCGTTGCGGCTCGATCGAAAGCTGAATACCGACGAAAAGCAGCTGATCCGTGACAAGCTTCGTAATGCTCAGGGCGTGTTGGAAGCGCAAGTGGGAAGCCTGGGCGGCCGTGTGCTGCGCAGCTATCAGAATTCGTACAATGGGTTGGCCGTGCAGGTGCAGCGCGAGCGCGTGAGCGGGCTAGCAAAGCTGCCCGGGGTGGTAGGCGTGCACGAGATCCGGCTGATGAAGCGCGGTACCACGAATGCCGTGCCATTGGTCGGTGCGCCGGCCGTTTGGCATGGAGCGCCCGGCTTCCACGGCGAGCACGTCAAAGTCGCCATCTTGGACACCGGTATCGACTACACGCACGCCGACTTCGGCGGCCCGGGCAGTGTGGCGGCATACGCAAGTGCGCACGCCACCGAGACCGCACCCGCCGCGCCAGCGCTGTTCGGGGCGAAGGCACCGCGTGTCAAGGGCGGCATCGATCTCGTGGGCGACGCCTACGACCCGGGCAGTGAGGACCCCGAGATCGCCACGCCGCATCCCGATCCGAATCCGCTCGACTGCAATGGGCACGGCTCGCACGTGGCCGGCATCGCTGCTGGCTCGGGCGTGACGACTACGGGCTCGACGTACCGCGGTCCCTACGATGCCTCCACCTATTCCCGCGCGTTCCGTATCGGTCCGGGCGTCGCGCCCAAGGCGGACTTGTATGCGGTGCGCGTCTTCGGCTGTGAAGGGGCGACAGACGTCACGATCGACGCCATCGAATGGGCGGTCGATCACGACATGGATGTGATCAACCTGTCACTCGGCTCGCCTTTTGGCGATGCAGACGAGCCCGTGGCGATCGCTGCGCGGAACGCCGTCCGTTCGGGCGTGGTGGTGGTGGCCGCCGCGGGCAACTCCGGGAACGTTCCGTACCTGGAGAGCACTCCGGCCAGTGGCGACGGCGTGATCAGCGTCGCCGCCACGGACGCGTCGCCGACGCTTCCAGGTGCCAGCCTGAACCTCCGAGCTCAGTCGGTTGCGGCGCAGAACTCGAACGGCGCGGTGTTTGCGGACGACACGTCGTACCGCGTGGTCGTGCTCGGCACGCCCGACGACGTGGGCGTTGGTTGCGCCGCGGCGGACTACGATCGTCCGGACGTTCCGGGTGCGCTGGTGATCACGTTGCGCGGGGTTTGCGATCGCGTCGACCGCGCTCGGCTCGGGCAAGCCGCGGGCGCGGCTGCGGTCGTGTTGCTCAACAGCGAGCCGGGCTATCCGCCGATCGAAGGAGAGATCGCCGGCGTGAGCATCCCATTCTTCGGCGTGCGGCAGGAGGACGGTCCTCTGCTGCTAGCCGCGTCGAGCTCGATTGCGAGCAATATCGCCCTGCAAAACCCGGGTTTCCGTGCGGTGGCTGGCTTCTCCAGTGGCGGTCCGCGCTTTGCCGATAGCGAGCTCAAGCCGAACGTGATTGCGCCGGGCGTGGCCGTGGTTTCGGCTGCGGTCGGCACGGGCTCGGGTGCGCTCACGGGCTCGGGGACTTCGATGGCTAGCCCGGTCGTTGCTGGCGTCGCAGCGCTCGTTCGTCAAGCGCATCCCACTTGGTCCGCGCGCAAAATCGCCACCGTGATCAGCAACACTGCGGCCCCGAGCGACGTGACCGCGTACGCCACGCGGCTTGCAGGAGCGGGCCTCGCGCAAGCAGCATCCGCCGTCAAGAGCGGCGCGATCGCATCATCCGCCCGGGCTCCGGCGGTCAGCTTCGGCTTCGTCGAGTTGAAAGAGCGGGCGCGTCTGCGGGACGAGATCACGGTCGTCAACGAAGGTCGGACGACCATGCAATTCAATGTCTCGATCCCTGCTGCCTTCATCCAAGGCGTGCCGCACAGCGTGACCGTATCCAAGACCAAGTTGCGTATTGGCGCTGGCGACAGCGAAAGCTTCAGCCTCGAGCTGACACTGCCCGTGCCCAACGTCGACCCGCTTGCGTTCAACGACTTCGCCGGCATCGTCGAGCTCACACCCGCCGACGCGAACAGCAACCACGGCGTCGCGCTGCGTGTGCCGTATTACGGAGTCGCGCGTCCAGAAGCGAACTTGGACGCAGAGCTCGAGCCCGCGCCGACGCCCAAGAGGCCGAACGGTCAGCTCGAGCTGTCCAATCCCCGCAGTCCAATCCCCGGCACCGCGGACGTATACGCTTGGGGCATCGAGGGCGACAAGGATCTGAAATCGTGCAACGACGTCCGCGCCTTGGGCGTGCAATCGCTGGAAAATGGCGAGGATGGCCCGTGGCTGGTGTTCGCCTTCGATGCCTATCGCCGCTGCTCGAACTCGGCGATCAATGAATACGACATCTTGATCAAAAACGAGCTGGGGCAAGAGTTCGCAGTCGTCGGTGTCGACCAGGGCCTGCTCGAGGACGACTATCCAAACGGGGTGTTGGTTACCGCGGTCTTCGACGTACAGACTGGGCTTGCCTATGAGCTACCCGCGGTCGCTGCCACTGACTCGGCGACCGTGCAGCTCGCAGCGCCCGCTTCGCTGCTTGGTTTGACCGGCGACGCCGCGCGCTTCAGCTACAGCACCCAAACCTTCAACTTGGCAGGCGAGGGGAACGACGCGCCCGCAGGCGTTGCCAGCTTCAATGCCTACGCGAGCTCCCTCCGCGGTCTGGGTCAGTACGTGGCAGTCGACGGGAACAGCAAGACCAGACTCCCGATCGGCGTGAACGCTGCGGAATTCGCCAGCACCCTGAGCAAGGGGCTGCTCGTGTTATTCGCTGAAAACGCTCCTGGGGCAAAGCAGGCCGAGCTGCTACCGCTGCGGTTTTTCAAACACTGATCGAAGGGCCCAGGCCACTTGCGGTCGGCCCCGGACGGAGGGCATAGTCCCCGCCGCAGATGGGCACGAAATGGCTGCTGATCGCTTTGCCTCTGATCGTTTTCGGGGTGCTCGTTCAGTCGGCTTTTTGGGTGCCGACCTACGCTAGCCAGACGCGGGGCAATCCGGCACGGCTCCGCACGTTCTTGCGCGCCTCCATCGGCGACGCGAAGGTGCTAAATCCGGTCATTTACTCGGACGCTAGCTCGGGGGAGGTCATGGCGGGCATCTTCGAAGGCCTGGTCGATGCCGACCAGAACCTGAAGCTGGTCGGCCGCCTCGCCGACCACTGGCAGATCCGTGAGGACGCCTACGTGGCTGCCCTGCCGGAGCGAAAGCTGCCCGATGGGCGGCCCGCTACCGCGGCTCACATCGCGTCCTTGATCGAGGCTGCTTGGAAGGGCGCGCGCCTGGATGGCATCGAGGCGAGCATTCAGGGGCTGGAGCTGGTGCCGGAAGAGACGCGCGTGCTGACCGAGAGCACGCTCGCCTCGGATGCCAAGGGCAAGCAGGTGCCGACGGACGTCGAGCTCACCATAGCCGTGCCCGAGCGAGTGAGGATTCACCTGTCCAAGGTCGAGTCGCAATTGTTCAAAAAGCTCGAGCCAGTGTTGGGCTCGGGCTACTTTCGAGATTACCCGTTCGGCGCTCGTTTCAAGGCCAAGGACCCTCGCTTGCTTCAGCAGCTGAGCGAAAAGCTGCCGGACTTGCTGGGGATCGGCGAACACAATCCGATCGTCACGTTCTATTTGCGACCTGGTGTTCGTTGGCATGACGGCGTGCCCTTCACCGCTGAGGACGTGAAGTTCACGTATGAAGCGCTGGTGAGTCCGCGCAATGCTTCACCGCACGCTTCCTCGTACGAAAAGATCAAGTCGGTCGAAGTCGTCGATGAGTTGACCGCGCGGGTTACGTACAGCCGGCTGTACGCGCCGGCCCTGATCGATTGGATGATCGGCCTGATCCCCAAGCATTTGCTGGATGACGCCGCGCTCGAGCGCGAGATGGCCAAGGCTTCGCTCTCGCCGGCAGCGCGCGCGACCTTCTCGGTCCGAAATTCGGAGTTCAACCGCCACCCCGTGGGCACCGGACCGTTCCGCTTCGCGGAGTGGCATCCGGACCAGTTCATTCGCTTACGACGCAATGAGGGCTATTGGGGCGCGAAAGCGGAGTATCTAGACGTATTCTTTCGCGTCATTCCGGACTACTTGACCATGGAGCTCGAGTTTCAGGCCGGCGCTCTAGACCGGTACGACGCGCCCCCGCATCAAGCCGCGCGCTATCGGAATAATCCCGCGTATCACTTGCTCGCCAGGAAACGCGGTTCCTACAGCTACATTGCCTACAACTCGAGGCGACCGCAGTTTCAGGACGTGCGCGTGCGTCGCGCGTTGGGCATGGCAATCGACGTCGACAGCATCATCAAATACGTGCTCTCGGGTGAAGGCAAGCGCGCCACCGGGCCCTACTATTCGAACACGCCGTTCAACGATCCGAGCGTCGAGCCGCTAGCCTACGATCCAGCCAAGGCACTGGCCTTGTTGGCGGAGACGGGCTGGAAGAAGAATGCGCGCGGCATGCTCGAGAAGGACGGTAAGCCCTTCCAGTTTACGTTGGTCACCAACAACGGAAACCCACAACGAAAAGCCATCATGACCATCGCCCAAGAGGCGTGGCGCAAGCTCGGCATCGATTGCAAAATCCAAGCCTTCGAATGGACGGTTTTTCTCGAAGATTTCGTGCACAAGCTCAACTTTGACGCCGTCGTGCTCGGCTGGTCCGGCGGTGAGATCAACCCCGATTTGTATCAAATCTGGCACTCGAGTCAGGGGGGGCAGTATCACCTCAACTACCCCGGCTACGACAATCCGCGCGTCGACGAGCTGATCGTACGCATTCGTGACGAATACGATTTCGACGCGCAAGTCGCGCTGACGCACCAAGTGCATCGCTTGATCGCAGGCGATCAACCGTACACGTTTCTGTATGAACCAGTAGAGCCGATCGCAATCGACAAGCGCATCGCCTTGGTGGAACACCAGCCGGATGGCAGCGAGGCATATCGAAAGATCGAGCCCACGCCTTCTGGCTCGATCGACTTCTACTTCCCGAAATGGCGCAAGCTCGCGCAGGAGCCCGAATATGCTCCGTAGAATCGAGTGCCGCTGATGTGGCGCTTCCTAGCGCGTACGATCGTGCAGCGTTTGCTGCTGTTGGTCGTGATTTCGATCGTGTCACACACGGTGATTCACCTCGCACCGGGCGAGCCCAGCGAGGTCGACTCGATGAACCCGATGATGAAAGCCGAGGACATAGCGCGCATCCGCAAGTCGTTCCACCTGGATGACCCGATTTATCTGCAATACCTGCACTGGATGAAGGATTTGTGCACCGGGGAGCTCAAGTCGTTCCGTGACGGCTTGCCGGTGGTGCCCAAGATCTGGGAGCGCTTCCTGAACTCCCTGCCGCTGTTTTTGTGCACGACCGCGATCGTGTGGACGGCATCGTTCCCGATTGGCATTCAGGCGGCATTGAAACGGGGCTCTCGCTACGACCGCTCGACCACGTTCATCGCTTACACCCTGATTTCGATCCCTGGCTTCTTCTTGTCCTACGTGCTGATCCTTTGGGTCGTGCGCATCTTTCATCTGCCAGTGATTGGGCTGCACACGTTCGGCACGGAAAGCGCCACCGGCGCGCTGAGGTTGATGGACCACATTTGGCATCTGGTGATCCCGTCGCTGATGGCCGCGTTGACCGGCATCGCCGTGCTCTCGCGCTACGTGCGCGCGCAAATGCTGGAGGTGCTGGAGCAAGACTACGTGCGCACCGCACGCGCCAAGGGGCTCGACGAGGTGCACGTGGTCTACGGCCACGCCCTGCGCAACGCGCTCTTGCCGTTCGTGACCATGTTCGGCTTGCTCTTGCCGGGCTTGATCAGCGGTTCTGTGATTTTCGAGCAGATCTTCGCCTGGCCGGGCCTCGGCTTACTCGGCTACGAGGCGATTTTGGCTCGTGATTTCCCGGTGATTCTGACGCTCAACTTCATGGCCGCCGCGCTCACGCTGCTCGGCATTTTGTTGTCCGACATCCTGTACGCGCTGGTCGATCCGCGCATTCGGCTCGAATGAGTATGCCGACCGATCCCACGGATGCGAGCGCCGCGCTGACCCCCGTGCGCGCGGACGCGGAAGCATTGGGCATCGCCGAGACGCCCGCGCAACAGCTCTGGCGCACGTTTCGCAAGGACCGGCTGGCGATGCTCGGTCTGTACGTGCTGTTCGTGTTGTTCGTCGTGGCGCTGGTCGGCGACGTGCTCACCAGCTGGTGGGTGGTGTTCGACCCGACAACGGTGCGTTTGCCGGACAAGCTGCTGCCTCCGCTCAGCCCTGCCTCGGCCGCGCTGGCCAAGGATTTGCTGCCGCCCTTTCATTCCTACCCGTTCGGCACCGACGAGCTCGGTCGCAACGTGTTCGCGCGTATGCTGCAGGGGACGTTCGTGTCGCTGTCGGTGGGCGTGGTTGCCGTCAGCATCTCGCTCGGTATCGGCGTGACCGTGGGCGGCTTGGCCGGCTTCTACGGACAGCGCAAGCTCGGCCCGTTCAGCGTGGATTCCTGGTTGATGCGCTTCACCGACGTGGTGCTGTGTTTTCCGACCTTTTTCTTGATCCTCACGGTGGTCGCGCTGCTGCCGCCCAGCATCTACAACATCATGATCGTGATCGGCATCACCAGCTGGATGAGCACTGCGCGCTTCGTACGCGCGGAGTTCCTCGCGTTGCGTGAGCAGGATTTCGTTACCGCCGCCAAGGCGCTCGGGCTCCCCGAATGGCGGATCATCTTCCGGCACATGATCCCGAACGCGATGGCCCCCGTGCTCGTGTCCGCGACGATCAACGTCGCGCACGCCATTCTGACCGAATCGGCGCTGTCGTTCCTGGGCTTTGGCGTGCGCCCGCCGTACGCCACTTGGGGCAACATCTTGGCCGATGGTCGCTCGTACATCTTCGATGCACCCTGGTTGTTTCTGATTCCAGGCTCCGCCATCTTGCTGGTGGTGCTGGCCTTCAACCTGGTCGGTGAGGGCCTGCGCGACGCCCTGAACCCGAAATTGCGAAAGCGAGCGAGTTGATGACGAGTGAGCCCTCGGCGCTGCTCTCGATTCGCGACCTGCACGTCGAGTTTTCGACGGATGCCGGACCAGTGCCCGCGGTGCGCGGCGTCGATCTCGAGATCGCCGCCGGCGAAACCGTGGCTTTGGTCGGTGAATCGGGCTGTGGGAAATCCGTGACTGCGATGTCGGTCATGCGCTTGACCGAGGGACGCATCGCCGCGGGCAGCATTCATTTCCAAGGCCGCGACCTGGCCAGCTTGCCCGACGGCGAAATGCGCAGCATTCGTGGCGGCCAGGTCGGCATGATCTTTCAAGAGCCGATGACCTCGCTGAACCCCGTGTTCACGATTGGTCGCCAACTCGAGGAGGTCGTGGTTCTGCATCAGCAACTGAGCGCGCGAGCCGCACGCGCGCACGCGCTCGAGCTGCTGCAGCGCGTCGGTATTTCCGCGCCTGAGCGCCGCATCTCGCAGTATCCGCACGAGCTGTCCGGCGGCATGAAGCAACGCGTGATGCTGGCCATGGCCATTGCGTGCCGCCCGCGGCTGCTCATCGCCGACGAACCAACGACCGCGCTCGACGTCACGATTCAGGCGCAAATCATGGAGCTTTTGCGCGAGCTCAAGCAAGAGCTCGGCATGGCGGTGCTGCTGATCACGCACGACCTGGGCCTGGTGGCTCACTTTGCCGAGCGCGTGCTGGTGATGTACGCAGGAAAAATCGTCGAGCAAGGCTCGGTGCGTGACATCTTCAAACGCCCCTCGCACCCGTACACCCAGGCACTGCTCGCCGCGCTGCCGGATCCGTTGAAGCCTGGCAAGCGCCTGCAAGCGATCCCGGGGCGCGTGCCCACGCCAGCGATGTTGCCCGCAGGGTGCGCGTTTTGTGCTCGCTGTGCCCACGCCTTCGAGCCTTGTGCGGCCCGGCAACCGCCGCTGTTCGAGCTCGGTGAAGGGCACGGCGCGGCCTGCTTCTTGCGAGAAGGAAGCGTAGCACCGGGTCGACCGTGACCTGAGCCGGGCCCGATTTGGGGCTCGGAGCGAGCACCGGGATGCAGCGAGCGCGGGCGCAGGCGCGAGCGCCTAGGCCGCCTACTGCTTCTGAATCGCAGGGTTGTGCTAGCGTGCGCGTCAGCGCTTGCCCATGTCGTCAGCTGCTTCAGCTCTGGTTACTGCGGACGTTGCGCCGAGTGCGGCGCTCGTCGAAGTGAGCGGCCTGCGCAAATATTTTCCGGTGACGGGAGGGCTGTTCGGTCGCGTCGTCAACCAGGTACGGGCGGTGGAGGACGTCACGTTCACGATCCGGCGTGGTGAGACGCTCGGGCTGGTCGGGGAGTCGGGCTGCGGGAAGACCACGGTCGGGCGCATGGTGTTGCGCTTGCTGGAGCCGACAGCCGGGAGTGTGCGCTTCGCGGGTCGCGATCTGTCCACGCTCGGCCGCTCGGAGCTGCGCCAAATGCGACGACGAATGCAGCTCGTGTTTCAGGATCCTTACTCGTCCTTGAATCCGCGCCGCACGGTGGGCGACGCGATCGGCGAGCCGTTGTTCGTGCACGGGCTGGCCAAGGGCGCCGAGATCGATCGCAAGGTGAGTCAACTGCTGGAGCGCGTCGGTCTGCCGGGCAGCTATCGCAGCCGCTATCCGCACGAGTTTTCGGGTGGGCAAAGGCAGCGCGTATGTATCGCGCGCGCACTGTCGCTCGAACCGGAGCTGATCGTTTGCGACGAAGCGGTGTCCGCGCTCGATATCTCGATCCAAGCGCAAATCCTCAATCTTCTTGGTGATTTGCAGGACGAATTGGGGCTCACCTATCTGTTCGTCAGCCATAACCTCAATGTCGTGCGACACGTCGCCGATCGCATCGCAGTGATGTACTTGGGCAAGCTGGTCGAGGTGGCAGCGGCGGGCGACTTGTTCAGCGCGCCACTGCATCCGTACACACGCGCGCTGCTGTCCGCCAATCCGGTGCCTGACCCGGACGTGCCGCTTCGCCCAGTGGCGCTCCAAGGTGAGCTGCCCTCACCGCTCGATCCACCCAGCGGCTGCCGCTTTCATACTCGCTGTCCCGAAGCGTTCGAGCCGTGCCGCAACGTGGTGCCCGAGGCGCGTCTCGTTCGCGGCGCGAGCACGGACCAAGAGCACCGCGTCTGGTGCCATCTGTACGACGATGCTCAGAAGCCTGCTTAGTGCTTTTTTGGTGTTCGCCGCGGCGCTCTTGGTCGTGGGCTTCACGTTGTCCACGTCGACCGGGGGGCGTGCCGATTTTCGGTTCACCAATGGCACCGAACCGAAATCGCTCGACCCGCAATTGGCTACCGGTGAAATCGAACACCGCCTCCTGACCGCGATCTTCGAAGGTCTGGCGCGGCTCGATGCGCGCTCGCTCGAACCGGTGCCCGGCGTGGCCGAGTCGTGGGACATCTCCGCGGACGGCAAAACGTACACCTTTCACCTGCGCCCGAACGCGCGCTGGAGCGACGGACGCCCGCTCACCGCGCAGGACTTTTGCTACGCCTGGCGCCGCTTGCAGGAGCCGAGCTTGGGCGCCGAATACGCCTACATCATGCATATGGTGCGCTACGCGCAGGCGTACAACACGCACGCGGCGCAGGCCTCGGCCTTGCAGGGCCCTATTCAGGCTGCGCTGGCCGAGCTGTTGCAGAAGTATCCGGGACCCATTCCGGCGGCGGCAGTGCTCGCGTTTTCGACCAAGCAGAATCTGGACGCGACGCTGAAGGGCACGGAAAATGAGCTGTTGCGCAATTTCCTGCTCCGCCCCGCGGGAGATCTAGCGCACGCCGAGCTGAGCGCGCTGCCCGCGCAGTTCGAGCTCGAGGGCAAGCGCCGCGCTGCACTGTATGAAGAAGCCAAGCGGCACTTTGGAGTCGATGGCGGCGCCTACGCCAAAGACGATCACACCCTGGTCGTGGAGTTGATCGCGCCCACGCCGTATTTCCTGGAGCTCACCGCCTTCTATCCACTGTTTCCGGTGCCGCGCTGGGCGATCGAAAAGAGCGCGGGGCGTAACTGGTTCTTGCCCGATCGCATCGTAGCCAACGGCCCATTTCGTTTGAGCGAGTGGCGCGTGGGCGATCACATCCGGCTCGAACGCAGCGAAAGCTATTGGGGGAAGTCCGACGTCAAGCTGCGCAGCATCGACGTCTTGCCCATCGAAAACACGACCACCGCGCTCAACTTGTACCTGACGGGTGAAGTGGATTGGTTGCCGCAGCAAAACATCCCGCAAGAGCTGGCGCCGGACCTCCGGCAGCGCTCCGACTTTTTCACGGGCCCCGCTTTCATGGCCTACTATTACAAGATCAATTGCACGCGAAAGCCGTTCGACGACGTTCGCGTGCGCAAGGCATTGAACCTGGCCATCGATCGCGAGCAGATCACGCGTGACGTGATGCGCTTGGGCCAATCGCCAGCCGTGCACCTGGTTCCGCCCGGAATTCGCGGTTACGAGCCACCAGAATCTGCCATCAGCTACGACGTCGAACAGGCGCGTCGGTTGCTGGCCGAAGCAGGCTTCCCCGATGGCCGCGGTTTTCCCAAGTTCGGAATTCTGTACAATACACTCGAGTCCCACAAGAAGGTGGCCGAGGTCTTGGCCGATCAGCTGAGCCGCAACCTGCACCTGGACGTCACGGCGTACAATCAAGAGTGGCAATCCTATCTCCAGAGCACGCGCGCCCTGGACTACGATCTGTCGCGCTCCGGCTGGATTGGCGACTACGAGGACCCGAACACCTTCCTCGACCTGTGGATCACCAATGGCGGCAACAATCGCACGGGGTGGGGCAGCGTGGTCTACGATCGCTTGCTGGCCGCCGCCGCCGACGTCGAGCAGTTCGTCAGCCAGCCGGAGTTCGTGCTCGAGCACGCGCATGACGCCGCGAAGCTGAAACGCATGGCGGACGCCGCCCTGCGCAGCTCGGATGTCGCGCAGCGTCTGAGCCGCATGTCCGAGCTGCGCATGGCGCTGCTCGCGGAAGCCGAACGCATCTTGGTGCACGATGAATTCCCGATCGTGCCGATGTACGTGTACGTGACCTCGGACATGTGGAAGCCCCAGGTGAAGGGCTTTTACAGCGAGCTCGTAGGCAGCGACGGCAAGAAGCGCCCCAATTTGCGCAGTATTCACCCGCTCCGCGACGTCTCGATCGCAGAAGCCTCGCCGCGCGAGAGGGACCAGCGGTGACCGAGATCTCGATCCTGGTGTTGGGGATCGCGCTGCTGGCAGCCACGGCTTGGTGCCCAGCGCGCGCCACGCGCATGCTCGGTGCTCTGCTTTTCGGGCTCGTGCTCGGGGTGGTGCTGCGCTTTGCGCTGGGCGTCCCCGTAGCGCTCGTCTCCGCGCTGGTCGCCGGTTTGCTGACGTTTCGATTTTTCCCGCTGTTGGTGCTGCGGCGGGTGCTGTTTCTGGTGCCAGCGTTGGTGCTGCTAATCTACGCGACCACGCTGCTCATGTACCGCGCGCCCGGCAATCCGTTCGCGAACGAACGTGCCACGACGCCGCAAGTCGAAGCCGCGCTGCGCGCTCAGTATGGCGTGCCGAAGAGCGCCTCGGCGTTCTTCGGCATGTACATGCGCCGGCTGCTGGTCGAAGGCACGCTGGGTCCTTCGATCAAGGTGCAGGGGCGCACGGTCGAAGAGCTGATCGCTCCCGCGTTTCCGGTGAGCGTCGCGCTCGGCTCGCTGTCGCTCTTGCTGTCGGTGAGCCTCGGGCTCGGGCTCGGGGTCGTCGCGGGCTTGCGGCGCAACACCGCCCTCGATCACCTGAGCATGCTCTTGGCATTGATCGGCGTTTCGCTGCCCAATTTCGTGCTCGGTTCGGCCGCGATGATCGTGTTCGCGCTCTGGTTTCACTGGCTGCCGGTGGCCGGCTGGGGAACGTTGCGGCACGTGGTGATGCCGGCCGTTGCGCTGGCCCTGCCGAACGCGGCGATCATCGCGCGCTTGGCTCGCAGCGGCATGATCGACGTGCTGCAGCAAGACTACATTCGCACGGCGCGCGCCAAAGGCCTGCCGGAGAGCTGGGTCGTGGTGCGCCATGCCTTGCGCGGCACGCTCATGCCGGTGGTCTCGTTCCTGGGTCCGGCTGCTGCGGCCACCATGACCGGCTCCTTCGTGGTCGAGGTCTTGTTTGCCGTGCCGGGCATGGGTCAGTGGTTCGTCAAGGGTGCGATCAACCGCGACTATTCGGTCGTGCTCGGCACGGCGATCGTCTATTTCGGCTTGGTCATCCTGTTCAACCTGCTCGTCGATTTGGCCTATGCCTGGCTCGATCCGCGGCTACGGAGCTCGGGCCCATGAGCAAGAGCCCCTTTCAATTGGCCATGCAGCGTCTGCTGCACAACCGCATGGCGATCTTGGGCGGCTTGCTGCTCGCGCTGATCGCGTTCGGTTGTGTGTTTTTGCCGGTATTGCTGAAGTTGGATCCGAACCTGACTCAGCCGGCGTTGCGCAATCAGCCTCCGTCCGCGCGTTTTCTGTTTGGCACCGATGGCCTCGGGCGCGATCTAGTCGCGCGCGTGCTGGTGGGCGGCCGAACTTCGCTGCTGGTGGGGCTCGCGGCGACGGCGGTATCGGTTCTGGTGGGTGTGGCCTACGGCGCGCTTGCCGGGTTCTACGGTGGCAAGATCGACGAAGCGATGATGCGCTTGGTCGACTTCATGTACGGCCTTCCGTACATGTTCCTGGTCATCCTGATCATGCTCATGTTCTCGGAGACCGCACGCGGTGACATGCTGCCGGTGTTCCTGGCGCTGGGCCTCGTGCAATGGCTGACCATGGCCCGCATCGTGCGCGGCCAGGTGCTCGCGCTCAGGCGTCAGGAGTTCGTGCTCGCCGCCGAGCTCTTGGGCGTCAGCGATGCGCGCTTGTTGATTCGCCACGTGCTGCCGAACGTATTCGGAGTGATCATGGTTTATGCCACGTTGATGGTCCCGTCGGTGATCATCCTGGAGTCGTTCTTGTCGTTCCTGGGCCTGGGCGTGGCCTTGTCCTGGGGGCAGCTGGTTTCGGACGGCATCGCCGTGATCAACCCGATCCGCTCGTATTGGTGGATCTTGCTGTGGCCGAGCTCGTTCCTCGGGATTACCCTGATCAGCCTCAACTTCCTCGGTGACGGCCTGCGCGACGCGCTCGACCCCAAGGGCAAAACGTGAACGAAGAGCTGCTTCGCGTTCGCGATTTGTCGGTCACGTTTGCCACGCGCGAACGCAGCGTGCGCGCGGTCGATCACGTGAGCTTCGATGTTCGGCCCGGTGAAGTCGTGGGCTTGGTCGGTGAATCCGGCTGCGGCAAAAGCGTGACCAGCCTCTCCATCTTGGGTCTGCACGAGCAACCCGCAGCAAGGGTCACCGGCAGCATTCGTCTGGGCGAGCGTGAGCTGGTGGGCGCCTCGCGCGCGGAGCTGCGCGAAGTCCGAGGCAACCGCGTGAGCATGATCTTTCAAGATCCGCTGACCAGCCTCAACCCGTATTTGCGCGTAGAAGAGCAGCTCGCCGAAGTGCTGGAGCTGCACAAAAATCTGCGTGGCCCGGCGGCCAGGGCTCGCATGCTCGAAATTCTGAGCCAAGTGGGCATTCCAGGCGAAGAGCGCCTGCGCGCCTACCCGCATCAGCTCTCGGGTGGCATGCGCCAGCGCATTTGCATCGCCATGGCGCTCTTGTGCGGGCCCGAGCTTTTGATCGCGGACGAGCCGACGACCATGCTCGATGTTACGATTCAAGCGCAAATCCTCGAGCTTTTGCGTGCGCTCCGCCTGGAACGGAAGATGTCGATTCTGTTCATCACTCACGACTTGGGCGTCGTATCGGAGATCTGCGACCGCGTGATTGTGATGTACGCCGGGCGCGTCGTGGAGCAGGCCCGTACGCGGGAGCTCTTGCAAACCCCCTTGCATCCCTACACCGAAGCGTTGCTGCAAAGTACGCCGCGCGTCGACGTGCCCCGGGGTGGCTCGCTTCATCCGATCGGCGGGTTACCGCCGCGCTTGTCGGCGGATAGGCTCGAAGAATGCGCATTCGCGCCGCGTTGCCCGCGCGCGCGCGAAGGCTGCAGAAATGGTGAGCCCGCGCTTTCGAGCGCGGGCGGCGAGCGCCTGCGTCGCTGCATCGTGCCGCTGGCCGAAATGACAGCGGGGCGATCATGAGCACGCCCTTGCTCAAGGTCCGCGATCTGCGCGTACACTTCGCTACCGAGGGCACGGTCGTGCGCGCGGTCGACGGCGTCGATTTCGAGCTCCGCGCGGGTGAAACTTTGGCTTTGGTCGGTGAATCGGGCTGCGGCAAGTCCACGTTGGCGCGTGCTTTGGTGGGCCTGAATCCGATCACCTCGGGTAGCGCCGAGCTCGAGGGTCGCACCATCACGGGGCTCACGCGTGCGGCCATGCGTCCATTCCGGCGTGAGCTGCAGCTGGTATTTCAAGACCCGTACGCCAGCCTCAACCCGCGCTTCACCATCGCTCAAACGCTGGCCGAGCCGTTGCTCCTGCACGGCAAAGCAAAC
>Ga0247779_1000771_pt1 | contig 17398 bp, 19 predicted proteins | sample UWRJL221509R5_FD_179925 | JGI IMG/M metagenome (GOLD analysis project Ga0247779, IMG submission 179925) | Plant litter microbial communities from Arlington Agricultural Research Station in Wisconsin, United States - UWRJ-L221-509R-5 | ecosystem: Environmental > Terrestrial > Plant litter >... | reverse complement strand
TACGCTACGTGGCGAGAAAGTCAGCAAAGAGTTTTCATTTTAAGAATTCGCCGGCTCATGCTGCGTCATATGGTGGGAGCGTGCACACATTCGCTCGGCCGGGGCTGCGTCCCTCGTTTGTCGAGCGGCACGTTACAATTGTCGAGGCGCTGCTCATCCGACCATTTGCGGCCGAGGCGTTCCTTTCCGGTCAGCGCGCCTGAATCGTTCGGTGGGGTGGCCTGACTGGCTTGGCCTACCGCCCGTTGTTGGACTATCGGCGACTGGGTTTGACCGTACGCAGGCGACAATGCGACCAGAGCTGTCGCCACAACCAAGCCAGCCACGCGCAAATTCCGAGATCCCATAGCTGACCTCCAAGGCTCCGAGGAGTATCGCCGCAATGCAGCGTCGCAGCGGACAGTTGCTGTCTCCACCCGATTTCAGGTTAAGTTATCCCGGCGGAACAACGTGTTGTGAAGTCAACCAAGGTCCCCTTCTGCTAAGGTTGCGATTCCCAATCGATCACCAAGACTTGTCAGGGACGAGGCGCGCCGTCCTCAAGCCTACAATCCAGACAGCGGGGTACGGTTCACAATACTTTCGTGCATTCTGCTTCAAATACTGAACGTCGACGACCACTGACGAAGGCGCCCCGGGGCACTCAAGGAAACATGTTCCTGCCCGCGCCGAGAGACATCAACAGCTTACGAAGAGCGAGGGATGATCATGACCAAACTGAAAATCAACGGCCAGGAACAGACTTGGGATGGCGATCCAGATCTTCCACTGCTTTGGTTTCTTCGCGACGAAATCGGCCTGACAGGCACAAAATTTGGCTGCGGCCAGGCTTTGTGCGGTGCATGCACCGTGATCGTCGATAAACAGGCCGTACGCGCCTGCATCACGTCTGTTTCCGACGTTGCCGACCGGGACGTCACAACCATCGAAGGCCTCCATCCGACCGGCGATCATCCGGTTCAGAAAGCGTGGCGGCAGTTGAATGTGCCGCAGTGCGGCTATTGCCAGACCGGACAGATCATGCAGGCCGCCGCCCTGCTCCTGGAGAACCCCAAGCCCACGAACGGTCAGATCAAGGAAGCGATGTCCGGCAACATCTGCCGCTGCGGGGCTTACCAGCGTATCGAGAATGCAGTGCATCTGGCTTCGACGGGAGTCTGATCATGAACATCATCACGCAACCCGATAAATTGCGCGGCTTCCAAAAACATATCCGCGTCGAGAATGTCTCGCGCCGTTCAATCATTAAAAGCCTCGGCATCACAGCCGGTTTCGTACTCGCCGCTCCGGTCATGTCGCGCCCCGCCTTTGCCGCGTACGAGACAGGCGCCGGCAAGATGCCTCACGGCGTTGTCGTCGACCCACGGGTCTTCGTTGCAATCGCCTCGGACGGCACGGTGACCATCATCGCTCATCGTTCAGAGATGGGGACCGGTGTCCGCACCAGCCTCCCGATGGTGGTTGCCGAGGAAATGGAAGCGGACTGGTCGCGCGTTCGCGTGCAGCAGGCCCATGGCGACGAGGTCAAGTTCGGCAATCAGGACACGGACGGATCGCGCAGCACTCGCCACTATCTTCTCCCCATGCGTCAGATCGGCGCATCCGCCCGCTCAATGCTGGAAGCTGCCGCGGCCAAGCGATGGGGCGTCCCGGCGACGGAAGTGAGAGCCGTGAACCACGAGGTGGTCCATAGCGCGAGTGGACGAAAGCTCGGCTTCGGCGAGCTTGCCGCTGACGCTGCCAACCAATCCGTCCCCGGCATCGAAGGCCTGAAGCTCAAGTCTCCAAAGGACTTCCGCTACATCGGCAAGGGCAAGATCAGCTCGGTCGATCTTCACGACATCACCGTCGGCAAGGCGCATTACGGCATCGACACCCGCCTGCCGGGAATGAAATACGCAGTCATCGCCCGGCCGCCCGTCACCGGCGGCAAGGTCAAATCGTTTGATGGCGCAGACGCATTGAAGGTCCCGGGTGTCGAGAAGGTGCTGGAAGTTCAGGGTTGGCCCTGGCCGTCCAAATTCCAGCCCCTCGGCGGCATCGCGGTCATCGCCCGCAACACGGGTGCAGCGATCAAGGGGCGCGATGCGCTCAAGATCGTCTGGGACGACGGAGCCAACGGCAAATACGATTCCACCAGCTATCGCTCCGAGCTTGAAGCAGCGTCACGCAAACCCGGCCTGGTGGTGCGCAACGAAGGCGACGTGGACGCAGCCCTCAAGGGTGCGGATAAAGTCGTGGTGGGTGAATATTATCTCCCTCACCTCGCCCATGTGAGCATGGAGCCACCTGTTGCTGTCGCCAACGTCAAGGACGGCAAGGCCGAGATCTGGGCACCTGTGCAAAGCCCGGGTGGCACCCGCGAAGACGTCGCGAAGACCCTCGGCATCCCGGAAGACAACGTAACCGTCAACGTCACGCTTCTTGGCGGTGGGTTTGGCCGCAAATCGAAATGTGACTACGCGATCGAAGCTGCTCTGCTCTCCAAGACGCTCGGAGCGCCCGTGAAGGTTCAGTGGACACGCGAAGACGACGTCCGCCATGACTTCCTGCACACGGTGTCGGTTGAGCGGATCGAAGCCGGCCTCGACAAGAGCGGCAAGGTCATCGCATGGCGGCATCGCAGCGTCGCGCCAAGCATCGCCTCAACCTTCGCGCCGAACGTGTTGCACGCAGCCCCCTTCGAGCTCGGCATGGGCTTGATCGACATGCCGTTCGAGATTGAAAACATCCGGTGTGAAAACCCGGAGGCTGCGGCGCATACACGCATCGGCTGGTTCAGATCCGTGTCCAACGTCCCTCGCGCATTCGCGATTCAATCGATGGTCGGTGAACTCGCTCATGCCACGGGCCGCGACCAGAAGGAGATGCTGCTGCAGCTGATCGGCACGCCGCGGAAGGTGAAACTGGATTCGGTGAAGGATCCGTGGAATTACGGCGAGCCGTTCGACAGCTACCCCATCGACACCGGCAGACTCCGGCGCGTGGTCGAAGTCGTCGCAGACAAAGGTGGCTGGGGCCGATCCGTGCCGAAAGGACACGGACTTGGCATCGCGGTCCACCGTAGCTTTGTGAGCTACATTGCAACCATCGTCGAAGTGTCTATCGGCGATGGCGGCAAGCTCAACGTGCACAGAGTTGATACCGCGATCGACTGCGGAACGTTCATCAATCCCGAACGGATCCAGTCACAGATGGAAGGCGCAGCGGTCATGGGCCTCAGCCTCGCGAAGTATGGCGAAATCACCTTCAAGGACGGAAAGGTCCAGCAAGGTAATTTCGACGATTTCCCGGTCGTGAGAATCGACGACGCGCCGATGGTCACGAATGTGTATATCGTGCCCGCCGATGACGACACGCCACCGAGCGGCGTGGGCGAACCTGGTGTCCCGCCATTCGCACCGGCCCTGCTTAACGCGATCTTTGCTGCGACAGGAAAACGCATCCGAGCGCTTCCAATCGGTAAGCAACTCGAAAGCTAGAGCGTATTCGGTTCTGATTGTATCAGAACCGAAGCTCTCAATTCTTGGTTTGACGCGTTTTCTTCACGCGAACCGGTAGCCACTTCGCTCGAAAACGCGTTGGCTTGGAACATTCATCTGTCCCTTCCGTTTTCATCGATCTGACAGGAGTTGGATCGATGAAAACGGCAAGGTCTTTTCAGTTGGCGTTGCTATCAGGCTGCATGCTGTTCGGCGCAGCGATCGCAGTGGCTCAGACCTCTCCTGCGCCAAACGCGACGGCCACACGGCCGGCGGACACGCCTCCCGGTCAGACATCTGCACCGAGCGCAAACCCACCCACAAGCATCAACAAGCCGACCGGATCGACAGAGCAGGACGAAACGGTGAAGCGAATGAACGACGAAGAGAAACGCAAGGTGGACAGCAAAGGCAAATAGCTAAAAGCACCGCACAGGTCCGGCGAGCAACCTACCTGCGCCTTGTCAAAGATCAGATTTTTGAATGTCTTTCTCTCAGACGGATAGGTCTGCGATCAACCCCGTCCGCTTGTCATTGCTTTGTTCAGCCTGCTGCTGGATCATTTGCTGAATTTTCTGCTCAACAGCTTTCTGGGCCGCAGGGTCCATAGAATTAAACTCGTCCTCCGAAATGCCAAGCTGGCTCAGCATCGCAGCATGCATGCGCTGCGCTGGTGTCATCTTCATATAATCGAGAAACTTCTGCTCCGCTCCCGATTGGTCGTCCGCGGGCTTTAGCTTCGAGCTAGCTGGCAACTGTTGCGTGGTGAGGGATGACAGAACGCCGGACAGCGAAATCGACATAACAATCTCCAAATGACTGACCACCCATCAGCAAAGCACGTGCCATTTACCCAACAGGTCAGAAGATAGAGATTTTTCAGAGAGATAAACCAAAGCGCCGATCCGGAATCTGGCAGAGAAAACTGCATTGTGAGAAAAATTTGCCGGGAAAAATGTTCTTACACCAATCTCTGCTATCGGTTGGGTCAGGTCATCCTTGGAGATCCGTATGAAAGAAATGATTGCATGGCTTGTCGTCGCCGCACTTTACGCGGCTCCCGCTGTGGCAGCGGATATCAACGTCATGAGTGGCGGCGCACCGAAAGAAGCATTGAACGTGCTGATCCCCAAGTTCGAGCAAGCCACCGGACATCATGTGAAAATGTCATACGTCCTGATCTCGGCGCTGCGCCAGCGAATTGCCGATGGCGAAACTCCTGACATGGTCATCATGCCGACCACCGCCATCGATGGCTTGATCAAGATGGAGCGCCTCAAGCAGGATGGTTACGACTCGTTCGGAACGGTTCGTCTGGTTGCGATCGCAAAAACAGGCGCGGAGCGCCCGGACATCTCAACGCCGGACACGTTCAAGGATACCCTGCTCAAGGCGCGCTCAGTCGTCTACTCCACGCCAACAGCCACGCCCAGCGGCGCACACATGGCGCAACTCGTCAACCGACTGCAGATCGCCGACGCGATCGAAAAGAAAGTGCATTACCGGCCAGCTCTCGAAGGCGGTGTGCAGATGGTGTCCGACGGCACCGCGGAGATCGGCATCTATCCGGCAAGCGAAGTCGTTCACGTCAACGGCGTCGATCAGATCGGACCACTTCCGGAATCTCTTCAGCTCAGCCTTGTCTATGCTGGCGCCGTCACCACAGGGAACGCATCCGCTGAGCCCGCGCAGGCTTTCATCAAATTTCTCGCTTCGAACGAAAACCGTAAGATCTGGCAAGACGCGGGCTTTGTGCCAGCGCACTGATCGGTGCGATCGCGGCGCGCAACGTTGTCATCGCTCATCCGTGGAGAGCCATGACAACGTTCGTGCCGCGGATTTGAAGTTCTTCCGAGTGAAGCCGCAAGCCCGATGAAGAACTTCAAGTCCAAAAGCTGCACGAGAACCATAAGCTTGCTAATGTCCCTTTGATTCCGAAGTTCGTATCCGAGCAAGCCGCAAGCTCGTGCGAACTTCGGAATCGGGACGCTTGCGGTCAGTGAGAGTAAACGACCATTGCTATCACGGCGAACGCCGCGATGATCCCCAAGTGCGCAAGACTACGCTCAGCCGTTTCTCTCGCTGACTTCATACCGCCTCCCCAAGATACACATCCAAGAGTCATCGATGGCCGATGAGCCCCTCTCGGATTCAATGTCAATGTTTACGCAAACACCCCGTTCGCATTGATGAGTCCCCACTCTGCGAACATGAACAAACGTGGCGAGGCAATGAGGCTAGAATTTGTTGTGACGGTGCTGCATCTTTAGGCGAAACGTCACCGAGAAGAATTTTGCAGCGCGAGAGTTGAATGCCATGCGCGAAATTTATCTTGGTGCGTCAGAGACGTTGATGTCGCGGCGACGCAGCAACGACGCCGATCTCACCGCAAGACCCGACTAAAAAAGTGATCACCGCAAAACGAAGCGGCGCATGCTGCGCCGTGATGTCTCAGCCGTGTCGTTTGAAATATTGAACAGCGCGCTCGTGTTTCTCTGCGGCGGCGCTTGATTTAAACGTACCGAGATTACAACGTTTTCCGGTTTTTGGATTCACCTTGCGCGAATAGAGACTAGTTCCGCGGATTTGAAGTTCTTCCAAGTGCAGCTGCAAGCTCGATGAAGAACTTCAAATCCAAAAGCGGCACTAGAATATAGACTTGCTAGTGCCCCTTTGATTCCGAAGCTCGCATCCGAGCAAGCCGCAAGCCTGTGCGAACTGCGGAATCGGGACACCAGCATTCGCCGGATTGCAATTTACGAATCATGGACGACTCCTTGATCAGCGTCTCGCATGTCAACAGCATCGCCCTATTTGTCGTTCCTTTCCCCCCGCCCGTGATCTAATTTCGCAAATCACTCCTTTTGCCATTCAGCGGCAATTAAATCGAAAGCCCACGATTTGCGCTTTTCCAACGCCTTAGCTTGGCCCTGCCTAATTCTCGACTCGATTCTAGGCGACCAAAGCACCCGACCGGGGGGTCACGCGCCATTTTCGGTGGCTTTGAGTCCAAGTCCACGAAATTGGCCGGTTCCGTTAACTTTTCTTCCGGATTTAATCGGCATTTAACGAAAACTCGCCTTAATCATGCTCCGCAAATCTGCGAAACGAGACTTGGGGAAATCGCACACTCAGGACTACTCGGACACAGCTTTGTGCTCGACGATGCTACCTGTGTGCATTGCGTATCAACGCCCCCAGGAAAGGCAGCTCGTGGATTTATCCTGGATGTCAGGCGTATGAGTTATAGTACCGCGTATTACGAACCCGCCTCGCAAGATCGCCCGCGATCTTCACGCAAAGCCCGTCCACAGGCTTTGATCGGCAATGCTGCGCTTGTGTGCATTGCGCTGGCCTGCGCGTATACCCTGTACACCAACGTCTTCGGTCCTGAGGCCAAGGCCGTCGCAATTGACCTGCCGCCGGTTTCATTTGTCGCGACACAGTCCGGGGCACTGAAAACCTCCGTCGCCCAGCTCGACGTGACGGGCGCCCTGCCTCCGGCCGCATCTTTCAACGAGCGCTTCCTGGCCCCCGGCGACGACTCGGATTCCCGGCCCGCCCTGGCCAAGGGCGACAAGCTGCAGGTGGCCGCGTTGGAACCGCAGCAGGCAGCGTCACAAGTCGCCCAGATTGAAATCCCAGTACCGCTCGCCCGCCCGGCAGTGGCTCCATCGCCCGCGGCCCAGCTTGCCGAGGCCGTGCCCCTCCCGACGCCACGGCCTTCGATCCTCAACATGCCGGATGATAAGGGTCCGTCGCGTCACGACGTCGCCCAGGCCAATACGGCCGTAGCCCCGGCTCCCGAGAAGCCCTCAATCTTTGAAAGACTATTCGGGAAGCTAAAGGAAAAAGGACCTGTGCTGGCGTTCGCCTCTCCTGACGGAGGCATCTCCAGCGACGGGCAGAGCCTGACCCCAGGCAGCACCGCCCTCTATGATCGCGAGACTGCTGTTTACGACATCTCGGCGCGCGTGGTTTACATGCCGGATGGCACCAAGCTCGAGGCGCATTCAGGCCTCGGCGACAAGCTCGACGATCCTCGTTTTGTGCATGTCCGCATGCGCGGCGCCACACCACCGCATCTCTACGATCTGACCCTGCGCGAAAGCCTTTTCCACGGCGTTCAGGCAATCCGGCTCAATCCGGTGGGCGGAGAAGGCAAGATCTTTGGACGAAGCGGTCTGCTGGCTCACACCTTCATGCTCGGGCCGAACGGCGATTCCAACGGTTGCGTCTCCTTCAGAGACTACGACGCGTTTCTCCGCGCCTACAGGAAGGGCACTGTGAAGCGGCTGGCTGTTGTCGCGAAGCTGACCTGAGAGAGACTTCAAGCGCCTCGCAAGCTTCGCAGCGCGACTTTAACCCGCCCTCACGGCTCCAATCCGGATTCGCGCAAAGCCGGCGCGACCTCCGGTGATTTCAGAAATTTCAGCAATCTGTCGGCCTGCTCAACCTTTTGAGACGATGCCATGCGTCCGGCGGAAAACACCGCAGGATTCGGTTGCAGTTCGACAGGAATGGGGCCGACAACTTCGATCCCCGGAACAAGCTTGAGCTCGCTGATCTGTTGCACAGCGAGCTCTGCCTCATCGGTCGGGAGAAGCTCCGCTGTCAGGCCTGCCTGGATGACTTTGGCGCGGGCGTTGATCTGTGGAGCAATTTCCATCTGTTCGATCAGCTTCGCGAAATAAATCCCGCTGGCCCCCAGGCGCGAATACCCTACACAACGCGCGCTCAGAAGCGTTTCGCGCAAAGCCGCGACCGACAAAATATCCGGATGCCGCGCGCCAGCCTTAACCGCGAGACCGACGTAGGAGCGCGCCAAATCTACGCAGCTATCGGCCGCGACCTGCTCCTTGGACGCAAGGTCAGCGAGCGCCTCGCGGGTGAGAATGAGAACGTCCGCTGTTTCCCCGCCATCGAGCCGTTTCAGAAGTGCGAGCGTGGGCGCAAACTCGACATCCATCTTCACGCCGGAATTGGCTTCGTATTGCCCGGCCAAGCCGCGTATGGCTCCCATCAGCGCGAGGGTTGAGAAGACCCGAACAGCATCACCCATCTGAAATTCCTTATTCCGCGCGACCACTCCGAGACGTCATCTCCGATCTATAACCATGGTTTTTCAGACGGTCATCCTTGTGTTTTCACACTATGGTGGAAACGTTGCGGATCAGTTCCCCGTCTATATCCGGCGGGAAAGGATCGGGTAATCTCCCCTCACGAATTTGAGCGGAGACATGCAATGAACGGAAAAGTCATCGTCATTACCGGAGCCTCGGGCGCCCTCGGCAAGGTCGTCATGGATGCTGCAATTGCGCGAGGCGCAAAAGTGGCCGCTCTCGATCATGTACCCACGACAATTCCAGCGACTTCCGATCAGCTTCATCTCGGTGACGTCGATCTCTCCGATGCAGATCAGGCCCTTGAGGCGATCAATGACTCGGCCGCGCATTTCGGCAGGCTGGACGTGCTGATCAATATCGCCGGAGCCTTTTCGTTCGAAACCGTGGCCGAAGGCGATCCAAAGACGTGGCAGCGCCTTTATTCGATCAACACCCTGACCGCAGTGAACGCCTCACGTGCTGCAATCCCTCATTTGAGCGGATCAGGCGCAGGCCGGATCATCAACATTGGCTCGATGGGTGCCCTGCAGGCAGGCGCCGGTATGGGCCCCTATGCGGCGTCCAAAGCCGGTGTGCACCGCCTGACCGAGGCACTTGCCGCCGAACTGAAGGGCAAGGTCACGGTCAATGCCGTGCTGCCGTCCACTATCGATACGCCGGCTAACCGGCGGGACATGCCGAAGGCAGATTTCAGCAAGTGGGTGACACCGAACGAACTCGCCAACGTCATCCTTTTCCTCGCCAGCGATGAAGCCAGTGCCGTGACAGGCGCGCTCCTGCCCGTGAACGGGCGCGTTTGATCAGACCCGACGATATTCTGTGGTCACGCAGATCACCGCCGCACGGGGCATGTGACAGCCTGAACATTTTGCGTGGGCGTAGTCAGGCAAGAGCTGAGAATTCCAGGGCAGCCTGTGGAAAACTCAGGGTAATTTCGCCACATAAGGATCCTGTGCATTTCGCGAAAGTTAATCCCGGTGCGTCACACGGGGGCGATAAAATAGCGCTGCGTCGGGACATTGAACTGGCGACAGAATGTCTGCGTATGGGAGAGTAGAATGCTCGCCAATGTTGCCCTCCGAGATGCCAAACCCGCAGTGGTTGTATGCCCTGACTGCAAGCAGCGGCTAATGGAAATCAGCGATGTGCAATGGGCGGCGACGAAGCTCGAATTCACCTACGAATGCACAGGATGTGGCGCGGAGGTGAAGAAGGTGATCGAGGGAACCGCTGAAATCGCAACATTTACGTCGCGCGCGTCCGACGTCCTGCGCAATCTGCAGATCTTCACCTTCAGCCCCGACCTCATCGGCAAGGGCAATTCAGAAATCGCCCGGCCCCGCCATTTCCACGACGACGAACCCGTTCCTCAAACGAGCGGAACTCGACGACTGACCTAACTGCAGCTTCATGCAGCAAATCCGCCGCCTGAGGCTCCGACTCGTGTGGCGGTTCCGAAGTTCGCAACCGAGGTGCAGCGGAATGATCCGAACTTCGGAATCGGGACACTAGGACAATCCAGCCGGAATGCCCCTTGATTGTATCAGCGCCTGACCGATAAGCGGTATGGGCTCTGAACGAAGCAGAATTCTGCCAATAACAATCAAGGAGGATAAGATGCTGCGGGCCCTACTCGCGCTATGTCTTTTGACAATCGCTGCGACAGCGCGCGCGGACGAATGGCCGACCCATCCGATTACGATGATCAATCCGTTCGCTGCAGGTGGTCCGAACGACGTTTTTGCAAGGTTGTTTGCCCAGCGGCTGGGAGAACTTCTTGGCCAGCCGGTCATCCTGGAAAACGTCGGGGGCGCAGGCGGCATGAATGGCGCAAGTCGCGTCGCGAAAGCTGCTCCGGATGGTTACACCTTCTTGCTCGGCACTGTGGGCACCCAGGCGCAAAATCAGCTCCTCTACAAGAAGCCTGCTTATAACTCGCTCACGGATTTCGAACCTGTTGCACTGGTGGTCGAAGCGCCGCTTGTACTGGTCGCGCGCAACGATCTTCCGGTCAAGGATCTGAAGGAGTTCGTCGCCTACGGTAAAGCCAATGCCAGCAAGATGCAGTTCGGCTCGGCAGGTACAGGATCAGCCATTCACCTCGGCTGCGCGTTGGTGAACTCCGTGACCGGTCTCGATATCGTACATGTGCCCTACCGTGGTGCAAATCCTGCCATGCAGGATCTCGCCAGCGGCCGCATCGATTACCTGTGCGACATCGTCACGACTGCAAAGCCTCAAATCGAAGGCGGCTCAGTAAAGGCGATCGCCATTCTCAATAAGGACCGCTCACCCGTCCTGCCGAACGTTCCGACAGCCATCGAACAAGGCTATGTCATCGAAGCCTATACCTGGAATGCGTTCTTTCTGCCGAAAGGCACGCCGGAGACTATCGTTGCGAAGCTTAACAAGGCGACGGTCGACGCGATGAAGACGCCTGACGTCCGCGAAAAGCTGGAAGCCGTCGGACTTCGCTTTGTTTCAGATGATCGAACAACGCCGAAATATCTCGCTGATTTTGTCAAAAGCGAAATGGCGAAATGGGCTGCCCCTATCAAATCCGCCAACATTTCGATCGACTAACCAAGAAGCCGCGCTGCGCGATCCGATCGCCAGCGCGGCTTTGATGCGACGCTAGAAACAAAGTGTGGTAACGACTTTCCCGGACTTGTCCTTGACCACATAAGAACATTCCGAGCGCTTGAGCGCGGCTTTCGCGTCTTCATTTCCGAGCGCTGCAGCTTTTTCGTAGTAGGCCTTTGACGCGCTGGAATCCTGTGGCCCTCCGCGCCCGCTTTGCGCAAACGCGCCCATGCGCTCCAAAGCACCTGCGTGGTCTTGCGCCGCCGCCTTCTCAAACAGCGCTCGCGCACCGGCATCGTCCTTCGGACCGCCGACGCCATCCTGTATCATGAGGCCCAACTGATATTGCGCTTCGGGCGAATTACCCTCCGCCGCTTTGACCAACAGTCCACGCGATTTGGCCGGATCGATTGGTGCCCCGCCGCTTCGCTCCGATAAAACCGCAAGATTGGTGACGCCGCGCGGATTACCCGCCTGTGCCGCACGTTCGAACAACTTTCGGGCCGCGCCTTCATCCTTACTGATGCCCGTTCCATTGGCGAGCATGACACCGAGCTCAACCATCGCCGTCGTGCTGCCTTTGTCGGCAGCCTTGCGGTAGCTAGCAGCCGCTTCGTTGATCTGCTTGTTGGCAATATAAGCCCGGCCGAGTTGATACATGGCACGGCGTGAAGATCCAGATGCAGTTTTGCAAAATTTGATAGCTGTTGCGACGTCCGAGCTGGCAATGGAAGCAATGCCCTTCACATCGGCAGGCTTGTCCGGATCTTCGGGATCAGCGGCAACGCGATCGCAAAGAACGAGATCTGCAGATTGCGCGAACAACGTATGTTGCGCGGACACGGTGCCCAACGCCAACGCCACAACGAATACTCCACGCCTTGCCGCGGCCATAAGGTCAGCTCCATCGCATCAGATCACCGGCGTAGAAAATTAGCGTATGGCCAGCGATTATTCCAGCTTCGGAGCAACTTGCTCAGCATCCCCTGCAGATGCTTTTCACCTTGCGGTCAACGTCCTTTTCGGACTGATCGACCTTGGGATCACCTGAGCCAAGAGGAGCCACACCAACGGTGCCGCCGCCGCCGGATGGCATGGCAGTGCCTGCGGAATTCGTGCCCGGCGCGCCAGCACTGGAGCCGAGCGAACCGCCCGACACGGTACCGGAAGACGAGTTCGTAGAGCTGCCCGCTGTCCCTCCCGTACCGCCGCCAGAACCGCCGGAGGATTGCGCGAACGCCGCGCCAGAAACAACGACGGGCACAGCCACACATAGAATGGTGAGGATTTTCACGATGACCTCCAATGTCGTTCGATAGCTTATTCTTGGAGGCAACAGCGCATCATCTCGCTTGTTCCTGCAATGCACACGCTGGAACCATCATTGATGTCGATCGTTTTACGATTCAATCATAACGAGGTTGTCCGCATGTCGATTTTGAAATGGGCTCTTATTTTCTTTGTTATTTCGATCATCGCCGGCATACTAGGATTTACAGGCGTCTCAGTCGCGTCAGCTGATATCGCGCGTGTACTGTTTTACATCTTCGCCGTGATCTTCCTGATCCTGCTCATCCTTGGGTTCACGATATTCAGAGCGTAGCGATTCTTGGCGTAGCGATTCTTGGCATCGCGACTATTCCTCCGGCTCGGTGGTGAAGAACAGCGGATAACCCTTCGCTTTTCCCATGTCGGTGGCTTCCTTGGCCTTGGTCTCAGCCACATCGCGTGTATAAACCGCAATGACGCACGCGCCTTTCTGATGAGCCGTCAGCATCACGCGGCTCGCCGTCTCTTCACCCATCCGAAATATAACTTTCAGCACGGTGACCACGAACTCGCGCGGCGTATAGTCGTCATTCAAGAGAATGACCTTATACAGCGGAGGGCGCTGCAGCTTTGGTTTGGTGGAGGTCTTTGGCTTGACGGTTGTCGGGCTCATTGATGTTTCTCGAATGTTCCGCAAAAATGGGCCTTGGCACTCATACTTTGGCACTTTGCACGCAGCGCGCTGGCTCCCATATTTTCTTAACAATGACGCAACGAGGGCTAGATGCCACGTGTTGCCTCAAGTGCCATTGCGCGCATCGAATATAATGCGTTCGCACGAGAACTGCTTGTCGTCTTCACGACCGGTCGTACCTATACCTATTTTGGCGTTTCGCCGGAAGTGTACGAGCAATTTAGCAGAGCGGCTTCCAAGGGAGCCTTCTTTAACCTCATGATCCGCGACAAGTATGCCTTCGAGGAACACCGTCGCTGAACGAGCGTTATTCAAACTACTGTGAACCGCGGAGTACTCACCGCACGCGCCTTCCGGAACCAGCCCACGAGATGTGTATGGACGATTTGACGATGAGCGTTCACCACACCGCCGTTACCCCAGTGTCATTCGTATTCGCTGATGACGGCGCTGTGCCGAACAATCCCCTTCCCTTTCTGATCTACAAAAGTGCATTCGAATTCGAAGACCGGAAGCCCGTGGACATGATCGAAAGCGTGTTCAAGGCGAACAACTGGGGCCACCAGATGTGGCGCAATGGTGTTTTCGATTACCTGCACTATCACGCGACCGTTCATGAGGTGCTCGGTGTGGCCCGTGGCCGCGCGTTGGTCCGGTTCGGAGGCGATCACGGAGAGGAATTTGAAGTCCGAAAAGGCGATGTGGCTGTGTTACCAGCTGGCACGGGACATCAATGCCTGTCAGCTAGCAGCGATTTCCTCGTTATCGGTGCCTATCCACCGGGCGCGGATATGCAGATCACGCGGCCGACACCGGAGAACCACCACAAAGCACTGAAGACCATTCCAAAGGTCGCGCTTCCGAAATCCGATCCCGTTTACGGCACGAACGGACCGTTGATCAAACTGTGGAAGAAGGTCCCGTAGGTTCAAACCGTCTAGTCGGATTTTGTCTTGGCATTGCCCTCCTCCTTGAACGGCACCAGAAGCCATAACGTGAGGAAGGTGAACAGCGAGATCACCACAGCGACATCGTAGGCGCCAAGCCCGACGGCGGCGCCCGTCGCTCCGGTTGCCCAAAGGCTAGCAGCGGTTGCTGTCCCGCGCACGGAGTTCTCGGTCTTGAGAATGGCACCACCGCCGATGAAGCCCATGCCAGTCATGAGGCCTTCGATGATGCGCGCTGTTCCCTCAGGATGATCCTGCAGAATGTGTTCAGTTGCCTGCACGATGCCGCATGTGGCGAGCGCCACGAGCGGAAACGTGCGCAAGCCCGCGCTCCGCTCTTCCTTTTCGCGGTTCCAACCGATCGGAAGTGCCAGCAGATACGCTATCGACAATGCAAGCAAATGCGGCCCAAGCCGAAAGCTTCCTGTCGCCTCAAAGAGTGCTTGCATATGCAGTGTTCCCGGTTGCCGCACGTTTACGCGACGTGGTGTGAACCGCTGTGAGGGAACGCCGCCGCGCACGCTGCGTTTCATCTAAGACCAAAGGCAATCAATGGAGCTGTCAATGCGACATAAATTACAGATCGCAGTTATCGCCGCCGCTTCGCTCATCGGATCGACACTTGTGGCTGCAGCCCAAGGAACCGTGAGCCCGGCAACGCCAAACGCTCCTCTCGGCTCGCCTGGTGTGTCGCCCGCGACGCCGCCCACCATGGCGCCAACGACACCAAGCACGACCGGAATGAATACCAGTGGCGTCAATCAGCCGGGAGTGCCGAATACATCGACACCTGGCTCGATCGGAACAGGAGCGTCGCCAAGCGGCTTGCCTGGCGATAGCCCGACAAACCCTGGTTACCCGGCCGGCACCGGCACAACGACGAGATAGCGGTTAAACCCGCAGAGTGATCGCAATAACGCTGCCGTCACTCTGTCTTGACGTTGGTGTTCGCGCTGGTTCGCGGCGTGCCGTCTTTCCCGCCGCCCGCGATGCGGACTTGGTCACCATCCGCGATACCATCGAGCGGCGTGACGATGACACGGTCATCGGCCGAAAGGCCGGTGGCGATCTCGATTTCGCGACCGAGGTCGCGTGCGATCGTCACGGTCTTGAACAGCACCTTGTCTGCGGGCGTGACAGTCGCAACGCGCAAACCGCTATTGTTGAAGATCAGGGCGCTCGCAGGAACGCTCAGCGGCTGGGTGTCGCGCGTCAGGTTGAGCTGGACATCCGCATAAGCACCCGGGCGTAACTCTCCCGTGCTGTTATCCAACACGAGCTGCATGCGCGTGGTCCCCGATGCACCGTCAACCGATTGTGCAGAGGCTTCCACGGTTGCCGGGAACGAACGGCCGGCATATTCCGGCACTGACACAGACGCCTTCGCACCGATTTTGATCAAGGGCAGATAGCTCTGCGGCACGTTCACATAGAGACGCAGCTTCTTGGAGTCCGAAACCACGAACATTGCAGCGCCGGAGCCCGTGCCGCCGTTGATCAAAGCGCCAACGTCCGTGTTGCGTTCGGTGACAATCCCATCAAACGGCGCAGTGACGGTCTTGTAGCTCGCCAGCGCCTCAAGTCGTTCGACATTAGCCTGCATGGAGCGAACTTGCGCTTCCTTACTGGCGAGGTCGGCCGACCGTTCGTCGATTTCCTGCTGCGACACGAAGTTTGACGCCAACAGGGTCTTACGGCGCGACAGCGTTGCCGCTGACAACTTTGCAGCAGCCTGTGCATTCGCGAGATCAGCGCGGGCCTGCAGCAACTGTTGATCGAGGTCAGGTGCGTCGATTTCCGCCAATGTCTGACCGGCCTTAACAGGAGCGCCCAAGTCAACGTACCAGTTTTTGAGATAACCGCTGACGCGAGCGAAGATAGGAGCTCGCGAATAAGCCTCCAGCCGTCCGGGCAAATCAATCTTCGCATTCAGGGGCTTCGTGCCAGGCAGCGTGACGGCGACCGAAGGCACCGCCTGCGCATCAGTCCACTCACGCAATCTGGCATCGCCATTGGATCTGGTCGAAATCCCGGCAACGACCACGGCGGCCAATCCAGCGCCGGCAACGATGCCGAACAATCGCAACTTGCCGCGCGATACGGAAGGAGTCTCTTCAGGCATGAACTGTCTCCGGCGCCGTCGCGGAACCCGCGGGCTGCTTCTTGTGGACCATACTGAACACCACTGGCACGAACATGAGTGTGGCGAACGTTGCTAAAATCAAGCCGCCGACCACGGCACGGCCAAGCGGCGCGTTCTGCTCGCCGCCTTCACCCAAGCCAAGTGCCATCGGCGTCATGCCGATGATCATGGCCAGCGCCGTCATCAGCACAGGACGGAAGCGAACGAAACCGGCTTCCAACGCGGCGGCAACCGGATCGCCGAGGTGGTCATAGCGTTCGCGAGCAAAGGCGATGACCAGCACACTATTTGCGGTTGCCACGCCCATACACATGATGGCGCCCGTCAGGGCCGGCACCGACATCGTGGTGTGGGTCGCGAACAGCATCCAGACGATGCCCGCCAACGCAGCAGGAAGCGCCGAAACGATCACAAACGGGTCTGACCACGACTGGAAGTTCACGACGATTAGCAGATAGATCAGCACGATCGCGCCCAGGAGGCCGAACAGCAGGCCCGAGAAGGCGCTGTTCATGGTCTGCACTTGCCCCAGCAGCACGACATTGCTGCCTTTAGGCACATCCTTCGCGGTGTCTGCGATTAGCTTCCGGATGTCCGCGGCCACGGCGCCGAGATCCCGTCCCTGCGGTGTCGCATAAATCTGCACCATGTTCTGAATATCGTACTGCGACACCACAGCATTCGACGTGGAACGGTAAATATCAGCGATACCGCCCAGGATCGGCGCAGAAGGCGCGCCAGTCGCCGAAATCGGCAGAGCCTGCAGCTTGCTCAAGGAGTCAATCCGATACTGCGGTGTCTGCATCACAATGGAATAGGACACGCCGTTATCGGGGTTCAGGTAGTATGTGGGCGCAACCTGCGAACTGCCCGCGAGATTGACGACCATGGCATTGGTCACGTCGCGTGTCGTCAGGCCGACATACTGCGCTCGGGTCCGATCCACATCGACATTGAAGCCAGGGTTATTCGGCGACTGTTGGATGCGGGCGTCGGCAACGCCTGGAATGTGCCGGATCTGGCGGAGCAAGTCGCTGGCATATTTGAAATTCGCATCAGCATTTGCGCCTCGGATCTGAAGATCGATTGGCGCAGGCGCACCGAAGTTCAGAATCTGGCTGACGATGTCCGCAGGCAGGAAGGCGAACGAAACT
>Ga0247779_1000770_pt1 | contig 17410 bp, 10 predicted proteins | sample UWRJL221509R5_FD_179925 | JGI IMG/M metagenome (GOLD analysis project Ga0247779, IMG submission 179925) | Plant litter microbial communities from Arlington Agricultural Research Station in Wisconsin, United States - UWRJ-L221-509R-5 | ecosystem: Environmental > Terrestrial > Plant litter >... | reverse complement strand
GCCGGCTCTTTCCGTCTTGGTTCGTCGGCGCGTTCGGGCGCGCCTCCGTTGGCGTCGCGCACCTGAACTTGGTGCCCACGTTTACTCCGGGGCCGACCCATGTGGAGACGGCGTATCAACCGATGTTCGAGTTGGAAGCGGGGCCCGAGCTGCGAATCTTCTTTTTGCCTCGCAGCAAGCGGCCGCGGCCGGATATTTTTCTGCGTGTCCGTGGCACCGCCACCGTTCTGCCGGAGGCTTTCTTCTTCGGCTATGGGCTGTCCCTCGGTTTCGAGGGCTGAGCCGGGCGCAATGCAGGGCTGGAAACGTCTGGCGCCGCTCGTTGACGACGTCGCTGCGCATCATATGAAGCTGGTTCATGCTGGCCTCCTATTTCTCGCCACTTGGGCGAGCGCAATAGACCAGGGAGCGAGCGCCGTTGTGACAAGGGCGCGATGTTTTCGACAGCCGTCACGAATCAAACAGCGAGTCTGTCTGAGCGAACGAGCATTCGGCACTCCCATTCAGAACGTTCCCGCCCGCCGCAACGAAGATGACGGGGGACAGCTCGCCGCGAAGGCTTTCGCGGGGCCTGCACTTTCGACCCGTCCGTGCACGGCATTGACCCACGTCGGCGCGTTTCACGCGGAAACCGATCAGCAACACGGCGAGGCGGCGGGCGGGGACGAGTACTTACTGCGCCTACGATCAGCCGTCGGCGCCTCGATGGTCGACACGCTTCGTGACACGAAGGGGTGCGGCTGGGGGGAGGTCGACGTCGAGCAGGACACCTGCGCGTTTACTGATGTCACACTCGAGTCATGCCCCCATCGAGTACGATTTCTTCGCCGGTCATGAAGGTCGAGTCATCGCTGGCCAAGAACAGCACCGCCGCCGCCACTTCCTCGGGTTTGCCGAAGCGCTTCAGAGGGATGCGGTCGACTAGCGTTTTGGCAAAAGTTTTGACTGCGTCGGGCGGCATGCCGAGTTTCGCGTAGAGCGGCGTGTCGATCGGGCCGGGGCTGACGGAATTTACGCGCACACCCGACTCGGCAAGTTCACTGGCTGCAACGCGCACGAGGGCGCGGACGGCGGCCTTGGTCGCCGCGTAGGCGCTCGAGCCGGGCGCCCCCAGTTGGCCATTTACGGAGCCGGTGAACACGACGCTGCCGCCGCTGCGCAGCAGCGGTGCGAAATGCTTCAGCATGAGCCACGGGCCTCGCACGTTCACCCGGAAGGACTCGTCGAGCGCGGCGACATCGAGCCCGACGATTGGGCCGAATTTCGCAGTGCCTGCGTTCAGGAAAAGGACGTCGATACCGGTTCTTGCGAATCGTTCTGCGAGCACCACGATATCTTCACTCGAGCCACTGTCGGAGGCGAAGACGGTCGCGACGCCGCGCAAGCTCTCGCGAGCTGCCGAGAGCGTCTGCGGATTGGCGCCCGTGACGGTCACCGTTGCCCCCTCACGTGCAAACAGGCGAGCGGTTGCGAGCCCAATCCCTGTCGTTCCTCCGCTAATGAGTGCGACTTTTCCTCGTAGCTTGCCCATGGTGTTACTCCTTCCTTGGCTGGGACTGCAAAGACCGCGCCGCGGAGGATTTGCGACGAACGCGCTAGCTCAGTGATGCGCGTGGCAACAGTTTGTGCCAGTGGCTCAATAGGAATCGCGGCGACGCACGAGGGCGCGCGAAGTCGTGATCAAATTCGTGTACTGCCTCTGGCATGCCCTGTGCTCATTGATTGGCACACACAGGAGTAGTGTCGATCTCGACACGAACTCGTCTCCGTTCTTGTCTCAACCAACCCTCACCGCCTGGACGCTAGCCGGTCTCTCGTCTGGTCAAGTCAAACCGCGCGTGGAGAACAAGGAATCGTAGTGATGGCTCGAGCAATCGCGATCAGTGACGCGCAGGACCCTCTTTTTGTCATGTTGTGTACAACCGTCGTTTCCTGGAGGAATTTCGAGATGACAACGATCCCCCTCGCCCCGGGCACACGTGCGCCTGATTTTTGCCTGCGTTCGACTCCGGACCAAAGCCTGAGCTTGGCCGAGTTTCGTGGCGCGCCGCTGATTCTTGCCTTTTACCCCGCTGACTGGAGCGCGGTGTGCGGTGACCAGATGGCGCTCTACAACGAAACTCTCTCGGAGTTCAGGAAGTTCGGCGCGAACCTGCTCGGGATCTCCGTGGATGGTAGTTGGTGTCACTTGGCATTCGCCGAGCAGCGGCGGCTGCATTTCCCCTTGCTCGCGGACTTCGAGCCCAAAGGCGAGGTGGCACAGAGTTACGGTGTTTATCGCGCGAGCGAAGGCACCAGCGAGCGGGCGCTATTCGTGGTGGACGCGCAAGGCGTCATTCGCTGGAGCTACGTCTCTCCGATCGGCGTGAATCCAGGGGCCGATGGCATACTCGATGCGCTCGAGGACCTGCGAAAGAGGGGCTCTTGATCATGAAGACGGGTTTGACGTTGCCCGTGGCTGGGCGCGATCACGTTCAAGGCTGGAGCCAAGCTCCGGTTACGCTCGTGGAATACGGCGACTACGAGTGTCCGCAGTGCGGCGCTGCGTATCCAATGGTCAAGGCATTACAGCGAGAGCTCGCCGACAAGCTTCGTTTCGTGTTCCGCAATTTTCCGATCCGTGAGCTGCATCCACACGCTCAGGCAGCCGCGGAGGCTGCGGAAGCCGCGGGCGCCCAAAACAAGTTCTGGGAAATGCATGATGCCCTGTTCGAGGACCAACGAAGCTTGGGTTTGAACACTCTGCTGCAGCGCGCGATGGAGCTTCAGCTGGACGTCACGCGTTGGGAGCGAGACATCCGTGGGCGCGTGTTCGCGGTGCGGGTGCAGGAGGACTTTTTGAGTGGTCTTCGTAGCGGCGTCAACGGTACACCGACGTTCTTCATCAACGGTCGTCGTCATGACGGGCCTTCCGATGTCGAGTCGCTGCTGCTTGCGATTGAGTCCTCTGTCGCGGACGGCGCGAACGGGGACTAATTCGGAGCAAGTTCCAGCAAGGCTCGCAGACCGGGCACGCTGACGTGGTCCACGGCGGCGAGCAGTTCTTTGCTCGCCCGGGCCAGGCGGTCCAAGAGTGGGCCGGCTTCCGACAACGCGCCGGACGCCGCCTGATCCTCGAGCTCCGAGGCCAGCTTGCCGGCGACGGTCGAAGCCGCTGAGACCATGCCATACAGGCGGTGCGCGGTCTCGCGCAGCGCGTCCGTATTGCCAGCGCGCAAGTGCGTCTGCGCGCGGCTCAGCTCACTGGGGAGGTGACTGCGCAGCGCCATCGACAAGCGCTCCAAAATCGCAGCATCACCCCCGCAGGCAGCGAGCAGCACGCGCGCATCGACGAGGGCGGTAGTGTGGCGCTCGACGCGGACCAGCAGGGGCGCCACGCGGTTGACGGCGGCCCACAGCGCAGTGGCATGGATCGGCTTAGCCAAGAAGTCATCCATCCCTGCCGCCAAACAGCGATCCTTGTCTTCTTTGCGCGAGCGCGCGGTCAACGCGACGACTGGCAAATGCGCGCCGGTGGCACGTTCGCGCGCACGAATGCGTTCGATCACTTCGAACCCGTCTAGGCCGGGCATGTGTAGGTCGAGCAACATCAAGTCGTAACTTTCGGTTGCGAACAAGGACAACGCTTCGTGACCGTTACTGGCAACTTGGCATGCGTGCCCGCGCCGCTCGAGCAATTGACGGATGAGTTGCGCGTTGAAATCATTGTCTTCGGCGATCAGCACGCGCAAAGGTTGTGGCGCGCGATCAGGGCTTGTGCTGAGCGCGGGCTGGGCAGGCGCACGGCGTGCCGTGGGCTGATCCACCCGGCCGAAGCGCGCAGTCAGCGTAAATGTACTCCCGAGACCCGGCTCGCTCTGCACGCGGATGTCGCCCGCCATCAGCGCCGCCAAACGCGCCGCGATGGTCAAGCCGAGACCCGTTCCGCCATATTCACGCGTCGTGGAGGTGTCCTGCTGCGCGAAGGCTTGAAAGATCACGGCCTGCTTATCGTGCGGAATGCCGATGCCGGTGTCACGAACATCGAAGAGCAGCTCGACCTCGCCATCCGTATCGGAGCGCTCGGAGAGAGCCACGCTCACGGACACCTCTCCTTGAGCCGTGAATTTCACCGCGTTCTCGACCAAATTGATCAGTACCTGGCGCAAGCGACCAACGTCACCGACCAGCGCGTCGGGTACGTTGTCATTCACGCGACCGGTCAGTTTCAAGCCTTTGGCTTCGGCGCGAACCGTCAGTGCGCGCAGTGCGTCGCTGAGCTCTGTGCGCAGCGAAAGCTCTGCCAACGTGAGCTCCAACTTACCCGCCTCGATCTTGGAGAAGTCCAACAGATCATCGATTATCAGCAGCAGATTGTCCGCGGCGGACTTGACGGTCAGCAGCCACTTGCGCTGTTCGTCCGGCAGCGGCATGTCGAGCACGAGCTCGGTCATGCCCAAGATTGCGTTCATGGGCGTACGAATTTCGTGGCTGACGTTGGCCAGGAACGCATCCTTGGCCTTGTTGCCGGCCTCTGCCGCCTCCTTCGCGCTGCGCAGCTCCTCCTCTAGCTGTTTTCGGTCAGTGATATCGACGCTGGTTCCAATTAGGCGCATGGGCTGACCTTGGGCGTCACGCACGGCGACGCCGCGGTTGATGCGCCAACGCAGCGAGCCATCACGATGAAGCAAGCGGCTCTCCACGTTGAGTACGCGAGTCTCGCCGCGCAGGTGCGCCTCGACCGCGTTGTATACACGTTCGCGGTCGTCGACGTGCCAGTGATCGACGTAGCTCCCGTGCGAACGATCCTCCGACGGAGGTGCATCCGATTCGTAGCCGAGTGAAGCCCACAAGTTGGCCCAGTAAACGGGCGCATCGTGCACACTATGGCCGGTGAGGTCGAAGTCCCAAATGCCCACGTTGGAGCCCTGCAAGGCTTGCTCCAATCGGTCGTTGGCCAACTGCAGGGCTTCGGCCTCCTCCGCGCGTCGGCGTTGCTTCTCCGCCAGCTTTGCAGCCGTGATGTCCATGACCGCCCCAATATATTCGCGGTGGCCTGACTCACCGCGTACTGCTTTCGCGGATACGTACACGTGCTTCACCTGACCATCCGGCATCAGCAATCGAAATTCACTGATCCAATCGGTTTCTTCGCTCAGCACTTGCTGAACCTGAGCCATGACGCGTTCCGCGTCTTCCGGATGAACGCGCTGTAGCACGTGCTCAGGGGTTGGTTTGAGGCTGCGGTCGTAGCCGTAGATGGCAAACGCCTCGTCCGACCAGAATACTTCCCCGGTTTCCACCGCCCAGCCGAAGGAACCGGTGCGGCTCAGTCGCTGCGCGCCATCCAGGTACAGGTAAGCGCGCCTCAGCTCGGCATCGGCGCGCTTGGCAGCCGTAATGTCCATCACCGAGCCGACGTACTCCAGCTGTCCCGATTCGCCAGTGACCGCGTGCCCGACTACACGGACGTGCTTTCTCACGCCGGCGTCCGTGGTGATGCGAAACTCGCCGGTCCAGTCTTGGCCACGAGCCGAGACCTCGTGGATTTGCTGTGCGGCCAGCGGGCGATCTTCAGGGTCGATGATGCGCAGCACGTCTGCCGCGGTTTGCTTCGTGTTGGGCTCGAAGCCATAAATGCGGCGCGCTTCATCCGACCAGACGATGCTGCCTGGGCCGATCGGCCAGCCAAAAGAGCCCGTTTGGCTGAGCTTTTGTGCTTCGGCCAAATAGATGTCGGTGCGTCGTAGCTCGCTATACAAGCGCGCGTTTTCCAATGAAATGGCAGCTTGGGAGGCCAACACCCGCAAGATCGAGATGCGCTCCGGTGTGAAGGCGTACGAGGTCAGGGGGTTCTCGAGGTACAGAATGCCGACCAGCTCAGCCTGTCGCACCAGCGGAAAACAAAGGACTGAGCGCGACTGAGTGTTGGCGAAGTAGGAGTCGGCAGCGAACGGATTGAGCTTCGATGCGTCGTCCAGGTTCACGATTTGCTGTGTTCGTACGACATAGTGCAGGATCGATTCGGGTAGATCCTCGAGCGATGCTTGCTGCCGCACGAGGCGCACTGTGACCCCCTCGGGCCTCGCGAGTGCCTCCGCTTCGATCCGGTGGCCCGCGTCTCGTACCGGCAAAATCAGCAGGCCGCGCACGGCGCCGGCGTGCTCCACGGCGATTGCCATCAGGCGCTCGACCAGCTTTTCGAGCACGATTTCGCTGGAAACGGCCTTCGACATTTCGAGAACGGTGGCCAAATCGAGCTGCTTGATCGGCGTGCTGGAGGTGGTTGTCGCAGCCACGAGTGACAAGCCGCGGTACATACGGTCGAGCTGGCGCACCTTGCCGAACGCGCCCCAGCGCGCGTAGCAAGCGCGGGCGTTGGTTCGAAAAGCGAATGCACTGGTACGTAGGCCACGATCCTCGTAGAACCGAGCTGCGACGTCGTAAGCGAGCGCCTCATCGTGCACGTAGCCGCTGGCGCGCGCCAGTGCAATGGCCTGTTCGTACAGCTGTTCCGCGTCCAAGGGCCGTTCTTCCAAGCGAGCAAGCTCGGCTGCGACCAAGGCGATGCGCGCGCTAAAATTGGGCCAGCTCGCGAGGACGCGATGGAGTTCGCGCGTACGTTCCAGATCCCCGGCCGCGCTCAGCGCCAGTGCTCCGTAGAAATAGTATTCGACCTCGTCGAAGAACGTAGGCACGCTCCAGAAGAACGGCTTGGTGTTCTCGAGTGCCTGGAGTGCGGCGCTCGTGTCACCCGCAAACACGTGCGCCTGCAGTTGCCGGATCCAGTAAAACGCTGCAGCGATCGCCAGCCCGGGCTCCTGCATGCGGGCGACGTCCGCTGGCTTGCTCAGCGCAACGCCGCGCAGCGGTTCGATCACCGCGAGCAGGCCTGTCAAACAATGTTTCATCAGCTCGAAGTTCGCCTTGCTTGCGAATGCGAACGCGCTCTCCGCCTCTCGTTGGATTTCATCCAATGGGTCGCCCGCGGCCAAGGCGAGTTGCACCAAGTGAACCAAACTGTAGCAATGAAAAGTCAGGTCGCCGCTCTCGATGACAATCGACAGCGCGCGACGCATCAAGCCTTGCGCGGCTGGAATTGGCTCGAGCCAGGGGGTGACATGATAGGCGAGCACGTTGAACACGCGTCCGCTGTGGCGCACAAGCCCCTTCCGCTCCGCCAGCTCTCGTCCGAGCTGTCCGAACCGAAATCCGAGCTCGCGCCCATCGAAACGCGACGCCAAGACCATGCTGAGCTCTGCGTAGCCGAGCGCGGAGGCTTCGCAATTGCCGTGCTCGATGCTCAGGTTGGCCATGCGCAACACGCCCAAATCGTGCAGGCTTCGATCCGAAAAAACGGCGGCTGGCTCCATCGCGAGCAAGACATCCATGCACGCCCGCCAATCGCGGTCTTGCATCAACGGTAACGCGGCCAGCCCTTCGGGGCTGCCGTTCGGCAAACGTGAGATGAGCAGCTCGTGCTCCGCTCGCACCACCTCGTTCGATGGTCGTGGTTGCCAGTCAATCCCGAACTCGCTCAGCTGATCGAGACATACCGCGATCGATTTTTCGGGTTGATTCGAGGTCAGGTACACGGAGGCACGGAGGCATGCCACACTGCAGCGGTCCAAACGGCTATTCGCGCGTGCGGCGAGCTGCGAGAGCCGGTCTTCGGCCGCCTGCAGGTCTCCCGTCAAGTACTCACAGTTCGCGCGCTGCAATGTGAGCACGAAAATCAGCGGATACTCCTTTTGCCAGGCACCGTCACCCAGGACCGCAATGCCAGCGACGAGGTACACAGAGGCCGATTGGAAGGCGATCGCGGCCATCGCCCGTTTGCTGGCCAGTAGATTGAGCTCAGCCAATTGACGCCGCTCTTCGGTTGACTCGAGCGCGCCGACGGCACGGTTGTAGTGATTAACGAGCTCGAAGATGCGCTCGTCACGACGCGCCTCGTCCAGGGCCGCCAAGGAACGCGCAATCCTCAAATGGATGCCGACGCGTTCTGCGCCGCTAGCCAGCGCGTGACTCGCTTCTTGCACGCGATCGTGCGGGAATCGATAGCCGGACTCGGCGCGCACGACCAACCCGGCTGACAGCGCGTCTTTGAGGATGAGCTCCACCTCCGCCTCGGAACGATCAGAAAGGTCGGCCAAGGCGGCGGTCGACGCAGAGCGGCCGAGACAGGCGAAGCGCTTCAGCATCTCGCGCGTGCCTTCCGAGAGTCGCCCAAGCTTGCTGACCATGAACTCGGCCAGGTTGTCGGTGAAGCCGCGGGCCAAAATCCGAGGCAGGTCCCAAGCCCAGCGCGCCGATATCGCGTCGTAAACGAGCAGTGCGTCGTCACGCAGCGCGAGGACGAACTGGATCACGAAGAAGGGGTTGCCGCCAGTCTTGTCATGAACGAGCTCTGCCAACGGCTCGACCCGTAGCGGGTCAGCGCTCAGCGCGTCGGCTAGCAACTGCGCGACGTCCGCCGCCGGCAATGCACCGAGTTCGATTAACTGCACTGCCGCACCGGACTTGCGGATCTCTTCGAGCGCACTGAGCAGTGGATGGCCGCTCTGGACCTCGTTGTCACGATAGGCTCCAAGCAAGAGCAGGTGACGTACGCCCGTGTCCAGGATGTAGCGAAGTAGATCGAGCGTTGCGCGATCGGCCCACTGCAAGTCATCGAGAAACAGCACTAGCGGGTGCTCGGGTCGCGCGAACACCGACAACACACGTTGTACGAGTAGTTGAAAACGATGTTTGGCCTCCTCCACCGAGACGTCAGGTACCGGCGCTTGCGGACCAATCAAGAGCTCGAGCTCAGGAGTCAGATTGGTCACCAGGACACCGTTCACGCCCACGGCTTCACGCAGCGCGCTGGTCCAGCGATTGACCTCGGCATCCGGCTCACGCAGGATCTGGCGGACCAAGCTTTGCAACGCTTCGGCCAACGTTGCGTAGGGAATGTCGCGCTTGTACTGGTCGAACTTGCCCCGCGCGAAGCGAACCGCGGCTGGCACCGCCTGCCGCTCGAGCTCGTCTACCAACGCCGACTTGCCGATCCCCGAGTACCCCGCGACGAGCACGAGCTCCGTGGCGCCGACCGTGACCCGCTCGAACGCTTCGCGGAGCAGCCGGCTCGAAGCGGCGCGACCGTAAAGCTGCTCGGGAATACTCAGCTCATACGCCGCTTCTTGTTTGCCGAGCGGCCGGTAGTCGATGCGACCCTGTGCGCGCCAATCGGCCCAACACGCGCGTAAGTCGGCTTCCAACCCGGCTGCCGTCTGATACCGATCATCGGCACTCTTGGCGAGCAGCTTCATGACCATGGCCACGAGCTGCTCGGGAACCTCTGCCGGTAACGGCGGCACTGGGCGCGCAACGTGGCTGTGGATCCACTCCATAGCCGTGGAGGCACTGAACGGCAACACGCCGCTCAACAACTCGTAGAACGTGATGCCGAGGGCGTACAAATCCGTCCGCGCGTCGATCTGGCGATTCACCCGCCCCGTCTGTTCGGGCGCCATGTAGGCAAGCGTGCCTTCTATCTCCCCCGTTGAAGCCGGCGCTCCGTGACGCGCAACTCGGGATGCCATCCCAAATCCGGTCAGCCACACCGCTCCCGAGCTGGCCTCCGCGAGGATGTGTCCCGGCTTGATGTTCTTGTGCACGAGCCCGCGCTCGTGTAGGCGTCGCACGGCGAGCACCAAGTTGATCGCGAGCTTCAGAAATTCGCTGATCTGCCACGGTTTGCCCAGATGCCGAGCCAAGATCTCGCCGCCCGGATCGTCGAACACCAGAGCGGGACGCCCGTCCTGACGTTGCAGCTCACGCGGGCAGAGCGCCCAGGTCGGATCCAACTCGCAGCGCAGCGCGAACGAGCGCTCCATCTGCGTCAATGTCGCGACGGTAGGCTGTGCTGCGGCCGGAGCGAGCACGAGTTGCCTGCGCGCAGGCTCAGTGTCGGCGCGAGCACGGCGCGAAAGTACGAACTCGGCGTCTTCCCAAAGAGTTTCGATTGGCGTGTGCTTTCTGCGACTTCACGAAGGTGACCGGCGTTGGCCGGAGCTCAGGTAGCGAGCAGCATGCCAAAAGCGGCACCAAAGCCCAAGCTTGGCCTTGCCCCCGAAACACGTGAAAAAACGCAGTCACTGGCGTACCGAAACCGAATGGTTTCAAAGGCGTGTCGGTAACGGGGCCAAGAATTGGTCACGGTGCTCAGTGTTCAATCGTTCTGCAGCGAACAGCGCGCATCTGAGTGCGATCGAGCGTCGGCTCAATCCTTGCTTTCGAGACGCGCGCGGGAGAGATAAAGTCCGCTTCGTCGCAGCGATACCTGAACCCCAATGGCCTACCTTCTCCTAATCGATGACGACCCCGCGCTGATCCGCGCGCAGGTTCAACTCGCTTTTCCGGCCCCTGCCCACAAGGTCGTGGTGGCAGAGAGCGGGAGCGCCGGAATCGAGTGTGTCCGGGCGAGCCCGCCTGACGCCATCTTGCTCGACTTGCGTCTGCCCGACCAAAGCGGTTTGGAAGTGCACGAAGCGATCCGCGCAATCGACGCGCGCATCCCGGTGATCTTCGTTACGATGACCAAGACGGCGGACGCCGCCATCGAGGCCATGAAGCAGGGCGCCTTCGACTACCTGCCCAAGCCGCTCGATCTCGAGCAGCTCCGTCGCGTGGTGGGAGAAGCGCTAGAAGTTGCCTCACGCATGCGTTCGCCAGTGGTATTGGCCGAGGCTCCAAAGAGCGCGGACGATCAGGGTGCAATCTTCGGGGCGTGCCCGGCCATGTTGGAGACGTACAAGGCCATCGGGCGGGTGGCCGCGCAGGACGTGACCGTGCTCATTACCGGGGAAAGCGGCACCGGCAAAGAGCTCGTAGCGCGTGCCGTCTACCAGCACAGCGCGCGCTCCAAAGCCCCATTCTTTGCCCTCAACTGCGCCGCAATTCCCGAAAACCTGCTGGAGAGCGAGCTCTTCGGGCACGAGAAGGGTGCATTTACAGGCGCAGACCGGCGGCGCATCGGCCGTTTCGAGCAGTGCAACGGCGGCACCATCTTGCTCGACGAAATCGGCGATATGCCGCTGGCATTGCAGCCAAAAATCCTGCGCCTGCTGCAGGAGCAAACTTTCGAGCGAGTGGGTGGAAGCGAAACCATCCGCACGAACGTGCGCGTGATTGCGGCCAGCCATCGCGACTTGAAGTCCCGCATTGCGGAGGAAAAATTTCGCGCGGACCTGTACTATCGGTTGAGCGTCTTCACCATCCATTTGCCCTCATTGCGTGAGCGCGGGGACGACCTGCCCATGTTGGTGCGGCATTACCTGCAGCGCTTCAGCCGGCAGCTCGGGCGTGAGGTGAGTGAGATCTCGGAAGACGCGCTCGACGAACTGCGCGCGTATCACTGGCCCGGTAACGTTCGCGAGCTACAGAGCGTCTTGAAGCAAGCCCTACTGCACGCGAGCGGGACGGTGCTTCTGTCTGCGTTCTTGCCTGACTTGAAGCAGAGCCCGGAAGGGTCGCCGGCGCAAAGCGGAGCGGCAAGCCGAGATCTGGAGGCTTTCATCCGCCCCTTGCTGGCTGCGGACATGACCAATCTCTATGCCGAGACACACGACCACGTGGATCGTTTGCTGTTCACGCTGGTGCTGGACTACACGCGCGGCAACCAGCGTGACGCGGCCAAAATTCTGGGCATTTCTCGGCAAACCATGCGCGTGAAACTGCGCGCGTTGGGGATGCAGGTCACGCACTCAGTCGAGTCCAGCGAGGCCGAACCGCACGCCGGGCCCATTTCGACGCCGCCACCGGGGGCGTAGCGATCTCGGGGAACGAGACTTGTCACACTGAGCGAAAGCTTGCCCGTGAGTCCCCGCGTCGGGCCGGAATCTGCGCCGTTTACGATTTAGCCGGCAGGATCCAAGCAGGCACGTTTCGTGCTGATTCGAGCTTCGATCTAGCCACGCGCAGCGCGCGCAAAAGGAGCCGAGATGAGCACCAATCAGCGAAAACCCATCGTACTGATCCCCGGGCTATGGATGACTGCTCTCAGTTGGGAGCATTGGATCGAGCGCTATGTGGCTCACGGGCACCAAGTGATCGCCAAGAGCTGGCCCGGGATGGATGGTGACATCGAAGCGTTGCGCCGCGACCCGTCTGCTACGGCCCAGCTCGGAGTGACGGAGATCGTCGAGCACTACGAAGCCATCATTGTCGAGCTCTCGGAGCCGCCGATCATCATCGGCCATTCATTTGGCGGCGCGATCACGCAGCTGATCTTGGATCACGGGCTCGGCTGCGCCGGTGTAGCCATCGATTCCGCGCCTTTGAAAGGCATTTGGCGCCTGCCCTGGGCTTCTCTCAAATCGGCGTTCCCGGTGCTCAAAAATCCCGCCAACAGTCACCGCTCGGTGCCGCTGACGCCCGAGGAGTTTCAGTACGCTTTCACCAACACGCTGTCGAAGGAAGAGTCACTCGCGGCGTACCAGCGCTACGCCGTGCCGGGGCCCGGGCGAGTCCTGTTCCAGGCAGCGCTAGCCAACATGAACCCGCACGCGGTGACTCGCGTTGACTTTCACAACGACCGCCGTGCGCCCCTACTGCTGGTCGCTGGCGAGCTCGATCACGTCGCGCCCCCCTCAATCACGCGCGCCAACGCCAAGTTGCAGCAACAGTCGCAAGCCATCACGGCGTACAAGGAGTTCCCGGGCCGCACCCATTTCATACTCGGGCAACCCGGCTGGGAAACGGTCGCTGACTTCGTGCTCAATTGGGCACTGAACCCGGTTGAGCTGCCGATCGGCGCACCGCTGCTCGAATCGAGTGACCCAATGGCGATTGGCCCACAGCTCTAGAGTCAGCGAAGGAGTCCCAGATGAAAGCTTGTCGCATTCACCGTTTTGGAGCACCGGAAGTGATTTCGTTCGAGGACGTCGAGTGCCCCGAGCCGGGCGAAAACGAGGTCCTCGTACGCGTCAGGGCCGCAGGTGTGGGGCCGTGGGATTCCTGGGTTCGCTCCGGGCAGAGCGTCCTCCCGCAACCGCTGCCGCTGACCTTGGGGGCAGACCTGTCCGGCACCGTAGCGGCAATCGGGACGGGGGTGCGCGGCTTTCAGCTGGGGCAAGCGGTGTTCGGTGTCACCAACGCTCGGTTCACCGGTGCCTGCGCGGAGTACGCCGTCGCCAACGCAGGGATGCTCGCTTCCAAGCCACGGACCGTGACTGACCTCGAAGCGGCTTCCATGCCGGTCGTGGCGGTCACGGCGCTTCAGATGCTCCTCAGCCACGCGCGATTGCGCGAAGGGCAGCGTATATTGATCCATGGCGTGGGCGGCAGCGTGGGTGCCTTCGCGGCACAGTTGGCGCTCGCGAACGGAGCGCACGTCGTCGGCACAGACGTCAAGCAAGGCGTGGAATACGCGCAGAGCTTGGGGGTCGCTAACGTCATCGACGTGGCGGAGACGGACTTCGCGGACCGGATTGAGCCTGTCGACATAGTCATCGATACCGTCGGCGGAAGCGTTCACGCCAAGTCCTTTTCGGTACTAAAACGCGGCGGCTACCTGGTTTCCTCCGTCACGAAGCCAGACTCCGAACTAGCAGCCCGGCAGGGCGTTTCCGCGGTGTTCATCTTGGTCGACGTGACTGCCAGGGCACTCAGCCAAATCGCTGAACTGGTGGATGCTGGCAAGCTTCAGACCCGCATCGGGCCAATCTTGCCGTTGGCCGAAGCGCGCAAGGCGCACGAAATGCTGGATGGTCTGATCCCCCGATTACCGGGAAAGATCATGCTGACCGTCGGCTCCATCTGAATGCAAGGAAGACATCTGGCGCGGGGGTGCCGGAACGGGCACCCCTACGCGCCTCAGCGATCGATCGCATTCAGCGATTCAGAAACTCGACCAGTTTGGAGATGGTCTGCTCCGGCGCCTCTTCCATCAGCCAGTGGCCAGAGTTGGGAATCACGGCGCTTTCTGCGTTGCTCGCGACCAAACGCGATTGGTTGATCAAGAACTGGCCGGAGGCCTTACCGCCGGCGATGACCAAGAGCGGCATGGTCAACGGAGTCTTGGCAAAGCGTGCATTATCGGCGGCGTCCTGCTCGAAGGCATGAAACCACTCGAAACCCGCCAACAGGTGATTGGGTTTCGCGTACTCCGATGCGTAAAAGCGGCGGTCGCGCTCGGACACTGATTGCTTGCGGTCAGCAGCAAAGTCGTTCCAGAAGTGCTCTAGGTAGGTTCGCTCACGACCTTTGACCAACGCCAACGGCGTTTCGCCGTAGAAATTGAAGTGCCAGTGATCGCGGGCCAGCCAAGCGTCCCGCCAATTGCCAACGCCCGGCAGGAAAGCGTCCATCAGCACGATGCGGTCGACCTCTGTCGGGAACTGCGCGGCATAAGCGTAGGCCACCATCAACCCGATGTCGTGGCCGACGATGCTGACACTCGGGAAACCGAGGCTCTTCACCAGCTCGTGGATGTCCACCGCCATTTGCGCTTTGGTGTAACCGCTCTTCGGTACAGAAGATTCACCGGCGCCACGCAGGTCGACTGCGACCAGCTCGTGCGTTCGCTGCAGATCGCTCATCAACGGCAGCCACATTCGGCTGGTTTCGGCGAAGCCATGAAGCAGGATTACCGGCTTTCCAGAGCCGGCTTGCAAGTAGTGCAAGCGCACCCCGTTCACCTCGGCGAAGCGACTCCGAGGTGTTTGCGCGAATGCCGGCGACGCCGCCACGCACACCAGAAATGACGCGAACACCAAGGCGAACGCGGTGCGACTAACGAGGATCTGGGAAAGGTAGTCGGCAAAGAGCAAACGAGTCATGGCAATGATCTTTCGAAATGAGGTTGGGGCCTCGACGCACGGCTGCGGCACGCGCGGAACCGCGCCGCGTCGAAAACCGAAAAAATGTCGACTATCCGGCGGGAAGACAGCACGAGTTGGGCCGCGAAACTCGCACCCGCGCGGCACACCGGCAGACAGCTGCCGGTGTGACTCATTGGGCGCGGCACGAGGACCGCGCTTGCGGAACGCAATGAACGCGCGTCACGAGACGCCATCGGCTCGCCCGCTCACCGTCCTGCGCCTCGGACGTCCGCTGTTGGCGTCCCTTGACCGAGATAGGGTAGGCCTTCGAACGAAAATCCAACATCGGGTCGGCGGTCTCGATGCCATCGGGGATCCGATTGGGGCTGAAGGACAAGGCCTTGTCTTGTTCAGGTGTATTGGCGGCCAAACGTTGAATCTCGACGATGCCGAGCGGGACTTTGCGACGCGTGCTGGGCCAAGCAACGGAGGGGTCTTCGACCTTATCGCTGGGCTCGGCGACCTGCGCCAATAGTTGAAATCGGATCGGGCGTTTGGCAATGCGGTCTTTGATTTCGTTTTGCAAGTAGTCCGGCCCTTGCGCCGCATATTCGGCTTTGCTGAGTAGTTGCTCGCCGGAGGCGGGCAAGAATTGATAGCGAATGAAATGCGACGCGCCCGCCCGATTGGTAAACTTGAACGCATTCACGCCGTAGTAGTCGACGGTCGCGTAGCTCACTGGGAGCTTCTGTGTAGTGAGGAAGGTCTTGGCAACCGGGTGCGTTTCCAGGAAGGCACCGAGCGCAGTGGGCTCTGCTGCTCCCGGACCGCTCGCCGCGATTGCCAACAGCAGCTCGCGGAACTGATCGGAGTTGGGGGTCGGAAAGCCATCGAAGCTATGACCGACGATGTCCGTGCTCGAACCATCCGGTAACGTGAATTTGATCGCTAAGCCACGCGGGTTCGCGGCATCATGATTGTCCGGGATGTTCGGAATGCCGGTGAAATCCGAAAACCGGACCTGTACCGTGCTGCTCGTGCTCTGCAAGTGTGCCGCGCGCGTCAGCGTTGCGGCTTGGGCGTCCGGTGTAAAAATCCCCGAGAGAATGATGCCTTTCGCGTGGACTGCGCGTGAATGATGGTCACCGAACGCGGTGTGCAGCGCGTCCACCAGTTGCTTCGGGCTGGACTTCATGGCCTCTGCTTTCTTGTTGGCGCTCATTGAATCGGCCAAAGCCGAGCCAGCAAGAATGCTGGCGGCCGCTAGGGTTGTGATTGCGACGCTCGAGAGAATGATTTTCTTCCTCATGCCGGTCGCCGGTGCACGGCTCGTGCCGACTGGTAGAACGCGGCATACCCACGAGAATCGCGCGAAGTTGTTGACGCGATTCTCAGCGGCAACGCGTGAGTGGCCAGGACTCAGACCCCAATGGCAAAATTTTGGTCCGTATGAAGCACGTGCTCAACGGTTCGTCACAACCTGCTCGGTCGCCGCCACCAGCGCTCGGAATTCGATCAGCCGTTGCGCGATGGGACCGTGTTTAGCGCGCCTTGGGCGCAGGGCAGACGAGCTTCACGTCTTCGGCGCGCACTTCCGCGTTTTCCACACACGCTTGGTAGCCCTGCGTGTCACGGGCATGCCAACGCCGCCCACAGAACGAATCGCGCTGCGGCCCCATGAAATTCACGAGCTGGTGGCGCTCTTTTCCTGGGATGAACACGGCTTCGAGCTCGCGCGCTACGGTCGCCCACTGGATGCCCTCGCTCGTGACGATGCGCGTGCCCGCCGCCAGCCGCCCCGAGCAATAGGTCGGAGCCTTACCCGTACGGTTCCCACCCTGGTATCCGCCGTGCTCGTCCGGCCAGCTGCCTCCGTCGTCCGGCTCGAACACGGCTGCGTCGACCCAGCCCTCGACGCGCAGCTGGTCGTCGAACTGCAGGCGAACCTTCTTCCAGCCTTTCTCCTCTGCGACGAGCAGCGCGGTGCTTCGATTCGCGAGATAGCCCATTCCTGCCGTGGTCGCTCTCACGGAGATGCCGACGACCCCGTTAGGCGTCGGGTAGATTTGAAACTCCGTCGCCTCGTAGTGCATCGCCCCGTCCTCTTCGCGTAGGGGCGAGAGCATCAGGCGCTGCTCCGGCGAATCATCGTCGTTTTCAGCGTCAGCGAGCCCCTCGAAGTGGAAAGCGTCCTTCTCGAGCAGGCCGCCGAGCGCGTCGCACGGCACTTCGACCGGTCCGACCTCGACATCGGGGAGCAAGTACCCGAGCGATTCGGTTCCATCGGACGCCCACTCGCGCGCCGCCATGGCCTCGCCGAAACCCACATAGGCTTGGCAGTTCGGCTCGAGCACCCGCTGCACCCGATGCAGCGCCACGCCGCGCGCGATCGACAGCTTGGGGGAGGCCTGCTGCGTTTGCTTCTGCAGGTAGTAGGCGGGAAATAGTGTGATTGCGTCAAACCGAAGCGGTTCGAGCACCGTGAGCCGAGTGGGCGCGCTCGAGTCGTATCCCAACTCGAAGTTCGCGGGCAACCCGTCCACGTATTGGTGCACGGGCGATCCATCTCGCGCCAGAGCCCAAAGCTGGAACGAGCCGCTGTTCTCCATGTGCACGACGCCGCT
>Ga0247779_1000769_pt1 | contig 17413 bp, 17 predicted proteins | sample UWRJL221509R5_FD_179925 | JGI IMG/M metagenome (GOLD analysis project Ga0247779, IMG submission 179925) | Plant litter microbial communities from Arlington Agricultural Research Station in Wisconsin, United States - UWRJ-L221-509R-5 | ecosystem: Environmental > Terrestrial > Plant litter >... | reverse complement strand
AGGGTCATCGAGAACGAGATAGCGAGTAGAACGGTGTTTTTCATCGGAAGCTCCTGTTTTAAGGAGGGTACAGCGCTATCCGGGGAAGGCGCTGCACCCCGAAGCTATGGCAGGTAGTCGGTGTACGTGCCCGTTGAGTTCACGTAGCCGGTTGGGTTTGCGTTTCGTTGAGCTTGCACGTTGGCAGCAAGATTGAGGTCATGCACCATGGCCTCTCTTTGCTGCATGTTCTGGATGGTCATCTGTTGCGCGATGCAGGCATGAAGCGCACCTTGGGACTGCTGCTCGTTGAGCTGCTGTGCCTGGGACGCATTTACAAGGTTCAACTGCTGAACCTCGCTGTTGGTCGCGCTGGAGCCGTCAAGCTGGTTGGCTTGCAGGCTTGCATTCGCCGACACAGAAGCGGCACGTGCGGCGCGGTAGGAACCGACGGCGTTTAGGCAGTCGGGCGATACCGTGTCAGATGTTTCCACGATGGCAAGCTGTGTCAGTTTGTCGCTGTTTCCGGCTGCCTCACTCGCAAGGTAGGTGTTGGTGTTGGAAGAGAGCGCCACACTCGAATTCGTCCACGCCGTGGTTGCGGCTGTGGTGGAATTCTGATCGAGCGCGGCGGTCATCCCATTGGTTTCGCCGTAGGTGTTGCGCACCTGAACGTTCTTCATGCTGTTCAGGGCGGTTTGCCACTGCGTCTTGATGCTGAAGTTGACGAGGTTGTTCTTGATGCTGGTGTATTGGCTGGTAGCCGTGGTGTACATCTTCGTGAGCGTGGAAAGCTGGCTTGCCAGCGATGCATAGCTCGTTGGATCAAAGACAATATCGCCAAGGCCGAAGAGAGCGAAGCTGGGTGTCGCCGTGCAGAGCACCAAGGCTCCTACGGCGATCCACTTCTTTTTCTTGGGGGATAGTTTGAACTGCATGCGTCCTCCGTATGCGAGTTGCGTTAGAGGGATGGATCTACGCGATGCTCTGCGTAGCTCGGAATGAGAATGTCCTGATTGATATAAACGCGCGCTCTGGAACCCTCCTTTACCGTGATGACGGGCAGACGATTGAGGAATTTGTTCAATATCTGCTCCGACTCCTGCGCGGTCTGCGCGGAGATCCCGTTGCGGATTTGCGTGTTGGCATCCAGCACGCTCCCGTTGTTGCCGACCTGGGCGAGACCACCGATCCCACCCACGGCAGCGGCGGCGGCGAAGGAACTGAGGTAGTGGTTGTTCACGTTCGTTGCGAGCCCGGTCGTACCCAGCGGATCGAGGCCGGTGTACTTGTTGAGGTCGAGTGAGAACCCATCGGGACAGATGGCGCGATTGAACGTCACGAACAACTTCCGCTGGCCTGCACCGGACACGCTCTGCACCTGTCCGATGAGCCGCGTTCCCTGCGGAAGAAGAAGCTGCTGGTGATCGTGGGAGTAGTAGTCCGTGGTGAGCATTACGATCATGGGGCCGTTGAAACCGCCGTCGATGTGGTTGGTCAGCACACCTTCAAGCACGGTGCCTTCGAACACGCGATAGAGGCGGCCCTGATAGCCGTCGAAGTCGTACTGCCCCATCGGGTCCTTGCGAGACGGCGTTTCTGCTGAGACTGGCCGTGCCGTGGGGCGCCCCTGGGCGATGTCCTCACCAGTGGCTTTACCTGCTGGCGCATCGGCTGAGGCGGCTTCTACGGCGGTGTTATTGGCGTTACCAGATACAGGAGCCGTGCGCGCGAAGTCGATCGCAACGGTATCGCTGTTAAGCGCTTCCTGATGTTGGCGTTCCCTCTCAAGCTGACGCTGTTTTGCTTCAGCCTGTGCCTGTGATTGCCCGGAGGTCTTTTGTGGCGCATTGGGGTTGTTGGTGCCGTACATTGCTTGGCGCTGGGCCGGGGTCATCGGTGCGGCATCCGCTGACTCTGGACCGGGGAACGCCTGCTCCTGTTGGAGCTGGGCATTCTGAGCGGCAAGCACAGCCTGACGCTGACGCTCTTCGGCGTCTTTGCGTGCGAGGAGACGTTGCTGTTCCCCGAAACTATTGACCTGCGTCGCGTTTGGAGAAGTGGGTCTCTGCATCGCGCTATTGGCGATAGGAACCTGCTTCGTGCTGTTGTGCAGATTCGCAAGGCCGATGACGAGGATGACGGCGGCGATGCCGCCAACCACCTTAACGTTCACCTTCTTACTGGCGTCCGCTTCCGGCTGGGCGGGCACCGAACCTGGGTGGGATACATCGTGATTCTGTGGTGTCTCTGCCATGGCTTAGTTCCCTTCCTTGCGGAAATCAACACGCTGTTTGCCGATGGTGAGATAGCCCTGAAGGACGGTCTTCGGAACCGTGTACAGGCCATCGTTGTAATCCCAGTTGATGAGGCTGCCCTTGCCGTCCTTGGTCTCATAGAGAACGGGCGTCTCTTGGAAATGCCCCCGCAGGTAGGTGAACTTGTCGTCACGCCATACTTCCTGCAATCCCAGCTCGCCGGCCTTTTTGCGATCCCATGTGTAGTCGAAGTGGAGCTTGCCGGGATACTGGCTGCGGTAGGCTTCGGCCTTGGACTCCGCGGCCTTGCGCTCCGTGGCCTCTTTGGCGGCGGCTTCCGCTGCCTCACGCTTGGCGCGGTCCAGTTCGGACGCAGGCACAAACACCGGCATCGCTGCGAGCTTGTCCTTTCCGGCCTGGTCGCCGGGGGTGACGAATACCTTGGAATCAAAGTGGCTGTCTGAGTCGTTGCTGATCTCGCGGAGCTGCAGGGTGTATTCGTTGCCGTGGTCGGAAACGATATGCACGTCGGTGCTGCTGCCCGCGATCTTCGGCTTAATGCTGATGAAGCGAGAGGCAACGTGGCCCCCATCAAAGACCCAGCTCGATGTATCGCCACCGAAGACGGTTGCGACCTTCTCCTCAGCCGGAAGCAGGATCAGGGTCGATTGCAGAAGACCGGCGCGAACGACGGGCGGCGCTTCCGAGTCGATCACCACGACGGTGCGCGGGACGCTTGGAAAGAGCGGGTGCTTGGCGTCGTTCGGTTCGGCGTGGCAAACTGCCACGATTGCGAGACTGGCGGCGATGTAAAGGGGCGCTTTCATGGAGAGTCCTCGGGGGTTGAGTGGATGAACCGGCTTACGGTGGGTGGATAGGAGAGGGTTCATGCGGACTCCCCCTGTGCGAAACGCTCGATACCTTCGGCAAGGCCATATTTCTCAACCAGCTTTGCGCGACGGGAACGGTCTTTCGGCTTGGTGGAGAACTTGGCGTAGCTGCGCTTGTCGAGGTTCAGGATGATGACCTTGGTCAATCCATCCCGGCGCACGTATAAAGCTTCGCGCTGCTGCAGACTCTCGAAAAGATCAAGCTGCTGTTCGCTGAGTTTGAAAAGCTGGCCGTAGAATTTCCGATTGAACGTGGCATCTGGCAGAAACAGGAACGATGTGCAGGAATTGACGATGCTGTCTGCGTTCTCGCCCAGGTCGTTTGCTGACTGGCCGATGAGCGTCACGCCGCCCAGGTTCTTGCGCACGGTCTTGATGGAAGCAAGGGCCGCTTCGAGAAGCTGGGTATTTTTCATCGAAGAAAACAACTCCTCGATGACGATGTGCTTCGGCACGCCGAGGTTCTTGGGGTCATAGAGAACGGCGTTAATACGCCGCAGCAACCACACCATCAAAGGTTCGATCAGGTCGGCGTCCTGCTGATTGCTGATGCCCTGGAAGTCGAAGCACTGCACGCGGCCCAGCTCCAGTTCGTCATGGACGTTATCGAAGATGGCGGCGTAGACACCGTTCTCCGTCCACTTCGACAGGTATTTGTTCAGGTGCCTCGGCAGCATCAGATTGCGGAGGCGGCGGTTTTCAGGTTCAAGTTGGTACGTGCTGCGCACGGCACCAAAGATCACATCCTCGTCTTCGGGCGTCAGCTCGGCACCGCCGTTGGTGAGCAGAAGCTTAATGAAGCTGTAGAGAAACTTGAGGTTGTCTTCGGTCGGCTCCAAGGAAAAGGGGTTCACGCGCGGACCTGTTCGCCCTACCTTGTCCACCTTCCCGCCGTACAACTCAACCACGCTTTCATAGGAGCCGCCGATGTCGAAGATGTAGGTGAAACCCTTGTATTTACGCTCCATCGAAACGTGCGCGTTATTATGGACCGACTTGCCCGAACCTGTAGGCCCGAGGATCATCGCCACCTTCACGCCGTTGACATAGCTGTCTTGGAAAAACGGTGTCTTGCTCCTGGTCTCGAAAACATTGAGATATTCGTTATCGAGGTCTTCTGAGTGGGGATGGCCGATGCTGGGTGCGTACACGTTTGCCAACCGCGCATGATGATCCTCTGGCAACCACAGAGGGAAGATGTTGAACTTCCCGTTGCCGGGGAACATCGTGTAGAAAGCGGACAAATTGCCTAAAGACTCTTCAATGACTTCCGCGCGTGCATCGACAAAGACACGGTGAACAGCCGGGATGGTCTCGTGAAGCTGCTCCTTGCTTTTCGCTGCCAACAATAGGCGCATGGTGAATTCGCCCTGCCCGATCTTGTCGAGCGAACGAATGACATCGCTAAGGTCATCCACGCTTGCGTTCGCGGCCTTCGCACCAGCACCTTCTTCGAGTGAAGCGGTGTCACGGCCAGCCATGACGCGGCCAAACACGCCCACCTTGAAAAAGCTGATGAACTTCTCTTGTTGGGAAATCTCGGCGCGCACCTTCGCCGCAGACTTCGGTCTCCAGGTCGTGCAAAGGACGCTATCGCAGTCCAGCGTCATCAATCCGGCGAACTGGCATGGCCGCGATACCTCGGGCGTGTTCATCAGGGAGAACATCTGCACGTAGCGCTTCCCTACCCGCAGGTGATCGCCCTCGATGGCGACCGGGCTTTGTACGATCTGACGATCTAGGCCCGCATCGGTCTTGAGCTTGGCGTGATCGGCCCACGGCTCAAGATTGAAGAGGTAAGCGAAGAACGGGAACGCTTCGGCTTTGTCGAGAACGCGAAGTCCGATGACGGATGCCAACTGCGTTTCAAGTATGCTGCCGGTCTTGCGCAGCATGGCGAGACGCCGGGTGTTGTCGGCCTCCGCGTCTTTGGGCTTGCGGTTGAGAGGGTTCGTCTCCGATGGCTCGAAGGTGATGCACCAGAACAGGTCGATGCGCCGAAACCCTGCATTGGCATTTAGATACTCAAGCCGATCATTGACGAAAGATTCGAGAACGGGATCGCCGTAGGTGTCTTTGCGCGGGATCTCATAGCCGGACAACGCGCGGCTGTACTGGTAGAGGCAAGCGCCTTCCGGCAGGCCGCGCAACGCGCCTTCAATGGCGCGTGTGCGGACTTCGAGTTCCTGGTCGGTAAGGCTCTCCTCGTCGATGCCCGTTACGGAAGCAGCGATGCCATAGCCGCCATTCTTCAGGGCGAAGATCGTTGGGGAAACCCACCGAGAGAGTGGAATGATGCTCGACGCCGCGCCCGCTTTCGCGTACCACGGCAACAGTCGGGATTGCTCAGAACTTGCGCGGGTCATAGTAGCTCTTTTGCTGGAGGCTGTGCCCCCAAAGCTGGAACATCTTGGGGTGTTTGCGGACGACGAGCCAAGCCGCTGTGACTAACAGCGGAAAGCTCGCCAAGGCCAACATGCGAAAGCCGACGAGGAACACCGTGATCGACACAAAGACGATCACCATCCACGTTCCGAGTTCCAAACCGAGCTTGGTCCGGGACCGGTTCAAGGCTCCGTTGATGGGTTGCGGTGTTCCTCGCTTGCGCATGGCTAGGCTCCTACTGCGTGACGGTCTGACCGGTGAGTGAAGAAATCCAACCAGCGCCCCAGCCGAGAACACCAGCGCCGAAGAGTGCTCCGAACAGGGCGGGAATGGCTTCCTGGAAACGACCGCTCATCATGCGGATACCCGCAAAGATGAGGCTGCCGAGACAGATCACGGCACCGGCGTAAAGGGCGAAGGTCTTAAACGTGTTCATGACGTTCGTCGCCCCGCTCATGTCGATGGAACCGCCCTGAGCGTGAGCGAGGCTGGACGTGGCGAGAACAAGCAAGAAAGGGGCTGCGGTGCGTACGGCAAGCGCGGCCTGCTGCTTTACCTGCTGGCGGGTGATGGTGCGGCTACGAAGGCGAGCGAAGCGAGACTGAAGGGCGTTCTGCATGAATTTCTCCTGAGGGGGTTGGAGGACAGGTTTTTGCTCTATCTGGAGAGCACTCAAGGCGCGCTTTACTTCTTCTCCTTTCGTCAGGGTTTTGCGGTCACTGCCCTCGGATACGCGGTCACTTTGCCGCCGTATGCACGATGCAGTGTTACCGCAAACTTTGGTAGAACAGAGGAGCAACAACACACATATACATGATGCCCTTTCTCTATGTCAACTATTTTGGGTGTATACCTATTTTTGTGTATACAGACGCAAAGAAGCGGCGACACATTTGTGTGTGTTTGGTGGTGTTGCTATGATCCGTAGGTACCGGATATCAAGCCCGACTAGGAAGTGCTCGATCAAGGTGAAGGCAAAAGAACCCAGCACCCCGAGCAGCCCCCCGCTGCGGTACGACTACAAGGCATTCGCGATCGAGCTTGGAGCGCGAATCAGGAAGTTGCGCAAGGAGAGCGGGCTAACGCTTCGCGCGCTGCAGTTCGAGCACAATTACCACCTGAGTCAACTACAGCGAATTGAAAAGGGGGACGGGATCTCTTTGCCCACCCTCCTGCGGATAGCTGAGACCTATCAGGTACCTCCTGAAACCTTGATCGCGGGCCTGGGGAGAGTGACTGAAGGCGTGCAGTCCACTCCCAAAACGGGAAAGAAGTAGCTCTGTGCGTACCCCTTACCTTTGTGCGGCGGCTCATGCGGATAGGTAGGCAAATGTTTGGCATCTACTACTCAAGCGCGGTGAGCGAGAGGGATTGTGACACCCCTTGCATCCTGTAATTGAAAGAAATGCATTTTGATGATGGAACGGGCGCAATTACATCTGGTGGACGCTGAAGGAGCTGACGTTAGCCTCGTAATACGCAAGGCGACTGAAATAGCTTTCCGATGGGTGTCGAAGGACTATCCGAACCTTGACAGGGCGCAGCTTGCGGATTGGGCTGAGGGAGTTGCGCGTACGATGCAGGCCCGCGGAAGTGCCATTGAGTCGCCTGAACGGTATGCATACGCCGCACTCAAAGGTAAGGTGCGCGATTGGTTTAGAACGGGTGCCGCACAGGAGGAAACTTCCGGTGTCCGACGCGATATGGAGCGCATCGGAGGGACTAACGGTTCCTTTGAAGGTACTGTTGAGCGTGGAATTTTGTTCGATCAGCTACAAAATGCTCTGGGAGAACGGGATCGCGCTATTCTCGTTTTGCTTCTCAAGGAAAAATCAGCTCAAGAAGTTGCGGGAGTGCTGAAAACCAGCCATCCAGCCGCAAGGAAGGCAATCCAGCGCGTTAAAGAACGAATTGGAGCGATCCTTAAAGGAAACTCCAATAAAACGGATGGGGTCGCGGATGGTCGCGACTCTGTAGATCAACGAGGTTTGACAGTTGAATGACGATCTTCTGAATGACTTTCTTCTAGAGGCGTTCCCGAACCCTGAAAGAAAGGGCTGTCCCGACGAAAAGACCCTCCGTGCCTTCGCGGAGGACAGGTTGCCTCCTGGTGACCCGACGCTGCAGCATGTGGCTTCCTGCTCTGAATGCTATGCAGAGTACCGGCATTACTGGATGGACTGGAAAGAAGCGAAGGCTGATGCCCTTGGCAAGCCTTCTGCTCAGGCGATAGACATCCGGGCCGCGTCCAGCAAGGCGGTCCCCGCTGGGCAAATCCCCAGCTCCCGCGCCAAGGTGATTCCTTGGTCTATTGCCGCAGGTCTTTTGGTCGTTCTCGGCGGCGGAATGTTTATGGCGAAGAGGCACTATGCGCCTGCTCGCCCTGGGATCACGGTCGCGTCTAGTGCCGCGCCTGTAGCTGCCAATGTGGATCTGTTCAACGCTGTAACGACCAGGGGTGGTGGCACCTCGGCCGATGAACCTATGCCGTTGGAGCAAGTCTCGCTTCCTTCCGCAGTCGTTCACCTCAACGTAGTTCTTCCCCGCTTCAGCGAAAGTGGCCCGTACAGGATTGTGGTTGCAAAAGATCGTGCCGGAACAACCGTCGTTGCGCGTGGCCTTGGAGATGCTGTAGACGTGAATGGGAAGGTGACCGTAATGGTCACGCTCGACCTGAGGAACACAGCTCCTGGAATGTACTTCCTTGCGACGGTGAGGGGTTCTGATAACGGAACCTACTACTATCCCTTGAAAGTCAACTAAGGCCAAGACATGGAAGACGCCGGAACTGCCGGCGTCTCCTGATATATTTATGTCTTTATAAAAAGGTAAAAAGGCAGATTAAAACGCACCCAGTCATCGCAACACTTGTTCAATGGCGGCAGCGAGCTGGTTGTCCTTCCCTTGCACTGCATCCTGGAAGGACCAGGGCACCGCAACGTCCGGCTGAATACCGTTTCCCTCGATCTGTTTCCCTTTTGCGCTTACGTATGCAGCGACCGGCACAATAAGCCTGTATCCGGCATCGAGTTTGGTAGCGCTGCGCGAGACAAGCCGACCTGGTGTTTTGGTGCCAACGATGGTTGCTAATGAATTCTCTTGTGCGAACTGGGCCAGCATCTCGGCCGCTCCCGTCGTGTGTTCGTTAACGAGGATAGCCACGGTCCCCCGGAACGCCTTGCCACCCTGCGCTTCGGTGTAGAGGAAGACGGAAGTCTTGTTCATAAACTTGAGCGCTAAACCGGGAATCGCAAGTTTGGAACGTGGCACTTTGTCAAAGACTGGAAGAGATGAGGGGTGTATGCCCTCTCGGGCCATCTTTCGGTTCTTGCTGTAACCGATGGGAAGACGATCTGGGGTCAAATAGCTCATCAGGCTTAAGCCGCCGATGCCGCCTCCTGGATTGCCTCGTAAATCTATGATGAGTTGGCGTGTGCTGCCAAGACGATCACGAAAAAGACTGTCTACTTCATTCGCGAAGTCGATACCGATCTTGCCTGGGAAGAGGCTGACACGAAGGTAAGCAATACCGTGATCCAGCATGGAAAAGGTGATTGCCTTCAAGTCCGAGTATGGGTTGTCTTTGTATTTGGGATCACCCGTTCTTAGCGAGTAGCTGAGGTCAGAGGTACCGCGACGAACCGTCACCGAAATCTCGTGTGACATCTCAAAGGGTGGCTCCACTGCCATCTCGGAATCGGGCCGCATCTCTTTCCCTGCGGCCGTTAGCAGTACATCTCCGCTCTTTGCCCCGGCCTGGGCAGCTACACCCTCAGGAAGCACGTCTTGGAATACCCACCGCAGCCCATCGCCTACTTGATGCACCGAAAAACTCGCATTGATCGCGTTGCGAGGATTGATAGGCGTCGTTTTAGACAGGAGCCCGAGCGTTTTCGGAGAAAGCTCTTGCAGCATGTCCTTGACACTCTTCTCGAAAGCTTCTGCACTCGGCGCGGTGAGGATTGCCATTTTGTGCTGTGCCACAATCCGCTCCCAATCTCGTTGGTCGAACGCTGGATCGTAGAACTTTTCGGAAACAGTTGTCTCGATTTTGGAGAGAAGCGCGCGGCGCTGTGATTCAGTGAGATTCATTTGTCCATTTGCCTTTCACAGGTTGCCGTTGGCATCCCCTACGAGCTGGAAACTGGCCCAGAAGTAGGGTGGCAAACCTTTGTTTAAAAGATCGAGTTGTGCAGCCCGCAGTGCATCTACCTTTCGGCTGTGTGTGGCGAGTCCGGCGTAGAAATTCGTCATAAGCGTGCTAGTGGGTTGATCGGCCAACTCCCAAAGGGTGGAAACAACAGAATTGGCACCAGCTTCGATAAAGGCGTTCACAAGATTGACGATGCCAGGCTCCCCGACCGGTCCGACGCCGGTGTCACAAGCTGAAAGTGTTACCAGCTTGGAATTCAGATGCATTTCCCGGATTTCGCGCACCTGAAGTAAGCCGTCATCAGTACCAGAGGCATCCGGCGCAAAGATAAGAGCCGAACGATCCGGGTAATCGAGGTCTGCATAGCCGTGTAGAGCTAGGTGAATGACCTGCGTACTCTGCAGGGGAAGATGCTTGAAGCGTGTTTCTGTAGCCTCTGCACCTTCCAGAAGAGTGCTGGGTTGCGGGAGGTCTTGCGCTATGGTTTCGACTTCCTTTTTGCTGTCCGGTAGCGAGACGAGATCACTTCGCTTTGGTCCAGTGACGGCGCGAAGTATAGGGTTTCTGGAGTCTGCGGGCTGCGTCCAGGCAGCAACGCCAACATAGGGCATCGTTATCTCATGTGCTTTCTCTTCGCGATTATGAAGTAGCGCATACACGGTTGCCGACGGGTCCACGTCCACAGTGTGTGTGGTGATGAGGTAGCCGTTCCCATCCTGCAATGCTGAGAACGGGAGCAAATGCAGAGATCCATCTGGAACGACAATGAGATCTGTTTTCGAACCATATTCGTTGATCGGCAGCAGCAGCTCCGCAAAAAGCTTTCGTGCAAGAATCGCGTCCGTCTTCTGCTCCCGTATCTCTTTTCTGTACAGCGATGCGTCAGCTTCAATTTGCTGTTTCGCGGGGAGTTGATAGTGCTGTACAGAGTCATGAGTGATTGCAAGCGCATAGGAGGCCGGTTCGGCCAACACGTATTCCACCAAAACGGCTTTCGGGTCGAGAGTCTTTTGGAGAGCTGCGAGGGCAACTGGATGCGTCACACTTTGCATTGCAAGGGTGCTGGGTGACAGGAACAGCTCTGTGTTGTAGATCGCACTAGAGATGGCAGCTCTACTTTTTGGATCGTCCGTGTTGATGAGCGAGAGATTCAGTTGCGTGAGCCGTTTGTCCTCTTCGGTGGCTTCATGAATTGGTTGGGACTCGTGATGAGCGAGAGCTTCAGCCTCGACGCGCCCACGGACGTTATCTAGGATTTGCAGCGCCTCGTTGTAGCGATGTTGGGAACAAAGGGTGGCAAAATAACCCGAATAAACATCACTCATTTCCGCGAGAAGGAGCCGCTGCACGCCGGTCGTTGGAGCATGCTGGATCATCCGATTCACAAGAGTGATTCCTTTGCGATAGAGATCGTCGGCCTGTTGCGTCTGACCCATCTTCGTCACAATCTCGGCCTTGATCGCGAAGTTCCGTGGCACAAGATAAAGCTCATCTGGAATCTTTGTGTTCGCGTCGATTGCTGTGTCGATGGCCGCCAGCGCATCAGGTAATCTTTGTTGCTTTACGTAGGTGATCGCAAGTTGTCCGCCTGCATCCACAATGCCGCGATAGTTGTCGATGCCCTTGGAAAGAGAGACGGCTTGTTTAAGATCAGCAACCGCTGCGGGAATACTTCCCTGCTCTCGCTCTATCGCGCCACGTGAGATGAGCACTTGGCTGCGATGGCCGACGTACGGGGTACCTTCTAATCGCCTGAGCGAATCATTCGCGAGTTGTAAAGCCTGCTGGTACTGATGCAAACCTGCCAAGGCGTCGATTTTTGCGTAGACCGCTATCGTGGGATAGGCGATTTGGCTGTTTCCTGCGGCGATTGAAATGGCTTTATCGAGCGGCATCAACGCTTCTTTGTAACGGTGAATCTGGACAAGACCGGTACCGTAGATCGACGCATAGCGCACCGTGGCTGCAGGATCATGCTCTACTTCTGACAGGCCCCAGGCCCTTATCACTTTGCTTTTTGCGGTCACCGTGTCGCCCAGGATGAACGCTGCTATTCCCTGCTCTCCACCGGCCCGGGTCGATAGCCGGAGTTCCCCCTGTTTCAGAGCGAGTTGCTCGACCTCTCGCCAAGTTTTAAGAGCTTGTCCAGCGTCGTAGTTGATCTCCAGCATGCCCCGAACTGTGAGAATGCGGAGCCTTGTAGCCGGTATCTGTGCTTCTGGCCGGTTAAGAGCTTCCGAAAGGTGAAGGATGTTTACGGAGATGCTTGTTGATTCATCTGCGGGGATTTCACTCACTTCCGCATATAGGGCTTTGGGGCCTTCGCCCTGCTGTTGGAAGAGTTTTGCAGCAGTTGCGTACAGAGGACGCGCCTCGCCCCAACGATTGTTCCAAGCAAGAGAATCCGCACGATCCAGTATCCCTTGTGCTGATTCAGGCTTAGCGAAGGAGTGATGAGGTGAAATCGCCACGACGTAGGCCGCGGCTAAAGCTAAAACAGTGGAACCGAGCACGACGAGAGTTCTCTGGGTCGCAAAAGCCATTTCCCATTTTTACCTGCTCTACCAACTTTTGCGTAGTCCTACCAATGCGAGGTACCCCGCGTGCCTGAATGCAAAGCGCGTTTAGAGGCCACAGGCGCGATCGGGGGTCCATTCCCCTGCCCAGGGCCTCACGGGAGCCTCTGTGGGCCTCTCTGCGCGATTTCGGCATGGTTCCGGGAGATGGGCTATATGGCTTTTTTCATCATTGGCAGCTTTTGCTTTTGATCTGCTTTTCAGTAGTTCAAAAAAAAAATATTTAACAGTCTTCCGTCGAAGAAACGTCCTGCTCCATCCTGTCACTTCTTGATACATCTTGCTTCCTTATAAAGGACGCCCCGGAGGTACGGTTTTCTAGCCCCGGAGGTACGGATTTAGCATCCCGGAGGTACGGAATCAGCGCCCCGGAAGTACGGGACTAGGCCGAGTTGGCTCTGAAAATGTGGAAACCATAAAAGCCTAATCAAATCAGATGTTTGCGCCAAATTCGCCCCGGAAGTACGGCTTCGCGATCCTCAAAGTTTTCCTCTATACCAGCAATGGCTAATAACCCTAGTCTTATGAGTCCTTTAAGGTTCATTTCGCCCCGGAGGTACGGACGATCTTGCGGGCGCAGACACGTCGCTCAGAAAGCAAAACCCAATCCATTCGAGCGGATTGGGTCTGCCATAACGTTAAAAGTGGCTTCAGGACTGCGTTAAACCGCCCTGTTAGTACGGAAACCCCAAGCGGGGTCAAACTGGAGAAATGTGACAGGGAGACTGCATTTTTAGTTCGATGTTCGGCCGTTCAGCCGCCTTGCCCCTCGAATGAGGGTTTTGCCCTCGATCGCCGGGCCGATGAATAAGCCGCTGGAACGAGCTTCTGCAGGCAGCTCCGGGAAAACGATCTTCAACGCTTTGATGGCATCGGCAAACCGATTGCGAATTCTCCACGTGTGCGTGTCTTCCTGCCACATCTGCTGTCTCAGTTCCTCCCAGCGGATGATGCTTTCGCTGCGGGCAGCGAAGGTGCGCCAATGGAGAAACATCATGTAGTCGAGCATCTGCGGTTTGCGTGCAAGGGTGCGCAAGATTGGCCATGGGAACGGCACGTGGTTCTTGCTCAACTCCTGGAAAAAGGGATTACTGAAGAGGATGCCGGTGGGCAAATGCTCCTCTTCGTTCTTTTCGGGGAAAGCCAGAGTATTCGTATCGAAAAGCCGTGGCAGGTTCGAGCGTTCCATGATCGGCATGATGAGTGCCTGGTCGCAGTTGGCGGTCTGACGCTCCACGGTGATGCTGAGACCTGCAATCCTGCGGTAGCTCTCTTTGAGACGGGCATAGTTCTTGCCACCATCGCTCTGTTGCATATCGGCTAGGAACTCGGTCGCGGTTTCCCATGGCACAAACGGCGTGCCGCTCTTGATGGATCGATCCGTTGCCCAATGAAAGAGGTTGCGGTCGCTTCCATAAGGGAGAGGTACGTTGTGCAACATGGCTTGGAAAGTGACAGTGATGAGCGAACCATCAGCTTGTCGCGACGTACGAACAATCGTTCTTTCCTTGGTCTGGCGGTATGGAAGACCGCAGAGAACCATGACCTTTGCAACCTGTGTGAGCTGCGCGGGCTCTGGGCCGTTCATCTCTTCTTTGAGCCGGGCAAGATCCTTTGTGAGCTGGATCTTCGCGGCCCGATTCTCTGCAACGTGACTCCGTGATGAAGACTTTGCAAGTGCAGCCGCCTGACTTCCCTTCTGGGCTTCTGCCTTCTTCTTCTGCTGGGCCTTTTTCTGAGCCTCAGTAAACAGCTCCTCAAAGAGGAGATCGACTTTCTGCATGTGTACCGCCTCCTCTGAGTCCTAGCTTTTGTGCTTCTCCAGCCACTCACCCAGCAAATCAGTGATGAGGTCAGACATATCGCGCCCGTCTGTTTCCTTTGTTTGTCTCAAGCGAATGACAGCATCGTCAACAAATTGTCCACGAAGGAGGCCCGACCATGGCCGGTAATTCGAGTCAGAGCGCTTAGAACCGGCCTTCGCCGGCCGCCCTGGCCCACGTTGAGCAGTGTTCTCTTTCGGGGGCGGCGACGACACGATGTCACGAAGCCCGCGGAAGGCGCTGGCGGCTTGTTTCTTACCGGTGAGGGACATATGCAAGACACTCCTTCCCAACTTCCACGTACGCTTCCCATCCACGATCAGAGCGGGGGTCTTTCACTTCTGAAACAATCTGCCCTGACCCGGAAGCTTTCACAAACGCCTTTAGGCGTGGAATGGCCGTTTTGAAGAGAGGCACCTTCAACTCTTCCAAAAGCTCCATTAGCTCCGCGCCTTCCGGTTCGTTCGGTGGCGGCATGCTCGTAATGAGCACCTTGTAATGAGTCACCCGCAGCCGCTGAAATGCCTGAATCGTCTGCTTGAGACCATCGGTATCCAGCGGACGCGGCGTCGTTGGAACAACCATCAGCTCACAAGCCTCTGCCAAGAACTTGATGTCATCATCCGTTGGCGCCAAGCCTGTATCGGTGATGCTGTGGTCGAACGTTCCCACCAACTTCCGTGCTGCACGCAGATCAGCTATGCGGAATGGAAATCCGTCACCGCGTCCCTGCCACGCGAGAGCGTTGTGCGACGGATCACCGTCAAACAAAACGGTCGGCCCCTGCGTCTGCAAGAAAGCCCCGAGATGCACCGATGTGGTCGTTTTTCCTACGCCACCCTTGATGTTTACGACGCCGATATCCATAGGTCTCCGCAATTCTATCCCGATGTCATTGTGTAAATTCATAAATATGTCAATGCGTGAATACGTCTCGGTACCCGCATGTAATGACAGGCTGGGGCAGGGTTCGATGCCCTGCCTCGGCCTTGGGCGTCGTTATGTCCTGGTCAGCAGGTAGGGTTCTGCAATCTTGCCGCGATGGCAATATCCCCCGAAAAACCACCTGCCGCCCTCACGGTAGAAGGTCGGGAATGTTGGGCGTCCGTCGATGTGACTGTGAGGCTCACCAATTTGGACGAGGCTGCTGCTCCAGAAGGCAGGCGGTAAGAGGTTTAGCGCCCAGTCTGAAAAAGCCTCCTCCACTTCATCTCCCGGCTGTAGGTAGGGGGTTAGTTCCTGTCCACTTTCATGCCATCCGGCTAGGGTCTTCATGTTCTTCTCCTGTGCGGCTTCGGTTGAGCAGTGTTCCCGCACTGCCTGAGTTATGGGTGAGTGAGGCATTGGCCGCCTCATAAGGTTAGAAATACATCCTGACGTCTTTATGTCACGCTGTAATGACATAAAGAGGGATTTCAGGCTGCTAATGGAAGGGCCGAGTCTTCCTCGGCCTCTCCTTTGTCTGTGTTCGCTCCCTCGATCTGGTCGATGATCCTGCGTGCCGTCGCGGAAATGGTCTGCATGGAAGCTGTCAGCATCTCGCCAGTGATGCCGTAGCCGTGTAGATAGAAGCAGCTGCCGCTGTGTATGCCAAAGTGAGCCAGCACAACATAAGCCGTAGCCTCGGCCTCTAGTTCGCGCTGCTTCTTGGTGCCGCGTTCGGCCCCTTTGTGCATCAGTTCGTGCGCAATTTCGTGAGCAAGCGTCCCGCACATCGCCGGAAGGGGCTGCGACTCCTCGACCACGACGCGACCGCCCATGCTGTAGCCCTCCGTCCGTCCGGGAATCGCTTCATAGGCAACGATGATCCCGAATGCGGCTGCAGCCGCTTCCAGCTTCGGCAACAGGGTTTCTCCCCCTGCGGTGGCGTTATGCTCTGGCGCGTCGGGCAAGGGTTCGCCGTCTGTCTGGGAAACGTCGAAAACATATGCGCCCTTGAAGCCTCCCACCCGTCGCGGTCCCTTGGCCGTCAACTCCAGCCGTTCGCCGTCATTGGTAGACTCTTCCGCCGCTGCGGTCTTCCTGATGATGGGCGCTGTAATGCTGATACCCCTCTCACCTTTCTTGACGAACCGACCAACCTTGCGCCATGTCTGGAAGCCAGCGACGCGCGTTGCATCGGGGCGCTGTTCTGCGATCCGAATTTGATTGCCCCATGAGTAGTGATGGAATCGGCTAATGCTAGTGAGCCATGCGCGAAACGTTGCGTCCTGCTTCACGCGGTCGGTTTCTGCTGCGAGGGTTTCGATAGAGGCACGCAGAGTCTCATGCAGGTTGTCGGCTTTGGTGGTCATGCTCACGGTGTTTATCTCCTGTGCGGCTTGTTGTCCGGTGCGTTCCCGCGCCCCGTCTTGATGTTCTAAGAATATCGTCCTTACGTAATTACGTCAAGACATAAATGCATCTTGAGGTAATTATTTTGAGGTTTTTGTTTCTGATCTTCTCTTTGAAAAACCCATGTTTTTCGCAGAAAAACGGGATGTTTTGCTTCTGCCGGAACCGACGGAGCCGGGTGTCAAGACCTGGCCGAAGGCCCACCGCAACGCGGCGCGAAGCGGGTCTTTACTCACGGCGCGGTTCTGGCCGTTGTTGCTGTTGCTCTTGCCTGTAGGAAGGTGCGGCGTGGTGTGCAGCAGCTTTCCATCGGCTACGTTGTTTCGTCGGGCATGAGGTCAGCGGCCGGAGGCGTTGGCTTGTGTGTACGTGGTTGCCGGGGTCGCGCCCAAGGCGAGGCCAGCCGTTGGAACTTCTGTACGGCAGCCTCTAGGGCGATGCGGGATTGGTAGAGGTCAAACAATGCAAAGCACCCGGAGCAACCGCCTTTGATCCCGTTTCGACCGTCCTTCTCAGGGTTGTAGCGAGGATGACGACTGCATTTTGCGGAGACGCGCTCGGTGATCTTCAGCTTGTAAGCAAATTTCATCATGACGGATTCCTTTCGGCGTTGAGGCAGGATGGGTGAGGCCGGGAGTTTCCCGGCCCCGCTTAGTTGGCCCGTCTTAGCGGCGTTTTGTTGTCGCCGCTGCCTTCTTCGCCGCCGTCTTCTTGGCGGGAACCTTCTTTGTCGTCTTAGCCGATGGGCTTTTGGTCGTGTCCGCAGTGGGCTTAGGGGCCTTCGGAAACAGCTTCTCGGCCTCTGCTAGGTAATCGCGCTCCTCGGGCCGGGGAAGATCAACCCAGCTTCCAAGTGCCAATTCTGCAAGGTATCCGAACAGGCTGGACGGCATGCAGGTTGCAAGGGCATCGGCGCAAACGTCGTCGCTGCCTTTGTTGTGGTCGGGATCGTCGCCTTCCAGCCGAACCGCAATCCGCTCCATAGCATCGGTGAGGTCGCCCAACACTAACGCCG
>Ga0247779_1000768_pt1 | contig 17418 bp, 12 predicted proteins | sample UWRJL221509R5_FD_179925 | JGI IMG/M metagenome (GOLD analysis project Ga0247779, IMG submission 179925) | Plant litter microbial communities from Arlington Agricultural Research Station in Wisconsin, United States - UWRJ-L221-509R-5 | ecosystem: Environmental > Terrestrial > Plant litter >... | reverse complement strand
CCTCTTTCCACCTTGTAGTCGCAACCATGACACGATCAGTACGGATATCCGTTTCCCGGACAGAACTAGAAACAGATCCCGACATACAAAGAGTCGAGAACTTCTGCCTAAATATGTTTGATTTGATAGAAGTAGAAGATCGGAATTTTTCTGTTTTTAACTGTCTATCCATCACGAGCCTTATAGCTAGGAAAGTCTAAAGTAACCAATTAAAGACTGATTAATATTACTTGTCGTGTACTAAAAGGTAAATGAGCTTTCTGTAGGCTGCTGATAGAAAAACCGACTTGGATGTCTTTGGTATACGCTCTTGATTAAGGACTTCGTCTGATGTTGACATGACGATTTGCGAGAGACTAGTAAAATCACGTCAAATTTCCGTCCCCGGAATCTCACACCTCCTTCACTATCTATAGACGCCCTCCTTACCCGACAGTACAATATTGGAGTAATTGGAGTGGATATATACTCGGGTGCTCCGTTGTATCTGGCCATTCGTCGCTAGCATCTACCCGAACGAAAAAAAATCCACCGTGAACAGCTCGAAATTCTCGGAATGACTTGAAAGTGTCTTTTTAGTTAAGCCAGGGATGCAGGACGTTGTTTTGCTTAATTAACTACTAGTGAGGGACTATTTATACGATGCGCTGATAGACAACTGACGATCTATCCAATCCTTGGGCAGGCCTTACCATCGCATCATCACGTCTACACAGCCCTGCAAGTCATTTAGCCTTCCCTCGGTTCTCTGCCATCACTTTTTCAATATCCAAGTTCATCATCTTTTGATCTACGTGTTGTCTGACGAGCAGACGTCAACACATAGCACCGCAGTAAGTCATCTTCGTGTGTGTTGGGCACTAAAAATGCGATATCTACGGAAAGGCACGGGGTACTCATCGGTTAAATCTTAGGATTTTTAGACTGCAATCTTTACGGTCGGTCGGCCGGGATGTTCCATTCTTATATGTGATGAATTGATGATTGGGCGTGATGATATTGATATTGAAGACCCTCACCGAGAGAGCGCTGTGTTGGTGAGCTACCTGGAGACTTTGCACGCTTGGTTATTCCACGCAATACGCGCGGTATGGAGGTGATATCTATAACTTGACCTATATGTAAGCTTCTGTACATGTTTACCGAGATATGTATTAAATCCTGATTTCCACATGATATTCAGTGGAATCTAGAGCACCGCTCACCTCTACTCCACCGACGCGCCAGCCCTTCATAGTAAGCATTCAGGACAATTCCCGGAAAAACCTGGACAATAAGTACACTGCCTCTCCGTACCTCAATTACATGTACAGTGCGACTCGTTCGGGGGCACCGACAAGAGAGGTACTTTTCCAGGTTTGCCTTTTGGTTTCCTTCCAAAAGCACAATAGCGTTGTGAACTACATCAATACTGTAGTCATGGTAGCGACTTTGTATAGTCTTCGATCGCTTGAATACAAACTATTTGTGGAGTCGTCCTAGGACAGACTGAGCTTTTATGTCACAGCATGGTCTACTTATGAGCGAACGGATGGAGTTACGTCAACTCTTAATCCTCTGAGATGCCTTAGCAAAAAGCCAAACCCCGGAAGGCTCAAAAAGGTCCATGAGCAGGTAGTTGGATAACAATCGAAATTTTTGACCTACATATGCCACTGCACAGGTCTGGATCAGTCTCGTCTAGTTTTTGTACAGATGCAAACGTTGTCTGCAAACGTTGTCAGAGGGAGGAGGTAATCATAGTTATCATGAATACTCGATGACGCTGTGTATATATAAACCGGAGCGTGAAATAGGCAGCTTCCTCGATGCTTACCACTCCAAATTGTGGTTGAGAGACTACAGCAGATTCTTTCCGGGGCCCTCCAAGAGCACTGATGACCATCTGTAATATAGTAATCGTCAAGTTTTCAACGTTCTTTTTTCCGAGGGTTGAATAATCACCAAGAGAAAGATTACTACACACATTTTATGGGTGCATACGTACCGACTAAATGCCTTTAGCGGCGCGTATGTGTGGAAATTGAACTAGTTTTCTAACACCACACGTAAGTATTGCGAGCACAGATTGTGCACGTCAAATGTGCGTATGACTCGACCATCTACCTGTTCGACTTTGCATAGCACCGCCCGCCTCAGCCCACATACTGGAGGTATACGAGGCATCAATGGCGCCCTCGCTTAAGGGGAAAGGGTAAAGTAAGAATGGATCACGGAGCCTTTTAGTTTTAGGGCCTATACACAGCCTCATTGAAATCCTTCTGCTTCCGCAATGATGGCATCACCCTGGATCGGCAGAGAGATCTGGATTCTAATGGCAATCCTCTTGAACATTTTTTGTTTATTAGGGATGACACAAATCCTATGGCTTTATATATCAAGTAAAAAGGATGGCGTTAACTTGAAGATGTGCCTGCGGCTACACATCGTGAAGCATTCGACTGAGGCGAGACACTGAGAAAAGAATCTACCAAAAGTCAATCATACTGGGTTTATCTAAATTTTATGATACCACATTTGTGATTCGGGATGCATATATGTGTTCCTGCAAGATATAGATATTTTTAACAAAATCACAAACTCCTGACCCCTATGAAAGCCCTGCGATAGCTACCAGATCAAGCCCGCTAATAGTATGAGGTACGAAGTTCCATAAAAAAACATCAGCGACGGTGCCAGCAGGCGTTCGGGACTCACTTAAGAGTGATAATCAAGCTTTCGGTGGTCAAGATACTGTACAACCACTATGTCAAAGGCAAGGAGTCGGTGGCGCGCAGTTGGGTCACGAGTATCTGGCCGCAAGTCTGTGAAAAAGGTCTTTTAGAGTTTATTTTTCCGGTCTTTGTTCGCATCATGATGGACATGTTGTCAATGCATCACAGAATGATCAATGCTGTGCGCCGCGATACGCAGACAAGAGACGATGATCAAGGGACGTTCTACGCTAGCTAGTGAGTCGACTCAGTAATTTATCAAAAAAAAAAGAAAAAAAAAGAGATATTGTACTTATGCCAGACTGTGCAAGCCGATGGAAGCAAATATTCAAGCTCCGATAAGCGCCGGAAACCGACTCCAGTTTTCTTCCACTTTGGCCAGGTCTGCCCGTATTTCAGACAGCGTCCTCTGCGGAGAATGCACTCCTGAGTAATACAAAAAAAAATAGACTCTGAAGGGAACTTTCTGGTGATTTGGTTAGTCAGAATCTCAAGACAGGCCCAGTGGATTGGAGCATTTTTGTTCTTTTGCTCACTAACTTGGCCATCAGGGAAGTTTAGGACGAGGAACGACATGAGATTGGATTCTGACTGTTCGGAACCGTGGGCAAGAAAAGTGATACTGGACCGAGATCCCTCATAAGTACTGAAATGCGGCAGGGACGGGATTCAGATGGCAACGGTAACCCCGGATAACAAGCGGTCCTATAAGCTGACTTTAGACCATTTAGACAGCGGGATTTTAAGTTGCTTCATTACTGCCTTGAAGGACTTCTTTCTCGAACAGCATCCACCCCCATAATTTTTTCCTCTCTTTTCTTCCTCATTGTGGTTTTGGTTGACTTTGGTTGAAGGACCTCTTTGGACAAGGTGAGTCAAGCGCTGGGCCACGGTCGACTGTCAATTTCGCACCACTGCGTTTCAGTGATGCACTTTTTTCCTTGGTGGATTCTTGCGTGCTGACCATGCGGTGACTTTTTGATGTTGTTGTGCAGATACATATTGGTCGCTGGAAGGCTTTGACTGTTTTTAAACCACATTATACTCCCCATCGACTCCCATCGGCGAACAGTGCGGACAAAGGAGCACTATCATAATACAAATCCTCATGATGCAGCAAGCCCAACAGCCTCAACAACAGGAAGTGATGCAGCAACAATCGAGGTCCTTTGGACACTATATCGAATCTAATCCATCATCCACCCATTCTTCTCCCCGTTCTTTTGCAGCCGATCTCGACGGTTTTTATCCTACCATGCAGGGGAACCACATAATTCCACATTCCCAGACGTACCCACTACCAGCAGGGACAACCGCGAATCCTTATATGCCAGCACAGCAACGACGGCCACATCTAGCGAATATGCAGCATCAGAGCAGGAGCGCATCGTATTCGTCGTCGTATGCAGCACCGGTGCCACTGCAAGTGAGCACATCGACATCGTCAGCGCATGAGCACGACCCCAATGAACGAACGGCACGGCCCGGCAATGCCCATGCTCATGCTCAGTTTCATTCCAACCTCGCGGCAGCGGCGGCGGCGGCATCTTCGTCGGGGACAGGGGCGGCATCAACCTCGACGGTGGTGGGGGATTCAAACTCATTAGCGTCGGCCTCGAATGCCGATGACAACGATACGCAACAAAATGACTTCACTGCATCAACTCCCGGGCTGTCAGGTGGTTTAAGCAGACCTCTGAAGCCCATCGAACAGGAACGATTAGCGCACTTGGACAAGCTCAAATTTTTCCTCGCCACAGCGCCCTCGAGATGGGACTCTGCGGCGTCCAATGCGAATCCGAATGGTCAGTCATCCTCCTCTTCGGGGTTCACGGGCGGCGATTTTCCATCATCGTCTTTTGGGTCAGGGCCGCCAGGTTATGGAGGCACCAGCGCAAATGGCGGTATGCCACCTATGGGAATAGGCTTAGGCTTGGAACCTTCTTATCACCACGCGCCGCCGCATCCTGCTTTGAACCGATTCCTCCTTCCAAACCAGGAGTTTGTCACTTGTGTGCTATGGAATGGATTATATCACATTACGGGTACCGATATCGTGCGGGCTTTGGTTTTCCGATTTGAGGTGAGATTTCCCGTTCTTTGAGTCTTCCTTTTTTTGCCACTTGCACTTTTAATTATATTGCTTTTTATATTGAATTGGAGATGTTGATGATGAATTTTATGTTTTTGCTCAGGCTTTCGGTCGTCCAGTTCGGAACATGAAGAAGTTCGAGGAGGGTGTGTTCAGTGATCTGAGAAACTTGAAGCCCGGTGTGGACGCCTGCCTGGAAGAACCCAAGGTGAGTACATTTTTTCCGCTTATCATTGCGATCAAAAAAACGGAATATACTAATGTTCCTCTCAGTCTCCTTTCCTCGATCTTTTGTTCAAATATCAATGTATTCGAACACAGAAAAAACAGAAGGTATTTTACTGGTATGTCCTTCGTCTCGTTTCCCACCGCATATCGTATCCATCTCCTAAAATAAATCCATGCGATAGGTTTTCTGTCCCACACGATCGCCTCTTCCTGGATGCCCTCGAGCGAGATCTCAAGCGAGAAAAGATGGGACACGAGTCAACCACTCAAATCGTCGGTGAACCTGCCGTATCGTTCACGTATGATCCCAAGCGAAGCCTCTACGAGCAGTTCAGCAAAGCTCATGGAACCCGCGAGGGCGAAGGCGAATTGGAGACTGCAATCCGTAACCATGAAGACGCGGCAGAATCTGGCGACAACAGCGCGGCGGAATCCGGTGGAGACAGCAGTATGATGGATGACAGCGAGCACGATGGTGGAGATGAGTCAGCAACCGGCGGTGAGGATAGTGATGCTGCAGCCGCTGTCCAGCGTCGCCGTGCCGCCAAACGCAGTTCGGGAAGTGTGACTTTAGGGCCGAATGGTCAGCCTATATTCCCATTTTTATCTTTGTTCGAGGGAAGCCCGACGTATAAACAACGGAGGAAGAAGGGTAACAAGTCCAGCGGTCTACGAAAGGGAAGCGAAGAATTTGGTCCGGATGGTGAATACGATCGTGGAAGGAGTATGGGAGGCGATAGTTCTGGGAGGTTCTCGAGTGCGAGTCGAGAAAGGCGGCTGCCACACAGGTTTCTGCATGGTAGCATGATGGAGGAATTTGGTCCAGGTTCCGCTGCGGAGAAGGCTCGCCAGGCAGAGGAGATGAGTGCAGCGGAGATGTTCCTCAAGCAAGCTAGAGGGCAATTGATGCCTGGCGATGGTGTCGTACGGAAACCCAAACCCCAGCCGATTGTCGGTGAAGTTGGCATCTTTTACCATCAAGATGAACAAGATGCGCAACAGCAAATGGCTGCACAACGGATGGGGCATGGGAGAGGAAAGAGCTTTGATGAGAGGCAGCTCGGCATTCAGGATCCAAGGCCGCCAACACAAGCACCTGTCTCCGCAGGTTATGCTACTACAACTTTCGCTGATCCACAAGCACAAGCTCATGCTCATGCCCAAGGGCTCACCAATATTTCGCCATATGAAACCATCTCCGCAGATGGCAAGGATCGGAACTTTGTATGCCCTTTGTATTCGTGCGGCCGTCTTTTCAAGCGAATGGAGCATCTCAAACGACATATGAGAACTCATACGATGGAGAGACCCTTCCCTTGTCCCCGATGCAACAAGAATTTCTCAAGAAGTGATAACCTTACACAGCATCTACGCACGCACGAAAGAACGGGCCATGGATCCATGCTTCCCGGTTCATCTGGATCGAATGATTGGATGGGCCAGGGCGAGGATGGAGACGTTAGCGGTGGTGAAGGCAGCACCAATGGAGACAGTCCGAATGGTCCAGGTAGCATCGCGGACAGCGAAGATGAGGCTGTTGCTCCTGGCATGCTTGGTTTCCCGCAGGAAGGCCTAGGTGGATTGGAGAACATGTTCAACGACGTCGGGATGATGAACGTAGATATGAACTCATTCTCCGGGATGCTCGGTGGAAGTGTTGATATGGGTTTCCCGAATCAGATGGACGCAACTATGTGTGACGTCGACGTACCCGGCGGCGTTCAAGAGCTTGGAAGAGAGGACGAAGGCGAACTTGTACGCATGGGCGGAGACTCTTCTATGATTTTCCGGCAGCAGACTAGCTTGCAGCCACAAACTGCTGACGAGTACTATTCTAGTTTACCTTCGTCGGCTACGACGAGTGGCATGCTTTTCTCCGCGTCTACTGGCTCTGGTGGTGACTTCACGGAGAACGCACAGTGGGCAACACGCCCTCAGTCCAGTTCCAGGAACGTCAATCCCATGCGCGTTCACTCCCATTCATCATCATCATCTACTTCCTCCTTCGGGGAGGATTTTTTATCAGCATCATTGTCTGCTCCATCACACAAACAATCTTTCGATCACTCCGGTCTCTATCCCCCAGGTGTTTTAGAGGCATCGAACGCAGGTGGAAATGTTGGGCCAATGAGGCGACATAGAAGCATGACGCCCTCACTTGTACGGAACGGCGAACCTATCAGACGGCCGATGACGGCAAACAGTGAATTCCAGGGTGTAAACGGAGGATCACCGGCGAGTGTATCTTCTCTGAGCTCTAACAGAGGGTTCCATCCGTACGCAGGATATAGCAGCAGCAACTCTAGGACTAATTCGACGCACAATAGTCCTCAGGTCGTGCCTGTGCCACTCGGTAATGGTGAAGGTCAGCGACCGGAGTCGAGGAGTTCGAGCTATGGTGGGCTGCACGATCAGATGCGTCAGATGATGAGCATGGATGGCTCGAATAACCAAACTGGTGGTTCACCATCTTTGTTCGCTGCAGATAGCATGTTCCGAACAGCCTCTCCTGCTTCATTCCATCAAACCGAGTCCCCAGCTACGTTTAGCATTGATCTGCCTCCACCAAGTATGTACCAGACTGCTTCTGGTTTCCCTCACGCCGCTACAATGCCTGCTGGAAGTCAGTTCGGGCAGCAGCAGTATGACGGCAACTACTATGGCGTCCAGCAACCACACAATACACTTTAGGGCTTGTTAGCTCACGAGAATATAGTGGTTTCTACTATTCTTCTCCTCACTTTGCGTCGTCTCGCAGTATCGTTTTTATCATTTTCTGTCAATTATTTATTATTTTCTCATCGCATGACTTTTAACCTATCTTACAGCAAGTTCCCATAACTATTCTTCTCTAACTTAAATCATTGGAAAGCAGAAGTGCGCAAAAGGCTCTGTCATATATCATAAGTACATATTATTTAGACTCTCAACTCTACTGTATTATTTTTGTTATTTTGCTTTCGTGCATTATCGTCTGCAAAGTCTTCTTCCTCTCCTCCTCCATAGTTACGTATTTATGTTCATTATTAACGTTATTTTCAAAATTCTTTGAAACACAGTTCGAATACGCATCATACACATGTACAGGACTAATAATGCACATTCTTAAAACGAGTCGTATATGCTTTATGCATGAATGAGTGAAACTATCGTCTACGGGTGTATATTATTGTATCCATTATTTTCGCAGTGTGTACATAGTATTTAGAGTGGTTATCGGTATTGATGAATACGATTCATTGAGAATTCAACCTGCTCATGTTATTCTGATAGTTTATTGGGAATAAATTTCCAATTATGGTATTGCCTTCTCGAATAAGGCAAGCTTGTAAAGTGTAATTACAGGGAGCAAACACGACCAAAGACTTCGTACATTTTCCCGAATCCCATCATCTCAGAATCTCAACACGACGTTAGAACCCATTTGAATGCAAGACTTGAAGAACTTATTCAATAGACTCGTTTGAGAATGACTCCAATATGTTAATTTTCTTATCACACGGCAAGTACGTACTTAACCTCGTATTTGACTAGTATTCTCACAAAAGGGCAAAGGGATAGACAGTAGGCGCCTTTCGCACTCTCGTCGCATTTTTGACGCCCTTATTGCGCGTGGTATTTTCTCCTGGAACATCTCCTTAACATGCATCATCAACGGGAGAACCGTTCCTCATCTTTGTTTCTTACCACGACTTTGATTTCCCTACAGACCTAGACGCACTCAAGATGAACACTGTAAAAATGTGTCTTTCACTTATCGAACTGTTAAGTCACTGTGACGGTGCTGCGCACAATGGGGAGGACTTAAGGCTGAAGAAAGCCTCCATCGTGCAGCCCCCTTCTTTAGCTTACCCATATTCCCCCCTCATAGGTATGTCGAACAAATGCTAGCATTGTACGAAAATCTCATCCGCGCCACAGACTACAATCTACTATCATATCATTGAAGAGCGTTTATCGTAATGCCAGACGAGTTAACACCTCTACTTGGGAACGTTCGTTTACCGTCGATCCTTGGTGGAAACAACAACGGAAACAGAATTCATTACCTCGACAACCTCCGCTCTATCCTCATCATTTCTCTCATCTTACATCATGCAGTGTTAGAGACAACACAAGCCACAGCGAAAGTCGACTTACATTCTTGGAACTCCGTCCCATTGGCCCTCTTTATTCAGGTCAATAAGTCTTTCCTTTGGACACTTTTCTTTCTTGTAGCAGGCTTTTCATCGCATTTGGGATTCGAAAAGAGGGCCCTCGACCATAGATTTATCCTCTCTCGAATTCTAAACCTAGGTCTTCCGGCTGCTCTCTGGCTTGGAGGAGGCCAGTTCGCGGTGGTCAGTCTTCTCGAATATTACGGATTACACAGCGTCTTCCCATTAGGTTGGACACACGACGTGCAGGCACGTCTCGCAGGGCCGGTACCGTTTATCTGTGTACTCCTTGTTTTCGACATCGTGCATTTCGCGTGGCGTATCTCCCAGAATTATCTTCGCAGCATTCCTCATTGGTGGCTCGTCCGCCGGATTGCTACATCGAAACCCGCTATCTATCTTTTCACGGGGGCTTCTATTGTGTTTTATACAATAATTGCCTTCTTCAGCATCTTCTGGGTACGAAAGACATACCCAGCAGTCTACGATATCTTTCAAGTACCTTCTCAGCCCATCGGGTTCGTCATCGCATATATAGCTGGCATCAATTTTCGTATTATCAAGAAAGTCATCAAGGTCGAACATCATATAGCAGCACTCGTCGGAACCCAAGCTACGGCTTACGTTTCCTTGGGCATTGCTCAACACTTCTCTCCACTCCTCTGGGAAAACATCAGGCTCGGAGACTGTTCTGAACCACGGCGAGTGTTCGTCGACCCCGGTTTCAATTTTCACACCATGTTCTATGTGGTATGGAGTACATGCGTACTTTTTGTCCTTCCGATCACGATGATGTCGGCATTCTCCAAAAATGTCGTCACGAAGAAGAACTGGGGTGATTGGACGAGGCTCACCTACGTTCAAACATACTTTCATATGATCCCCGTTCTCATTGGCGTCCACTATATTGGTCGAGGAGGAGTGTTCGGCGACGGCATTATCAAGAGCTTGACTGTAGGCGTTATTGGGGTTCTTAGCAGCTGGATGGTTGCTCATATTCCGTCCGGTTTGCGTTGGTTGCAAAATAAGGCGAAGTAATAGTGCATCAGATTTGTCCTCACTCAGATAGGCGATTAAGACGGACCTCCCCCGATTCAGAATTGTTTCAGACTTGAATGCTACTTTATTTTCACCTCCTTTGACAATCCACCCCGTGTTAAGCAAGTATTTCAAACAGTTGACTTGATCTGAGCTTCCAAGACTTCTGTTCGCCTGCTCCTTAAATTATGCCACAATGATTAGACTGTGCAAGCTACTTTTCAATGGGCCTCGCTCTTCACGTTGTCTGCCAAGGTGTGTATTTCATTCACAAGGGCAATCCTTCCTCATTAACATCGCTAGAATCACATTCTTTCCTCGAGGTGTGATTTAATTGGAACAAGTGTTTTCAATTTGTCACAGCCTCCCTTGATCTCTCGTTAACAGAAAGCAAGGCGTTTCCTGAACTCTAATGAATTTGAGCCATTGAACAGTTTAGTGCAATAGATATAAACTAAGAATACGCGACACTGACAGCGGAGGCCTTTGATTTTTCTAGTTCCATCGTCTTTCAAGCTTCCCGACGCTAGATACTAAAATGGCCACTGTGGTCAACATACCCATCCCAGATTTTCCTGACCTTGTACTTCTAGCCCAAACAACGTCTAATGTTGTCGCCCTTTTGCGTCCGTGGAGTACCAAGGAGTTCAACTCTAAGTAAGCACCTCCGTCATGATAGTTGGTCGAAACGCAGTACTTATTTGTATGAAGGTCGAAGGCCTTAATGTCCATCAGAACCCAGGCCCTATCCTATGCCAAAGCCGTGGACTGCAGCATTATAGCTGCACAGCATGGACACACCATCGCCGAAGAGGCCTTGGGATTCGCTGAGCTTATGCAGGCCGCTTCCAACACTAGTGAAGAAGCGCGCCAGCTTTATCTTCTGGGCATGATTCGAATCGCACAACGTGGAGAAGAAAACTCGAGGTTTGCATGGAGAACCTTCAGGGATGTGCGGGAGACATTAGAAAATGTAAATTCCTATTGCACCATGTATCATCTGACTTTATCCTCACACTGTATCTCCATATCTAGCTCATTAAAGATGCGACAAAAGAAATCGAGACTGGAAAAAAGAAAATATTTGCGAGCCTACGCAGTGAGTTCCAAAGCACGTTTCTATTCCGCGACCTCTCACATCTGGACGAGTCTATAGAGAGCTTGAAAGATTTGCAAAATGGGATGCCTGTCCTTGAAGCGTTCCGTGATACTATATTAGGCTATATTTCCTGGTGGAATAGTCTCAACATGACACACATGGCGATGAGCGAAGGAATCAAAATCAACTACACCACTCTTCGTCAGAAGGCTGTCATTCTAAAGTGGAGGGAGCTGAGACAAGCATATGTCGATTACACTGACAAAGTTAGTTCACTTCAGATTTGTATGGCCATGCAAAACGGGCACTAATTCATCGCTAGATCAAAGATATTCAGGACAGTAATCCCGATTTTTTCTCCCGACTCACAACGCCTAACGAGGAAGAAGAGCCTCAAGTGAAGCCAGGGGATTCGGTTTTCAGTGCGGTTCGCACGAAACTCCTTGAATACTACAAGCGGAGTAAAGATAGATGATCACAATCTTATGCGTTTGGGGCAATGGAAAGGTGGTATTACTGTTGTTCCAAGCTGGTATAGGAACGTTTTGTATGCCTTAGTGTTGTAAAAACAGTTCATATTTTATGGATTTATTTACTGCTTCCGATCATACAAGCAGTGCAAGGTTAGAACTATGACAATGGTCTGAGGAATTGTCGACATAAGCTTAGCGCTCATATACCATATATCAGGTCCGATTGCCACCATTGCCTGTAGAATTTCTACCCCCTCTTCGTGAACTAAGCACGCACTTTCGAGAAGCAGAAATTTTGAGCTCAATGCTATTGCACTACTGGTAATTGTACATGGGAGCCATCGCTTTTAGTGAAAAGTACGTGTAGAAAACATTGACAAAAAGGGCATTTCTGTAAAGTAGCTGAACGTTCAATAAAACGCATGTAAAATAATTCTGGGTGTGAGGACCTCAATTTTTTATGAAATGAGGCAGCAAATACATGATGATAGTTTGTAATTGTCACGGAAGGACACCGAACTTCTGGAAGGCGGAAATAGCGTATCCACTGGATAGTCCCTTTCTTCTTCAGAAGAGGTTTTTGGTGGCCGATCTCCGACGAAAACAACCTCTTCAGGCGGATAGCATCTTGTAGCGAGTCGCAGATCAGCACGCGCCAAAATACTACCATCCGACTCGGATGATTGTAGGGCGTTATATGTGGCTGACTCTATGGTCATAGAAAATAACGCTGGAAAACGGTCTTCCATTTCCTTCACCTAGAAAATGCCATTATGAGTTCTCATGTTTGTTAGAGGAAAAGAATGATAAGATTTGTACCATATTCGTATACTCTAACAATTGACTGCGTATGTTTTTCCATCTACGGATGACATACTCCTGTTTTAGCGAAGAGATGTCAAATGTGAGCGACCTTATTGCAGCGGTCTCGTGAAGATTGGTTTCTATCTGGATCCAATCCCACCAGTTTGCGAGTTCGGAGATCTGTTCGCTAAAAATCTGTAAGATATCCTGGATTTCTTTCTCTTCCCTCATAAGTTGTTCTCTTGGATCTACATCCGAGTCTTGAGAGACTACTAGAGGTTCAAGATGATACATGTGGAGCCTGACGAAGTCAGATAACTGAAATATACTTGGTTAGAGACCTTCAAGTTAGCATTGCAGTGTAGATAGAGCACACCGTATACATTTGACGCCGTGCTGAGGACAAAGCTCGATAGGCTTCTCGCGATTCATTGAATGCCTCGTCTCCGAGTTTAAGAGTGCCCATCAGATAGGCTGTTTGATCTTTGTGATTACTTGAACCCAAACGCTCTAACCCCAGATCAATGATATCATCCGCGACGGTAAAGCCACATTGCGCTGCTCTGATCCCTCGTCTGATTGCGGTTACAAATTCAACCACCTGGAGAGGGAGCTTGGAGGTTTGAGCAAGTGAAGAACTGAGAAATATCAATTTAGAAAAGGTAAAAATTGAGAGAACTTAACAACTGCATACAAACCTTTCTCTCAGTTCGATCAAGGGTCCCAAACGGGTGAGCAGTTTACGAGTGGTAGATGAAAAGGCGCCGAAGTCAAGACTTCCCGGCGTAGACAGTGTTACGGTTACTGACATCTTCGCGAATGATTCAATCGCCCAGTGTTGACGTGCCGTCTTTTTGAAGCTCTGAGGCTATATACAAGTGTGATTGGCCATATTCAGCCTAAGTTGCCCCGGAAACGTTGGATAATCATGGCGGACAAGTTGCATGCAGTGGCAGGCAACGTGTAAAAAAAAATCATATGCAATACGCGGACACCACTCACCTCGTTTACAACACGTGAATCCGATACCTCTTCTTTTCATTTCTTTCATAGCTAGAAGGTATACAGTGCGTGCCTCGTGGATGCATCGACGACAATATCGCCACCACTGAATTGCCACTTTTCCGTGTTTAATGAAAAGGGGTTGGCTGACTTTCGACCAGACCCCTCTGATCGGTTTGCTAATACCATAAACAAACAAACAAACCTGAAGTATTGCATGGAAGCGTTGGGAAGATCTTAGTATCTCTTTGATTGATACAGCAAAGGTAATGTAAGGGGTTCCGATTGGCGTTGTAGCCACTATATAACTGATTTTAGACCGGTGAACACTGACTTCGAGCCTGTTGCAACACTTTGAAATTCTGTTCTTGCGATGTCCACACCGGGGACTGACAAGTCCAGCGACAACATCGAAGGGCCTAATGATAAATACGATCTCGAAAAATTGGCCGACGCAACCACAAAATCTCTTAGGGTGCTTTGGCCGTGGTGTACCAGTGACACAATAGCAACGTATGGTATCTTTTTTGCTTTATTTTAACGTATAAATCCTTTGGTACTGACTCCTGGACAAATTTCAAGCCAAGAATTGGCTACCTTGGTCCAGCATTATCATGTTGCTATTACTGACAGTGTAGTCTCCGCTCAGGTTTGCCACACTGTGGCCGAAGAAATCATAGACTTCTTAAACATTGCTTTCAAGCCTGAATACTCTCAGGAGGACCGAAAAACTTACCTGAACCGAACTGTCGAAATGTCCAAAGTGGGTCACGAAAAGGCTGCAGGCGCTGAACAAACATTCCGAGATATGCGTACAAATCTGGCAAAGGTAAGTGGAACTGTCGGTTAGTCGGCTACGAACGACCATTAGCTAATACTTTTTCTCGGACTTTATTGTAGGCTATTACTGAAGCAAAAAAGAAAGAACTAGGTGCTTTTTTCCCTCAATGACATGGCTCACTGACCCAGCTAACGCATATTTATCCGACCTGAAGGTACGACAGTAGGAAATAAGTTGGAAAACTTCGAAAATGATATTTCGGTGCTCGAGGAGTTTGTCAATCTCATAGCCCCTTTTGTGACTTGGTGGAGTGCCACAGTCATGGAACAGGAATCATTCAGCTCTAGGGTTGATCAAAACGCCATTGAACCCAATACCATCCGCAATGCAGCCCTCATAATACGATGCGAAACGTTGCGTGAGAGATATAAAGCCTACATATGCAAGGTTTGTGCATCTAATCACCCTTTTGTCTTGATAGCCTTTCTAAGATCCTGACCAACCTCAGATCAAAGACCTTCGCGATCTTGACATATCTTACTGGACGTCTCTTGAACAGAAGATAAAAGAGGCAGAAAAGAAAGAACCCATACAGCAACTTGAAGGTAACGACGCGAAGAAGACTCTCCTCCAGGTGAATATCACCAACCCCACTATGACAGCTCGACATTCTCACTTCTTTGCGTACTTATTCTAATTTTTTACCATTCCTTTCAGTCCGGAAGCCAGCCTGAGGTCACGAAGAAAGAGAAGAATAAAAAGAATGAGACGAAAAACAAGAATGAGGCGAAAACCAAGAATGAGGCGAAAACCAAGAATGAGGCGAAAAACAAGAATAAAGCGAAAGAAAAGAATGAGGCGAAAGAAAAGAACGAGGTGAATAGTACCCTCACTATGTCTATTTCTCTTTGCTCATCGACTCCACTAATCTTCATTACATCCTCAATATTTTATACTACTATATCAGAGCTCGGCGTCGGACGCAGAATCGAAATGTTGCTTCGGATGCATCATCCTCTGACTACTTTCGTCTAGCGAGGGTGCAAGGGCACGATTTCTCTACATACATATATAATTGCACCCAGACTTCCTTGGACTGTCGTAATCTTCCATGAATTCCATGGTATCCCCCGTCCAATTTCTTAGTTACGATCCCGCTCGTGTTTAAGGTGGAAGGTGGCATGACAGACGATATTGCAATTCCAATTAGTGCTTATTTTTGACAAGATCTCTCGGAAAGCACAGTCGTTCTACGTGCAATTGAATGGCCCGAACACACGCGTTATTACAGGCTACGATTGCTATCGCATGGGCGCCTTTATGTATGTGATTGGCTCTCGTATCAGCAGACTATGCTTCTGAAGGATTCCACAGACAGCTATTAAAAATATGTGATAAGACGCGGAACTAAACCGAACATCGATGCAATGTGGTTTTGGCATGCCAGCTAAAGCCCCAAGTCACTGCCTCATGCTTAATACTCTCCTCGCTTCGATTAGTGGTGAGTAAATGACTGTCGGAAATGAATGACGTCCGCGTCGTCTGATCGTCCAATGGTCTCGGAAACAAATGAATGCGATAAATAAGTAGGTGACTTCCGCTGAATGTAAGCAGTTCTCACTGACACTCTAACCAGGTTCACCTACTACCCCGCCTCTCAAGATATATTGATGCCTAATAACGAGGTCGTCATCACGATACCAAGTAGTATTCCTGATCTTAAACATCTGGCGGAGTCGACATCTAAAGCACTTGCGGTTCTCCGACCTTGGTGTAAAGAAGGCTTTTCGTGAGAGAATAGCTCTTATCTTTGCTAGGATCTTTTTCTGATGATACATTGTATTGAAGCGCGCTTACTTTAAGATCAATAAGAGATCAAGCTCGACTATATGTCAGAGCCATCAATTTCAGCGTCATCGCTGCCCAGCATGGTTTTACCGTCGCCCAAGAAGCCGTCTGTTTCGCGAAGACTATGGACTCTGGGAATGAAAACGAGCGACAAGAGTACCTTCGTGGTATGGTTGCCATAGCAAGTCGTGGAGAAGCAAATGCGAAAGAGGCTTGTGAGCAATTCAGAGATGTTCGTGTCAAAGTTTTGGGTGTAAGATCCTACGAATCGTGATGCGAGAGGACGAAAATGTGTATTGACCGACTTCTTATTTTATGATTCAGCTTATAGAAAAGGCGAAATTTGAAATATCACAAGAAAAGACAGAACCATCTATATCCATATCCAGTGAGGTTTAAGACCTGCATTCATTGACGACTTCAGATAACACTAATAGTCTTGTCTTGCTCCGTCCTTTCCCTATTCATCAGGTGTTTTGGATGACCTTGAAAAAGGAACGTCCGTTTTGGAAGACTTATCGGTGTGCATATCGCAGTATATCAACTGGTGGAACAGTCAGAAAATGACGCATGACGCATTGGCAACAAGCACTGAAGAGCTTAAAGTTAATTATGGCGCCCTACGCAGGAAGGCAGTAATTCAGAAATGGCAGGAGCTCAAGCAGGCTTATACCGAATACGCCAACGCGGTAATACCCACTTTTGTATGCAATCATAATTTCTGTGCTCAATCCCTCCATGTTTAGATCCATGAAATTCAGGATGCTGATCTTTACTTTGCAACAGAGCTGAAGCAAGCTCGTCAGGCGGAGAAGCAACACCTTCCTCACACACCTTTGGTCTTTGGTCCAGCGCCTATGCTTTTCGGGCCGATATCCCACTTCAACAAGCGCGCGGAAGAAACTATCAAGGCCCATCACCGTTTTCGCTTTTGGATGTCGTGATGTCTTATAACCCTCCGTCTCTCTGTTACTCCCTCTCCCCGTTTTTTTGAATCGATGTCATCGGTAGTTAGGAGTACAATTATGAAAAGCACCACTAGGTAGTTTTAAAGCTCCACATACGAAGTATCATCGCTCTTCACTCAGGGCGGCCATTGATAAGCCTGCCATACTTATAATACGAAAATACGTCAGACGTAGGGCGTCATGACTCACTTTTACTATTTAAATTAGCTTTAAA
>Ga0247779_1000767_pt1 | contig 17418 bp, 17 predicted proteins | sample UWRJL221509R5_FD_179925 | JGI IMG/M metagenome (GOLD analysis project Ga0247779, IMG submission 179925) | Plant litter microbial communities from Arlington Agricultural Research Station in Wisconsin, United States - UWRJ-L221-509R-5 | ecosystem: Environmental > Terrestrial > Plant litter >... | reverse complement strand
CTTGCCTAGAGACCACTCACAAATCCCATTACCCTCCAGGCATTTCTTGTATTGTTTGCTTAGAGAACGGACACGGCCAGGAGTCGACAGCATATATCCGTGAATATATTGACATCTTCGACTACACATTAAGAATTTTAGGTGGTCATCACTCCTTGATATGTGTTATTCTAGTTTTATGACACAGTCGCACTTACCAGTCGCACATGTTGTCATCTTCTAGTATAAAGGGCGATGCGGCACACAAACTCATGAATTGATATACTTTGTGAGTGCACATCTTATTCAGCCCTCTTCGGTAATCTAAAGCCCACATAGTTGTCGCACAGCTGCATCCCCACAACTCCTTCCACATGTATAAATACTCTTCGTATTGCAGACCCACATACAATATCTTTTCCTCGCGCACTATGAATTTCACTTTCAACTCTCTTATTTCGTATACCCACCATGATATTGTTCCTCACCACCGCTGCGCCATAACTTGGGACCTTAGACAACACCCAGATTATGCACGTCGTGTTCCAGATCCATATTTTCCAGTCCAACCACCGCTCGAATTGAATCACTACGCAACGACACCACCTTTAAAGAAGATGCACATTGTTTGCGGCATCCTGCCAGAATATTGGCCCATCCGCGTCGTTCGAGACGACGGTATTAGGGTCGGGGATGTTCTACATGCTATATACTCTGTCCTTCAAAAGAGATTGACCAAAGAGGAATACGAACGTCTGTCTACCTCTCAGAGACAACGAGTCAGTCTCCAGTTCGAAGAACGGTGCAACATGGAGCCAAATGCGTATGCGCGAGCCGCATGCCACGAAAATGGCGCATTAAGAGTGGACACCCTACTGAACCACATATGCTTTGGTGGCCTGTCTGTTTCCCCAGATTTGGACAAAACCGGGGTTTTGACTTTGGGGAGACCAAGGAGGTGATTCTTTCGACTGTTGATATGTGCGAGGACCCCTTGAATGTCAAATCTCATTTTATGCGCCTACATTAGTAATGACCGCGAAGCACGGGTTAGGTTTCCTTCTAACTGTTATTACAGTCCTCGTAGTAGCCATCAAAGTTACTGCATTAATAACTTATCATTATTCCTCTCTTTCGCGCGCGTCTATTATATTCATAGTAGTTATATTTGTCCAGACTTTCTCCTCTAACTCCAACTCCTCTCAAAGAATTGTTGCCAAGTTCCAACCCCAGATGTATCAAATTACATTTATAGCTCAAGAGGTTGTACTTCTTCTCTCAGCGTACTAACTGCCTACTATACTTCTTAGATATATAAAAATATTCAGTCACGAAACGGAAACAGTTAAACTGTCTGACAAATAGGCATGATCCATTGCTATCGCTAATTCAGAGCAATTTGTTTGCTTATAGAAAGCATCTGACTGATAACGCATGAACGAATGTCGGAACAGTTATTTGGCGCCCGTCCTTACTTGGAATATTTTTGGGAGACTCGGAGGAGAGAACTAGCTCGATTTTGTTTGATTACTAGACCGAAATTTCTGGTTACGTTATTCCGGATCTAATGGAATGACAATAATCTTATTTCCCCTTCGTAATTTCACAATGGGAATCCCTCCGATGATTTACTGGTGGAGTATGATGCATGGCACGACGCGGGGTCGCTCAATCCCCCTCATAACGGAAGGACTTTTCATGAAAGTAATATATGAAATGTCATTGATCTGGCCATGCACAACTGTACACCCCCACTGAATACTCGAATTCCGAGACTTCCCTGCTTTGCCGAATATCTTTCTTTTCTTTAATATATATTGAGTATGTAGAAGATGGCATGATGATCGAAACTGCGACTTGTAGTCTCGAATCCGTCGTTGAGGTATTTGAAGTTTTGGACTCCGGTTCGTTTCTTGGTGATAGATTTTCTCGGGGCCGTCGGGGCATAACATTGAATAATGGCCGACGATTAGATTGGTCCCTGCCACGAACTGCTGAGGCAGAATATGTGATTTCTCGTTTCTCAGTTAGAGATTTGTCGGATTGTATGATAGTGGCACTCAAAGGCTGTTTGACGACGTTTAAATACAAGCAGTATCAGCCACTTGATTTTTGGCAGCTTAAAAGACAGAATTTTAAAAAGAGGCACCTACCATAATGTTTCTCCATCCATATCTGCTTCTTGTACTCCCCGAAACCTCTGACCAATCATTATCTCCGGCATTCCAAACTTCCCACAATTTCGGTTTCTTTGTCAGAAGGAAGGCGTTCGTGTTTCCGGAGGGTGATACACCATCTACTGGCATTCCCCCTAATGGCCACCCCCGACCAAAGTGTACCCGCCGCCACCCAAATACAACGACCATGGCGGCTGAGAATAAGCCTATTGCCAAGAAAGCTAGAATTAGTGGAGGGGATCCAGCAGCTGAAAAGGCTGAGTTCGGGTTCTGTTGATTTGGATCCCCCTCGGGTCCACCGCTAGGCGTCGAGGAGGCCGCAGGAGCGCTGTGAGATGTCTGGAAGGCCATCGTAACTGGATACTACGTCGACGTCAAATTAAAGGACAGAGTAGGCTCACGGGCTACATCAGGCTCTTACTTATGCTCGGTATATTCTCCTTAGTGAGAAGATTGTGGCACTATTCATAGCAAGGTAGTTGCCATCCGCTGTACCATTCTGTAGGGTTATTAAAAGAGGCTACTGGCATGTGAGACTTTTCCTACATCTCGTGGTACTAAATATCAGTTAAAGGAACGGATATCGCTACATGCCGTACCATTCCGAGCCGCAGTACAACAGATGTATGCGTCAATTGCCCACTCTACATCAGGTCGTCGCACGGTAGTAAATTGCAGCCTGTGTCATGTAGTGCCTAGATCACAAGTTATTCTTGATAATCATTGGACGGCAGATGAAGTGTTTAAAAATAATTCGGAATAAGTATAGTACAACAATGATATAAGAGCTCAAAGCATGATGAAGAAAGACGTTACATAGCAGTGAGTCAATTATGGCTTTATGATTTAGCATATCGAAGATTCATAGCAGGCTGTGAAGAGTCCTCATATAGGCAGTAGCGCTCAAACGTTACAACGTTTCTCGCCTTTTGATACCAACCATACAACCAAGAGGTTTTCGAAGGAAGCCTTCTTTCGTCTTGAGCTGTGGGAGAACAAGTTTTAAGTCACACACCCACGAGAAAAATAGACAAAATCTCACCTGTTGGTCGGGATGCTGAAGAACAATGTCAAACCGGCGCAAAATCGACGCAATGATAATTTGCAATTCCAGGAATGCCAAATTACGTCCGACGCAGGCTCTGGATAACGATTAGATGGTGGAAGCTACAGAATGAAGCAGCTTAAATACCTTGGGCCGAGAGAGAATGGATTGAAGGTTTTCTGGATATCAGCTTGGTCGCGTTCGAACCAACGTTCTGGTCTGTACTCTTCGAAATCTTCTCCCCATACCCCAGGATCACGATGGATGGAATAACTTGGTACACTGAGCACAGTTCCTGGGGGGAAGTACTGGCCAGCAATAGTAAGCCCTCCTTCAGGGACTACTCGTGGAAGACCAAGGGACGATGTTGAATGAAGACGGAGACCTTCGTTTATGCAAGCATCCAGGTACGGCAGGCGCTTTACCTGTTGATCGGTCGCTACAAGTTCGTCTTCTGTCCCTAGCTGTTCGTCAAGTTCCTTGTGCAGCTTCTTTTGACTTCGAGGGTCACGAGCCAGGTAGTAAATTATAGCACAGGTGGAGCTGCAGAAGGTCACGCGATTAATGACAAAATTAAGGGCGTTTATCGTATAGAAAAAATTTAATACTCACTTGGACATAGTGTCTGACCCAGCAATGAGCAATGTAAGTGCTTCAGCTGTCAATTCTTCTTTTGTCAAGAGCTTTCCATCGGTATCACGTCCTTGTTGCAGTTTGCTCAAAAGGTCCACTTTGTCAGTGGGGGTAGCGAGGCGCTTCGCGACGGCCATGATAGCGATACCTGCCAGTGACTGGACATCCTTAAAGCCTTTGCTGTACCATGGATGATAACTGACAATAGGGCGCCACCATGGCGGTAAGACGCCCACAGACATTGAATATTCACCACGTCCATTCAAGATTTGAACAGCAGGAATCTCCCGTACTTCAACTTTGTCCAAGTTTCCATAGTTTTTCATGGCACTCTCTTGATTTTTGGGAACAACAGCCAAGTCTCTTGCAGCTTCAATCATACCAAAAGGCGCGCCGAAAGCTAGGTCACCAACAATATCGAATGCCAGGTAATTGGCCCCTGTAAAACGGAACGATAATGATTGTATCAGGTTGATTTCACTGTGTTTTGGGAAGCTGAACGTACATGGCAAGCAGTCGAGCCAAAGTCTTCCATCTTTCCCCTTCCAGCCTTCGCCTTCCGTCCCGGACATGCCTTTCACTGCCATATCATATAAACGATCCCACTGCTTGATAAACATCCCGACATAAAGGCGGATATGAGGCTCGAATTCAATTACATTCTTCTGGGAGAATATGTGTGAAATAATTTTGCGTTTTCGAGCGTGTTCATTACGATCGCGAGTGTTAAAGATTCCACGGTGAATGGACACGAAAGCATCGTAGAAGTTGGACTTTAGGGCACCATTCCCATGAGCATAAACAATTGCGAGTGCATCAGGGTCGGCAATAGAGACATGATTGGGCGCAATTCGTACGAATGGGCCTTAGGGCAACGTTAGTCTTCATTTTGGTAATATTTAGTTGCGCCACATACCGTATCTCTGGTGCATTTCGTGCACAGTTTCGGACCTATGACCATTCTTTGCAACCAAACCCAACCATATGTCAGAGAATTTAGCCACAAAGGGACCAGGAAAGCGACGAATCCCATGAGGATCAATGAGGTAGGGGAGGACGTGTACGAGTAGGAAACTGCCTAATAGCAGGAAGAGGAACGTCTGGAGGTCAAGAGCCTGGTATAGGAGACTGAAAGAGCCTATCATGTTGTATGTGTATGAGACCAGGGGGTTGCAGGAGATCCTTACATCACCATATCTTGCGTGGGGTATTTATATGTTCGGATTGAATCTGGGGTAAAAGACGGATTGTCAACAAGGTGTTTGCCGAGTAGATGATAGTCGAAATCGTTGCATGGGGCAAATCATAAATGTACTCACGACTCACGAGATCCGGACCACTGGTCCAAACCTGTTTAGGTGTCTGACCTCATCATATACCGCATGTTCCGAGTCCATGAATGGTCGTTCATAATCCAAAACCACGGTATAGAATGGGTTTTACTGCATTCCATTGCGCAATCAGAAGGCACGCATTTCGAATCCGTCGCTCGCGCTTACTAGTAGAAGATCGTAAAATGCACCCAAACCCAAAGAAGGTCAAGAGAACTGAGGGCGACGGCACCGGACGCACTATCATCCCAGGAAAGTCAAACCTAATATACGGGAGATTTGGATTGCGAAGACAAGCTTGAGAACGTTTACAAGAAGTCCGTTCGACAGCGATCAACTTGATGGAACGAAAAATGCGCCGCCTATTTTGCAGTTGAAGGTGTTGCACGACCGCAAAGTACGTGCTCGCATGCGGAATATAATTCACTTGAATATCCCGTAGTACGAGTGCCAGGCGTAAAAATACCACAATGTGTCTCGAACTCGGGCGTCAAAAGTATCTGGGTACAGCATAGGCGCTACATTGAAATCATCTCAAAATAAAAGCCGTAGTAAGTACCTTTCTTTAGCTGAGTTCAGAGAGATTTCAACTATCAGTATAGGGGATTAAAAAAAAGATAATGGATGTGCGCCAAATGTGGTAATCAGTCCACGACGGACCGGTTTTCTCCGGATAAGTGCACATGATGTGACTTTGTTACCTAGTTAATGCTTGTGCGGTTTTATCGATCTCAGCGGCACAGATTCTGTTTGAGTCCTTGTCAAACCTGTACTACATGCGTAACGGTCGGAAAAGGATGACCTATGTCAAGAAATTCTCCCGTTTATTGGCCACAATACCCGATTCTAAACATATCATGGCTTGTTCAAATACGTGGCTAAAGCAGGCCGCAATAGAATTGTCTGCTTTATAACTTGAACCCGCTTTCCAAGAATCGGACCCTACACTTCGCAGGAATGACGCTGAGAGGGTCTGTTACATCGGGTCTCATCTATGCCCTAGTCCTGATTATTGCTGGGACTTCAAACGCTCAGTATAGTGCTACGTACCTTCCTTCCAACGTCCCTGCGAAAACGGAGCAGGGCCAGACTGGAACCAACCAGTGCGGCACCTCTCTCAATCAAGAATCGTCATGCCAAAATGCGTACAGTAAGTCTCCTATTCCAAATTTGTATACTACTCCTCTGATTAATTCGCCTGCCGCAGTCAACTCTGTTACGGACTTTTGTATCTTTGCCCCCCCAAATCCAGGTCCTGACTCCGTCATTGGCAACACAGAGGTAAAGCAAAATAGAAAGCTTACTTCAACGGGCTATTGACCTCGTAAATCATAATTATATCGCTACTAGCGCATTGAAGTAGCCTGGTGCCTCAAGGTGAATCATGAATCTTGCTCTTGTACCAGAACTCCTCACTGATTTCTGAATAGAATGGCACCGGTGCTCGCTTGATTCCGGATGGAACGATAAAGGGCGCACATTTTATACAGACACCGGATTTCGTTCAAGTTACAGGTAAGCTCATTTCAAGTTGCTTTCCTCCTAATTCCCGTTCATGCCCAACTAGGTGTGGGTGACCTCACTAAAATCAACGTACCTGCTGGAGATGAAGGCGTAAGCTTCAAATATGTTTCAATGTGTTGTGCTTAGTTAAAAAAAACTTTATTTATTCTAGGGAGAGGTATGCACATTTCTTAAGCTGTGTCTAGAAGAAACTTACCGAGCAAGAAACACTAGCTGGATCCCCATGGAGCGGATGGAAATGGCGAGCTCCTCAATTCTCCGCGGAGGGTCTGAAGAACTTACTTACAAATTTGAGTAGGTAATCCCATTGGCGGCCTGGTCTTCTCCTCCGCATTCGGCCAACTTCAACAGATGCATGAGTGGACAGTAAGCAATAGTTTCATGCAATAACCACGGCATTGATGTTAACCTGTATTTCTGCTCACGAACATAGAATTTCGTGTCTGCAGATCAGTTCTGCTTCCGTGCATGCAAGCCTGGGCCCATGGCTGCCACTTTTTGCCAGCACATCTATGATGTGATGGGTTGCTTCTGGAACATGCCTGGAAATTACGACCCAGGATTTGAGGACTGTAAGGCAGATAGCGGCGAGGTGTGTTTATCTCTTTTGAATGAATTCTAATATTATACGAGGTACAGAAGGCTAATCGCTTCAAATATCAGCCTATGGGTGTATATGGATCGTCTACGTTTTTTCAGGGACAGCCTGTAACCCCACCGGCGCACCCAGCTCCATCGTCATCGTCTTGTGTACCACGCACAACTATTGGAAATGGGTTCTTGATTTCTGGCACATCGATAATCTTGTCTTCGACCACACAGCCACCCAGTGCGACACCAACGGCTGTAAGCAGCAGCCCATCATCTACCACTATAATCTTAAACTCACTCACGAATTCGCTTCCTACACCATCTTCCTCCGCCTCTATTTCTTCTATTACTTCCTCCGCCTCTTCTTCTCTCACCACCGCTACATCTGTACCTCCTTCGCAGGGAAACGGAAATTCTGTTTCGACTAGTAACAGCGGAGGTTCGCCAACACCTTCCAGCCCCTCGGCTGCTGCACCTTCTTCTCTTCCCAGAGGTTGGGAAATGGTTGTTCTCTCACTCGGAATGGCAATACTTTCCTCCATCCTTGGAGGAATCTTTGTTCTGTGATGGACATTCAATGGGTCTTTCACACTCACACACATAGTCGGATTTTTGCCGTCTTTTCCTACGCTCTTTAATCTGAACTTTATTGTTATTCTGTCCGCGGACATTTTCTTCGTTAAATTTGGGACTCTCGAGGACACATCTATGTCTAAAATAACTAGTGTTTGTATTATTTTGATCTTCATCGTGCAAATGAAATCCTCGTCGACATCTTCGACAATCATAAATGATTGTGATACTAAGCGGTGTGCCCGTTTTCAGTGGCACCGCTACTTCGGGGCAGACTGTTTGATAAATATACCTTCGGACGCCTGGTTAACAGAGCGCTGATCGTGTCCAGGATATACAGGGCAATTTAATTTTCGGCATGATGGAAAGCCGTTGAACAGAGAGCCATGATACTAGTCGTTGCTTCGTATAACGGTGCATGACATTTGGCTTCATAATTTGTACATAGCGTATTTATACTCGAATTTACATTGTGCTTTAAAGAGATTAGGACTTATTTTTCTTCTCAAAGAGGTAAGATATTTGGGATGGGACCGGCTGGAATGATACGGGTAGGGTTGATCTATGGCAGGATATATCAGCATCTACAAAACATTTGCAACGCCGACCACGCACATGAGGGTGAGACCAATAATAATGAGCTTTGATATGTTCAAAGTTGGTAGTGTCTTTGAAGGCAGAGTTATTCCAATAAAGCTTCTGCATCCATCTAGAAAAAATAATCAGGCTGCAATTAATGTGTCGTGCACAAAAAGCACTGACTTGTGGATAGCAGGATATCCATCACGAATAGTACGGATGTTGCACTTGAAATGTCCGACGTACACAGGATCGAAGCGAATCTGTGGGGAAAACGTCAATTGAGATTCCTCGAAATCGCTATTACTCACAATTGTTACGAAAAGTCTAATGTCGGCCTCGGTAAGCCTATTGCCAACGAGATAGTCTTTTCCGGCAAGGATTTTTTCCGTCTTATCGAGGGAATCGAAAAGAGCACGAACGGCTTGTTCATACGCTTCTTGGGTCGTGGCAAAACCGGACCTATAGACGCCGTCTGAAATATCGAGAGTGTTAGCGACAAGAATATAAATTATGGGCAACGTCTTACTGTTGATGGTGGGATAGACCCATTCGTTGATCTCGTCGATTTCTTTGCGGAGAGCCTCGGGGTAGTAAGTAATCTCGGCCTTTTCTGCAGGTAAGAATTCGTTAAAGGCGGTATTGAATATGCGGATGATTTCCGAGCTCTCGTTGTTCACGATAGTATGTAATTTCTTGTCCCAGAGAATAGGAACCGTAAATCTATTTTCTGGAATGAAATGGATAAAGGATTGGATAAGCATGATATGCACCTGCCACTGTAGTCTGGATCTGCCTTGAAGTAGAGCTCCTTGACATGCGCAGATTTGTACAAAGGGTCTTCGTCCGCTGCTGGGAATGGAGATACCTGTGCGAATGGCCAGCCGTCATTTCCCATGAATGGGGAAACAACGGTTACAGCTAACCCAGGTCCTTGAGCATGAGCAAAAGCACCAGATTCAGAGCCCAGACTTACGAATAAGATCTTCCAACCCCTTGAGTATTCTGACGATCAAAGTTCGTGTAGCCCATGCTAGTAGTATTGTCTGGGATTTAGGAATATTCCATTTACTTCTTTCACAAATAAATACTGACGACATGCATATGAGACATAGAGATGGTAACGGTCTAGAAGACTTTATGCATGAGGTACAAATTTTCCAGAAGGGTGTAGAACTTACCTTGCTCAGGCTCATGTTTGCCGCCCTTCTCTATAACGTTTCGGAAGGATGAAGCTGCTCTCTTGAAGCTACCATCAGATTCAGTCTTCATCTTGCCGATATCAGACTGATGGGATGTGTCTCTAGTCGTGGACATTAGTCTTCGAGATAAATTGGATATTGGTAGCTTTCGGAAACGAAGGGAGGATTGGGATATGAAGGATACAGGATTCGCCAAAACGCAATTTATGTGGTATTGACCACCCCGCAATTCCAGATAAGATGTGCTAGTTCCACGTGAGACAGTCAGCACTCTAAAGCTTTGTCAAACATAGTATGTCAGTGGCAAATATGGATGTCTTGAAAAGGACGAAGTAACCACCTTTGTTTCGTGATCCACCTAATACACATCCTATTTACCCACTCTGGAATGCAAATTTCATGTACTAAGCAGCGCGTTTACGATGAACTTGAACACCATTCGAGACATTGTCATAGTACAATTTCTATACGGCTTACTCAGAGCAAGATGCGATGATGCATATGATGATGGCTGCTACTGCTTCCACCGTGGGAATCTTTTTCTTTGATAGACAAAGCCCATCGGAACGACGGAAGCAGCAGAATTGTGAATCCGCTGGTGTGAATTGAAGATTTGATCAGTGAGTATCATGATTGTTCACCGTCGCCGTTGCGTTACAAATTCCATCCCGCCATGGCCTAGTACATCGTAATAGACCATATTTTCTCATTGGAGTTCATGAAAAGCAGAAGGACAGCGCTATATTTTGGCCTAAACCCGGGCTCGACGGCAGCAACTCAAGCGTGGACAGGAGGCGGACCCGACCCACTTCCCATTCTTCTGGCTCGCATTCGCTAGCACAGAGGGACTTCGAGGCTTGTTTTAACATCCTTCTGCAGTATGTTCCTCTTAAAATTCAACAAACGCTATTATTACTTACCTGAAGTTAATCTTGATTTCAGACACGACAAGCATTTGAAAACCATTCTCTAACCCGAACTGTCATGGCGTACAGATTTTCTACGACGACAGACACTACGACGTCTATTCCTACGGAAATCATGGCTTCGATATTCCAACTGAGTGTCCAAGATTTGTCGCTGGGTGGCCATTATGATCCCGAGAATTCATGGGGATTTCAGTCTCTTGCTGTCTCTGCACCATTAAAACTTGGCGCAATATGCAAAAGGTGGCGCGAAATTGCTTGGTCAACGCCGTTCCTATGGACTAACCTCGCGATCTCCCTCGACCTTTCAAACGAACTTGAACGCGTCGAGCTCGTTGGAGAGTGGCTTTCTCGTTCGAAGGAGCTTCCACTCAGAGTAATCATAGCCCTCGATTATTTCAAGGAGGAGACGTTTGAAGACTCTGAGGTCCTGCTGGCGGTAATTGCGGAAACGTCGTATCGATGGCATTACATTGATACACACATGCCTTGGGAGTTCACCAAAAACTTCTACCATATGGCTGAGGAGTTACCGATAATCCACACCCTAGGGCTTCACGTCACCGACGAGCCATCTCGTGATAGCACTGAAGACTATTTACTCTGGGATGAGGATACACGACCAGCACCTGCGAAGTTATATGTATCGCCCTTTGTGACGAGCGTAATAAACATTGTCTGGGCCTCAATCACGGAAGTGGAAATCAACTACCTCCGAACTAAAGACTGCATCGATATTTTACATGCGTCTCCAAACATTGAAATATGCAAATTTTCCAAAGTTATCGAATTTGGGGTCAACACCTCAAACCCGGGTCCTACTTTTGTACATCAAAACCTTCGCCACCTCACATACGACAGTGAAGATGCCGCCAACGATGAACCAGATTTGTTTTCAGTCGTAACCTTGCCCAATTTAACCCACTTCACATACGCAGTGTGCGTGCCATCCGAAGGCTCGTCACTCATGGATTTCTTTACGCGTTCGAAATTTCCGCTCTTGAAATTGGAAATGCCTATGGTTGAATTTCATTACGAAGAACTTTTCCGCATCCTCCGTGCCGCTCCTTCGATCACGCATCTTCACTTATTTCCACTTATAGACGGAGAACAGCTTGAAGATGAAGCTTTGAGCATTGCCCCGTTGCTGAGGGAGCTTGCACAATCATCGGGACCAAATGTATACGAGGATACCACGACGCCATTGTTGCCTTGTCTCCAGTCCTTGGAATATGGGTTGTATTTTAATGTGGCATTCCCATGGTCCCTAGTTCCTGGCATGTTCGGGTCTCCTTCCGCTCTTTCTAGCCCCAATCGACGCCCTTTGAAGTCTCTTAAAGTCGTCAATGAAAACGGCCGACCCGAAAATATCATGGAGCTAAAGGCTATCCCGAAGGATGTTCTACCAAAGCTCATAGAACTTCGACAATCTGGAGTAGATATAACGTATATAGACGGTAATCGGGATGATATGGATATTTTTGCTATGTCCATGACGTTTCACGACCAGGAGGTATGAAGAAGAATCGGCGACTGTTGTTGCTGTGGCAGACGGGTTGTATCTAGGATTCGCGACTTTTTTGTCTGCCTCGGACTCCACTCGGTATAATCAATGGACACGAAGAGAAATATCGAGAAAGAAAAAACGAACGGGGTGGAATGTCCATTTCGCACAAATATATTAGATATCGGCAATTTGGCCTGACCATCCGTACATAACTGAAAAGCCGGGGTGTCTATGGATCATAAATTGACCATTCTTCGGATAATTTTGCTTGAAACAAAGTGTTTTCGGGTGACCATTACCACAAACATATTCCTCCTTATTTTGGCCTAACCATGAAAGTTTCCACTTGACCCGCAAGCCCGTTAAATTCTCGAGGTTATCTAAGTCGCAAGTGAGATTTTCATGTACCGGAGAGAGATCAAGCACGGAAATGGGTCGGTTGATGGCCCATCGATGTTGAAGAAATGATCCTAAAGGTTCTCTGTATTTGCTGCCCAAACGTTGTTCCCAATGGCTGATTTTGAGGACATCGAGCAGTGGGAAGATTAAATTGTGCTCTTGTTGAACATGCTCTGAAAGAGAACTGAGACTCTTATGTCCAATCCAAAGTGTTGTCACAGAGTCGAAAGCCGAAAGAGAGAATGGAAGAATCTTTCGCCATCTACGTATGTCTAGTTCAACGACGGTGGAAAGGAAAGGCGCATTGAACAGCATTTGGATAGGAGTCAAGTCATCTTCCTCGAGAGGCATCCAAATCGACAGGCCAGATGGAGTACTGTGACCGCTATCGGAGATAGAAGTTTCTTCCAATTCAAGGTAACCATCGCACGAGAGGGCTACCCGAGTGGGCGGGTGACGTTCAAAATAATCTTGAATGTATCGGTTTAGTAGGATCTGTACTCGTTTCATATTGTGTGGGTCAACGATGACCTCTGAATCATGTGGCTTCGACATTGAGAGGCGACATCCAAGGGCAGGTGTAATTCGCTCCAGGAATGCCACAATTTCGAGGAGGCTCCAAAAGTTGAGGCGGACAGAAGTTAATTTTGGGAGATTGACCATGGAGAAGATACTACTTCCCTGGAGTTCCGTAGATGTGGTCAATCCGTGAATCTCTAAACTCTCGAGTAGAGGTGTCGTTGTTAGTAGCTGTAGTAGCTCACTAGCGTTAAGAACATGACGGAGGGTGAGGGAACAAAGCTTCGACAACCATGACGCGGGCATATCCATGGTGAACTTGAACTCATCCAAATCATGCCAGACGGTTCTAAAAACCTCGAACTTCTTCAAAGCTGGGCAGGTAGCTTTGAATAACGGGGAGGGTAGAATCCATCCTTTCCTACTATCATGGAAAACGAATTCCTCCAGGATTGGAGCTGGTTTCTTGAATAAAGTGGTCCAATATTGTGTTCGATCACGATCATGCATGTTGTCTGATACGTTCAACCTTTGAATACGATCCCAGTTTTCGTTGATGAAGATTGAGAGAAAGTTCGGTGGGGGGTGACTATATGTGCTGATAGGGCCCATTATCCACAGCAAAGCTTTCCCGGCCCTGGTCATGACTTCTCGGAACCAATCATACGTCGTTTGGCGCAGATCATTTAGATCTATACACCTCCCCCAAATGGAAGAAGACTTCAACATAATGACACGCCATTGTTGACAGACTTGGGAGCTACGGCGTGCAGTAGTAAGCCGCTTGTCGTTGTATGTTTCGGTATTTTCCAAGAATATTTTCCACAATATGTCTTCATGGAGTTTGGCAATAGGACTGACTCTGCCTTCTCCGAATGTGATTGTACGGCTTTGCATATCTGGATCAGTGTTAGCAACGTTAAAAAGAACCCAACGAAGGAAACTCGTACCGCCGGTGGTTTAGAAATAATGGGGTAATTACCTGTCGCCTTTATACATGGTAGAAAGTCATTCCAATTCTTTCGGGACCGGGAAGATAGTTATTCAGGTTCGGCATGTGCTAGAGTATAACACACGCAGTGGGGATTGGGCAAAAATAGGCTGATCGTGTTAAAATGAGTGGAAAGCGAGTCATAGACACATGTGGTGGTTGCTATATTTCTGGATTAACTGGAATTCGGTTCAAGATGCTCTGTGACTTACCATGAAATAATACTGTCTCTTGACCTTCAAGCTTTCACGGCACATGGCTCGAACAACGTGATCGAATTTACTCTTCTGTATATGAGGTTATAGTCTTCTGTAATCCTGTAGCAAGTCCTCCCGTTGAACTTGTAACAGAGGCTCGTCGAAATTTGGATTTCCCCTGACTAGTTGACATACAGTATGGCATTTGATTCAGGTGAGATCAAAGTAAAATTTTGAAATGTGACGCAGACGCGCAACGCCGGCGGTGCTGAATCGGAATTTGAATTTATGAGTAGATACTTGCTGTAACTTGTTCCGTCACGTTCACCATCTATCTCTCGAGTCTCGATGCCGTTCACTTCATGACAGTGACATGCGTCCTCAATTATCCTATGTATTTGACTTCCCTCACTAATTTGGGTCTGCATCTTAAATCATCCTCTCCGTGTTTTTTTCTTTCCATAAATTGGATGCATCCGGTAACAAGCCTGAAATTCATAGCTCCGGTTTATTACCAGTATTGCATGCTTGATAGGAACCAAATGCGAGTCTTTTATGCATTCCCTCTTTGTGTAAAATCGAACAGAAACAGTGCTGAAAATGTTCTTTGGCTTTATAATTAATTGGCTTCTGCGTAGCTCCTCTTTGCTTTTGAGCAGTGTCACGCCAGGATATAAGGTTGACCAGATGAAAGGCGCTTAGCGCCTTCGTTTCTATCTTCGAACCAAGTGGCCGTGTGACGAGGGTGCTGGACAACAAAGGATGTCCTGGGTATGTCACCTAAGTGTACACATAATTATACGATTGATGAACCAACTGGGGTTGAGTCAAAGATTGCGGAAATCGTCAAAGCGTATCTCAATGATCTGCAATCCGGCGCTTCTATCTATTGCAATCTTTAAAGTCTGGCATATCGCGTCGCTATGGATATAAAACATCGATGTAGTTTTGAATATATAGTAAGATCACTCTAACTTCTTGATCTGTTCTGCTTCCAAGGCCTTGACCTCGAGCAGGGGATCCAAATGCGATTCAGGTTGCCGATACGATCCTCCAACACGATCTGCCCATGTAAAGTACTAATAAATAATATCCGGAGAGAAGATATGGTGTGCATTAGTTACGTTTTAACATCATGAAGCACCAGACTCACTTGTCCGTAGTTAACTGTGAAGTAGAGATGATGCAACGTATGGTGAGCCGGTCCATTGATAGCCTTCTCGAACGCATGACCTGTTATCATATCCGAGTCATGAATCTAGATATGTTTACGTTTCTTGAGTTAACCAGGAGTCATCGAAGTACATGACTTGAGCAACTCACGAATATGGTCCAAAAATTGATCAAGACAAACATGACGAGATATAGGATACGGTGCAACGGAAAGAGAAAGGCAAATAAATGGTAGGGTATTGATTGGAAAAATCCGTCCAATGGGTGGAAGGCATAAGACCCAAAAGGAGTAGGTACTTTAAATAAAATAAATCATCGTTTATGAAAAAATTATTTGCGATACGTAAGGAGACAACTTACTTATCCACCGATGATGCGACTTGTGGATATACTTGTAAATAACTGGAATATGCAGCCAGCGATGGATCCAATATATTGCATAATCTGTGAACAGGAGATATCTGAAAATTTGTGATAAATGGTAAGAAAAGTGAGTGTGGCGTTCTCCCCAAGTTAAACAACTGCCAAAACAGGAAAACCCCACGCACATAGGGATCGAGGCGATCAAATAGCAATATCCATACGTGTCCAGCCCGCTGTATAGCATCGAGTGGCCTCTTACTTCAGCTAAAAATATGGGCAGCGTCAAAAGCGTCATTACTGGAAGAGCCTGCAAACTGCTTTGGATTTCGAGCCAGACTTGATTTTTGAGAAATCGAGGGTGCTTCATCATATCGTGGTTGAATATAAACTTGTATGACAGGCCGGCGAATAGGAAGTATAAAATATGAATTCCGATTATGGTTATCGATGATATAGAGATCGCCTGTCGCAGGATATAGTCTCTTGGCCACGCGGAGAGTATAGCCATGGTTTGGGATGAATGGATGTGTGTGTCTAGTACATCATGCGATCGATATGGGTGGATGGGAGAGTTAAAAAATGAGAACAGAACGTAAACATACGGATACGTTTTGGACCGCGTTACTCTCACCTGTTGCATTTGCTAATTCAAATGTGCTAGAAAAGGCGGAGACGGGGAGAAGATAAGAATATATCTTGTCGAAGACAAGTTTATCAGCAATTTCAAGAACAAGGTCCATATGTGATCTGCTAATAAAGCAAATTATATAGTCTCAAGTGAGTTAGAGGATAATCTGCGCTTTATACACAATTATAAAACAGTATCACAATAATCAGACCACTTTTTAACTTTGCCAATAAACAAACCTGTGTAAGTTTGACGGCAGTCATTCAAATGGGGATGAGGCTCGGCGTAGTCGGATGAATGATGGGAGAGTACACAGGTGGCTTACTAACATCTGCTTACATTATTGTTGAGCCTGACGCGAAAAGAGTTCATTTTGAACAGTCTGATAATTGGATGCGTCAAAACTTTGCTTTTTTTGGGTCTTAAGCGCTCTTTATCAGTGTCTCAAGGCCAAAAGAGCCAATGCTTGGTTCATATAAAGTTATAACTGAGTTTAACGCTTCTGATCGCGGTTTTTTTTGGTACATCATCTAGCAACCCGAACGCGACTAGTAGCAGGCTAACTACTACGCGTGGTATGTGAAGTCACGCGATAAGCACGTGATCTAACCCGGCTTCTAAGTTCTCCGGCTCCGCTATCTGTCTCCGAACTCTAGTCTTTCTCATTAGACTCCTCACCTTGCAAGTTGCAAGTCGCACCTTACTCTCTTGCCAGTTCCCTCTCGCAACTCATATGGAAACAAGTATATTTCAATAATAAACACGCGGGACTCCGCATCCTGCCTCTAGGAACAAATCTGCATTTCGTTGTGTGTAAACCAGGATCGACTTGAGAAAGTTAACTCGAAATCGGCGTGATTTGGGCGCGCTACAACGTTTCATCAAGTACGTCTGAGTGTCTCATATTTGCTCAGCCACCTAATAACTGCTCTTCTCGGTTTAAGCACTATAATATATCAAGGACATATTGGAGTTGGAGTGCGATTGTGAATAGTGATGAGCGAATTTACATCAATTTCACTGGCAGACGGTGCCACCGCAATTCTTCCAGCAGAAATCCTTGCTTCAATATTCCAGCTCA
>Ga0247779_1000766_pt1 | contig 17424 bp, 11 predicted proteins | sample UWRJL221509R5_FD_179925 | JGI IMG/M metagenome (GOLD analysis project Ga0247779, IMG submission 179925) | Plant litter microbial communities from Arlington Agricultural Research Station in Wisconsin, United States - UWRJ-L221-509R-5 | ecosystem: Environmental > Terrestrial > Plant litter >... | reverse complement strand
AAGAATTGAAATTCAAAAACGTTGCCGAGAGTCGCTTTCGCAGGTTGGGACGTGCTTCTGCCGCCTTTGTTTCACGATCTCGCTCCTCACGTTCCCCTTCGCTCTCCTCTACTACCATCACTACCACCTCCTGCTTCTTCATCACTCCGTCCGAGATATTTTTGGAATTATCTGCCCACTCTCGTTCCCGCGAACCTAGCTCTCCCAACTCGGAAAGATTCGTAGATTTTGAGTTGGCATTGGGATTTGAGTTTGGGTTGGTTTGGGAATGCGAACGTAAAGATAACGAGATGCGGTTGGGAAGCTGGGACTTGGATTGCGGGGTCTTGAGTGGTTGCGACTTTGGTCTTGGTTTTGATAACTTTGCCTTTGCCTTGGTCTTTGGTCCCGGGTTTCCAGATATCGTTGCATTCACCGCATCTTTGTCGTTAACGACCCTTTTCGAGTCTCGGTTTTCCTTCGACGGCGAATTGGAGGCATCGCCTACGGCGCTGATGTCGGAGAAACCAGAAGAAGTGTTGGCTAGAGCTGGAGGCCCAGCGAGTGGAGAAGAGCGCAATGGTTTTGTGCTCAGGCTCATGCTGAGGCTTGTGCTCGCACTCAGACCGGTACCGATATTTGAAGAGACAGCGCTGCCGATGGAGGAAGTGCTATGTCGATGATGCAGGTGTATTGACGACGGCAGAGGTCTGGACATGTTTAAGGATGCGGATGTGTAAGGCCCAATTGATGGATGGCGGTTCTAATAAGAAGATGGAGCATGTTTAGTGCCTCGAAAAATATGCTTGCGATAAGGAGAAGCAGGGACGTACCATACTCCAGCTGGCGATAGAGCTTGTATTCGTGCTGCTCATGGGTTATTGGGGAACCTCCGTTCGTTGTGGTTGCCGTTTTGTGGTTGGTTCTAGTCCAGGAACACAAGGGGGGAAAAACACACAAATATCTTACTCGCTTGCGAATTACTTCTTCCAGTTGATCGGTTCGCAAACTCGTGGTATGAAACGGCTTGACAGGTTTACGGTACACTTGGTCGTCGTTGGGGGTTTTTTCTGCAGCGTGCAAGCGGAGAAATGCGGCGAAATCAAAGTTGAAAGTGTAAGTATTCTTCTTTGAAGAATTCACTGAGGTTCAGGGATGGACGGATGTACACACCGAGAGGAGCGAAATCAGCGATTCTTCTTGGATGCGTGCCAAAAAAACGATTCTCGATGGACGATTCACCCTACTGTCTGAATCTGATTGATGAATGAATGTCCGCAGGGCTAGCCAACAACGTTGGATGGCTGCTAACGCGTTAGACTCTACACTCGGTGCGGCTATGTGTGTTGGGTCAGGAAGAATCCGATAGCTAATAGCCAAAATAAAAACGCGTTTCCCTGTGTGGTGATAACGGGGTGCGGAGAGGGAGTCTCTGCGACTTGCGGAAGGTGCCTCTCCCCCGCGATGGACGGGCAGATGGATATTATGGGGCGAACGAGCAAAAGAAATGGCAAGACAAGAAAGGGAAGACGAGGAAATATGGGATGCTTATGTATGGTATGCTGTGTGATGTATGTTCGGTGGATCAGTTCACCCTTACATATTATCATCTCAGCAGCGTAGGCGCCGGCATCACTACTGTCATCATCATCCAACCAGATTATTTCCAAGCGTTCTTCTCTTTCTGGCTTATGTCTTTCTTTTTTCTTGTCGTTTGTCGTGTCTGAGCTCAACTCAAGTTTCTCTTCTCCACCTCTTGAACCTGGAGTGTCTTACAATTTTCTTATCACTTGGCAGGCGCTAGTCCTTTTTCGGCTATTTTTTCTATCTTTCTGATTCCAAGCTGCCTGCTGCGATAACCATAATAGCCTAATAATGACATGCATCGCGGTTGGTTAACGACCCATAACTACTCAGTAAAGCTGTCATTGCAATGTCGCGCAGTGGCAAAGGAACTCGAATGAATCGTGCATCAAGTCGTGATGATTTTTTATTCTAGTTTGAAGGAGGAAATGCCTTTGTCGTATCGAACGCGACGCGTCAGTCTCAGTCAAAATGTCAACTGCGACGTCATGACCGTTTCTATTTCTATTTCAGGCGTTTTCGCCTGGGCTGTGCTACTCTTTTGTACTTGATAAAAAAACTTTATTCGCCTCGTTCTCTGGTCTCAGCATCATCAACTACCTTCCGGCGTATTCGTACTGAGTTGGAGAAGCAACATCGCGTTGTGGTGTTGTTGAAATCTGTACGTCGTATATTCATCTTGATTATCAAATCAACACGTTGTTCATCTGGATTCTATAGGGGAAAACTTTTATTGGCACTTAAACGTTTTCATGATGATAGGCTTTATATAATCACTCGTTCGAGCTACGCTTGGAGTTTGAGTAAAGGGGACAGTTGAAATGAAATGACACAGATGCATCGCTGGGGAGATGATATGTATCAAGATATTATATCGGTCAGGTTTGGTCGAGAGATTGCGCATCTCTAGTTGATGCCTTGAGGTCGGAGAAGAAGCTAAGCAGCACGAACGTTTGTCTCTTTGTTTCCGAGACAAATCTAATTTCCTAGTTCCCCACTAGTCATTTAGGTCGTGGATAATTGTATCTTGCTCCTTTCCATCAATCCTTGTTATCTTAATTATCGCATCGAGGCGAAACTTCTTCCTTGCCATTTCTTTAACGTTCAATCTTGGGGGCTTGAACACTTGTCTGCTGTATCTTTCTATCCGCCTGGGCTCTCGATCCTAGGACTCTGTATCTGGCTTATTATCCTTCCCTGAGAATTAATCTCAACTCTCGACTACTTCAACGCAGTGGCAAGTTACTTTTACTTGTCTTTTCTGGATACTTCTAGGATTGATATCGAATGCATGCTGTCAGACTCCGTTGATTGTTTGCAGAAAATAAGTAATTACTTGTCCCCACACAGATCCGACAATTCCGCTTTTTCTGTCTGGTCGTACTTATTCGGCTTACTGAAACAATAGGGTCGACGTGCATATAATACTTTTTGGCATTCATCATCTCTTTATACGCAGCCTATCCTTTCTGTCCAATACTATGTTTGTTTTCTCTTTGAACAAAGTTCCATCGAGCATCGTTGGACAACTTTTCGCTTTCATTACTGTCATATCTGTAGCATCGCTCGTCGGAGCTCATCCTCTCCAAGAAACTGCGCAATCCCACTCTCTTGAGCCTTCAAGAGGTCAATAACAGCAAAGACAGGTTCGTGGCACTCTCTTAAACTGAGAGTTTTCTTGATCGGCACGTAAGAGATACTAACGACGACGTTCATAGCGATAATGATACTAATCCTAGTCACAATGATGGATCCGGCATCGTTGTCCTACCTCTGGATAGTTTGCACAACGATGCAGGCTCAGATGTCGAGAACGCGGTGAAGTATGGGGTATACGCAGGTGCAGACATCATCCCGGAGCAAGTTGATAACTTGGACGTATAGTAAGTAGTAAGTAGCAAATTTGGTAAATAACAACTTGTGTAGTCGCTACCATCTCGAAATTTTGTCTCATGCGACTAACTGATATCGCGAGTTCAGTCTAGGTATCAATACTAGGTGTCTCTCCGGTCGATTTCATTTAGTGTCTTATGGATCATTGTTCATGTAAATGATGCAATTACGCCGTTCGCTCTCATTAGCACACTTGATTAGCACGCTTGACAGAAGGCTAGCTTCTAGTGGCAGTTTCGTTTCACTCTCTGCTAGCTACCGGAATGTATAAATGTATCAAGTCTGTTTCTTATCTATTGCCATGCTATTTTTACATCTTTATGGCCCCATCATCAACGTTATAAATGTATCCTGAAGCAAAATGGTAAATCGACGGCCAAGTTCCAACAGTTTACAAATTTATCCACCCCAGAAAGAAAGTGATACAATGCAAGAGCATGCTCGTGTTCTTATGCGTCGTCCTTTCCTTGACCATAGATCGTGTCAGATTTACTGTTATATTCTTCCCCTACTTACGATTAAGCGCTCAAGGGAGATACAAGATGCATTTAGAATCACTGCGTAACCTGAGACCACGTGCGAAAAGGCATTCAACAGGCGCTGTAGTGTAGTGGTTATCACTCGAGATTCTGATAGCATCTCGACTTCTCGAAACCCAGGTTCGAATCCTGGCAGTGCCTCCAATTTTTGATACACTCATTGTGGTACAGTCGTTAATGTCAAGTCCAGTCAAGGTGACATTGCGGTGTTGCCACCGTTTTGCTCTTCTTTTCTTTTTATATGACAGACTTTTTGACTTTCGAACATGATAGTTAAAGTCTTGTTCAATCTGAAATTTATATTCCAGTAGAATAAAGCATGATGCATGATGATCTATGAAATGAAACTGGCGTAGAAATAATGTTGAACGCTAATGCGATGACTTTTTCCCTAAAAAAAGAGAAAATATCAGCATTTTATATTTATGGATCAAAATTGGGTATGTCACATGCCGAAGAGAAAAGCGATATGTCCACATCGTTCGTCCTTCGAAGTGCGACAGCGAAAAAAATTAACATGAAGTTACTCACCATCCACGAACATATTCCTCGTCGCAGCTGGCAGCGTACATGTAATCCCATCTAGCTCCTTGGTCATCTTGACTTGACACCCCAGTCGGCTCGTGTCAGTCAGTCCGAAAGCCATGTCGAGCATGTCATTTTCGTCGTCCTCCGGTTCAGGGAGGAGGTCATAATATTTTTCGGGGAGGATGACGTGACATGTTGAACATGCCACTGAGCCTTCGCAGGCCCCTGTTGGATTGGGAGAATGGATTGCGAAGGGGGAGACAAGGATGACGGAGATGAAAATTGGTGATGATAATTACAGACAGGAGGCGTCCGAATGGAAGTAAAGTTATTTTATGAACGAGAATTAGATGGGAGATAGGAGCAAATGGAAGAGTGTAGAATGGAGAAAGATAACCGGAAGTCAATAAACGAAGTACCTTTGTATTATTTGTGAGCTTGACGCACCCTCCAGGTCAATATCATACTCGTGTGCTATTGCGAGGATATCATCTCCTTCGTTGGCTTCCACCGTTTTGATGAGATTTCCAGTCGAATCTTTGAAGTGGACTTTAAGCCTGAAGAGAGAAGCAAAGCGAGCAAAAGCCACACGGGTTAGTAAAATGATAGGTCGAAGTCAGGAGCAGCATCGCATACTTACCCAGTTCCAGGTTCTGGACGATCTATGCCCATATGTTGAAGGACTAGTAATATGAACCGTCACCTATGAGCCCTGCAAGACGGTCAATCTGAGACGATACAGTACGCACCAGCAGACGAATGTAAACTCCGCACCCGTTCGTTCCTTGAGCCACACCCTGCTAGAGATGCTCTCTGCTGCAACCTTCTTCCATTTACGAGTCGATTGGTTGTTGACCGCAGGTTTAATGATGATGTGTGTTTCGCAGTGTGGTAACTTCGCCGTGCTGCAGATAATGAAGTCGGCAGCTTAATTCGTTTTGGCTGCGCTAGGTGCTGAACAGAGGGGCGTGATGCAGTTTGCACGAGCCAGTTAAGGCGCGAGCAGGATAACGAAGTCGATGCAAACATTTGAGTAGCAGATTTTGTGGAAGGAAGTTATTTAAATGATATTTCCAGACAAACGCAGCGTCATAAAACTTCCGCGCGACACACAGAAACGTATTCCTGTAACAGTAAACTGTTCATTAATCATTAATCATTTTAGCATGGGGAATTAGAGTACTCACAAGATATTATTTGAGTATCTGACAGGATACCTATAATCTTCGACCTACGCGTCGGTGCAAGAGGAAAATATCGGGACATTCAAATCCGCAAAATTCGACCAATAGGAGTCGCGTGTGCGGGCACGTGCGATGCGCTGACCAATGGGAACTCGCTAAATTTAGTGCCGATCCGTCAGCCCGACGTCCGTTCTTGTCTTCGCTTACCTTTACGCTGCGTTTCTTTGAGACTCAGAGAGGTGCTTCTGGGCGTATATACTCGGTGCGCGAAACACTTGCGTTTTCTCTTCTCTGAAGATTCTAAAATCTCTGTGTATTCATCTTACAGTTTAGTGGGATGCTTTTTTACTGTAGCTTGTTCCACCTACAAAAAGGCGACTTATGTTGGAATGTCGTGTTCGAATAAAGTGTTACCATTGGGGTTGGTCCTTCTTTGCGCCTATCAGCGATTCAGCTAAATTGAGGCAAAGAGTCATCAGAACTTACCAATGGCGGCGGTAGCAAACTCTTATATTCGTCTTTTGGGATGATGCCCACAGATTTGGCAAGTTAAATTCAAGGTGCAAGTCGATGCTGGTATTTACCTTTTTCTGGCGACGAGGCTTTTCTGCGTCTACGGGACGCAATTTGATCGGGTTTGACCAACGACCAGCAACTCTGCTCTCCAACTTTATGGTCATATTTCCCTCTATGCTGTCGCTCTCAGCTCTCCCGGATATTGCGTCGCTAGCTTGTGATCACTCTCTTGGCGATGGAATTGCTTATGGTAAACGCAGGCGAGAAAGTCAAGCATCGCGACTCTTGTAGAAACAACAATGCCTCGTCTGGTCCGCTTGATTAGGTTTACCTAACCTCTGGCTTTTCTCCGACGTTCTTTGACGTATTCAACAACCGATTATTGCATCTACAATACAAATTTGCGGCTTTGGTCTACGTATCATGATGTATTGGTTGCACTTTGCGGCTTATAAAACCGACATCCCTCAACTTCCTCTTCTTTTCAAAAAAAAATGCGCATCTTCCCTGCTGCATGTCTGAACTCCATCGTGGTTCTCAACCTGCAGGCTCAAGTCCAGGCATCCAAGTTCTCCGACTCGGAATCATCCTACATCCTCCATGAAAAACGGTCACATGTACCTCCTGGTTGGACTCTTATCAGACGACACGACGCGTCTGAATATATCCCGTTACGCTTTGGATTGAAACAATCGAATATTTCAAGACTCGAAGAACTTCTCTACGATGTTTCACATCCAGAATCATCCAACTATGGAAAACACTGGACACCGGCACAAGTTGCACGAGCTTTTGTGCCTGACAAAAAGAGTATCGATGCCGTCCGTAGTTGGCTTTTGGAAAGAGGATTTGAGAAGGAGAGGGTGAAGGTTTCGCGAAGTCGAGGGTGGATTCATGTGAATACTACAGTTGAAGAAGCAGAGACGATTTTAAGGACCAAGTATCATGTATACGAACATGTAAATGGGGAACGACATGTCGGTATGTGCCTCGATTTACTCTCCCTTAGGTAATGGTAATTGACTTATAACTGTTCAAGCTTGTGAAGCATATCATCTCCCAGAACATATCTCCCCCCATGTCGAAATCGTTACTCCCTCTATCCATTTCAACGCAATCATTAAGAAACGAGGCGCCAATGCAATCTTGCCAGTGAATAGAGTCGGTCCTCCTGGCGTAAGTCTCTTTCCAAAAACGACCGGAAGGATCAAGGATATAGATATTCATAATGAACTGGAAAAATGTCATGAAACGATTACGCCGCTTTGCTTGAGAGCGCTGTATGGTCTGGTTTATGAGCCTCTCTCACCTAATAGAAATTCTTTTGCTATAGGTATGCTGTATCATTTCGTTGATTTCGTTCTGAACCCCAATCTTCTTTTTTAACAATGTAGTCGAGTACACTCCTCAGGCATACCTTCAATCGGACCTTGATATGTTTCACAGCAATTTTTCTTCACATTTAATTGGGACCTCCCCCAAATTGGTTTCAATCGATGGAGGTACGCTAGTCACTCTACCGTTCATTTAGATTTTTATCGTTTCTCAGGTGTTGTGCAAGATATCCAAGCCGGATTCGAATACAACGCGGAATCCAACTTGGACTTGCAGTATGCCATGAGCCTGGTTGGTTTTCTTGATGCAAGCCAGGAAGTCACGCTTTACCAAGTTGGGGATATTCCGCAAGGTACGCACTTGGTCTTTTTTGGAGCAATGCCCCTCTGGAGCTCATCAAACGCGATGTTTTTATAGGGGCGACGTTCAATAATCTACTTGATGCTCTTGACGGAACCTACTGCAGTTTCGAAGGTGGTGACGATCTCTTTGAAGATGTTATTTATCCAGACCCATATCCCAATGGCTACCATAGTAAGTTATTTCGTCATCGCCAGTCCGATTCTCGTGGAAGAAGACGCTAATCGCCAATGAAATCGATCAAGATGCTACAGATTGCGGGACAACGAAGCCTGCCAATGTCATTTCCACCTCATACGGGTATACAGAAGCTGATTTGTCCCCTTTCTACGCTTCGAGGCAATGTGCAGAGTGCGTATGCATTATAGCATAAGTTTGGTGGTCACCTTGTTACTAAACGTCTCTTATGCCTACTCTAATATCCATCACTCTGCCAGATATGCAAAGCTTGGACTGATGGGCGTCACCGTCATTTACTCATCCGGTGATGATGGTGTGGCTGGTCAGTCTAGACCGCAACATCTATTCATTCTTTTCACTAATCTCGTTTATTCTTCCCTTACAGGACATGCTGGGCTCTGTCTTATGCCCGATGGTGAGAACCTTTGAAGTCGTACCAAGCATGTCGACGCTGATAGTTAACTGCGTGCCTCCGCCACCATTTTCATTAACCATAGGATCCCAAACGGACTACGGTTCCATATTCAATCCTTGTAAGGATTTACAACAATTGTACTTCTACTCTTCTAAGGACAATCTGTCGCATCGTAGCATTTCCTTCGACATGCCCATACGTCACCTCAGTTGGAGCGACCCAGATTAACCCCGGAATGAAGGTGACAGACCAAGAAAGCGCCTGTGAACAAGTTATTTTCAGTGGCGGCGGGTTTAGCAATTACTTCGCAATGCCGAAGTATCAATCCAAGGCAGTGGAAAATTATTTAGAAAATCACAAGCCACAGGATTATGGTGCTGAAGTATGGAATGCGACGGGGAACGTGAGTAAACTCTCCAAATAATAATAATCGCATCCTCTTTCAATTGACGTTTTACCCTGACTCTAGAGTCGTGCATACCCTGACATCTCAGCTAATGGGTAAGCTTTGCTCCATCATTATTACTTTACCTACACTGAACATCTCCGTAGAGCGAACTTCGCTGTTGCGGTAAAGGATTGTTCATTTTCTAGCAAGTTATTTTGAAAGGCTCATAAGGGTGGCAAAAGGTCCAGGGCCGATTCTCAAGAATATTCGGTACTTCTGCAGCGGCGCCAGTCGTTGGGGCGATCCTTACGATGATTAATGACGCTCGAATAACCTCTGGGAAAAGTCCTATTGGCTTCATCAACCCAGTAGTCAGTGCCTAGTTTTGCTGACTATAACGTCCCTCATTGACTCACATAAATAATCGAATTTCTACACAGATTTATTTCGAGCCGTTTTCCACTGGCTTCAATGATATAACATCCGGGAAAAGCGATGGCTGTGGAACGCCAGGATTCGCAGCCGTACCTGGTTGGGATCCTGTCACTGGACTCGGAACACCGTCTTTTCCAAAATTGCTTGTTAAATGGCTAGATTTACCGTAGGCATTTCAAGTGTACTCCCGATGGTCTGTCGGTCGCCTTGTAGGTAGCTATAAACTTATGGGAATGTCTTCATATTTTCCTGCACGTTCACCTTAAGAATTGAAGCTTTAGAACCTGTACGAGGCTGGGAGATCGAGCCCCATCAATCCCGACACATGTCGTCCTTCACTACAGAGGATGGCACGAGGCAGGAAAAAACTCTAATCTCGGTTACGATCATGGTGTCGGAGTATTTTGCATCTTCTTCTGTCTTCTTTGCGTTCAATCAAGCTTATAGACTCCCATACAGAGGCGGCCCTGTATATGTTTTTGGTAATGTACATTGAATTGCCTCGTGGATCGAGACTTTCAGAAGGTACCCTTCGGCATGTCGCGCTTCAAACGGTGGCGAAGTGGTTTCTTCTGACCGCTTGCCGAATGTGAATGTGATGTGGAACAGTGAAAATCCTTCTTACTATCAGTCAGGCTGGATATATATATAAAGGTGAGTGAGCGCGGAAACACCCCGTATTCCTTCTTCAAAGTTCCAAATTGTATGCTCCCCATCTCACTACTATAACAATTATAACCAGGTTCCTATTTCACTTTATACGATGCCTTGGTTCCAAATCTTTCAAGATGGGCCAGAATACGAAGCTCGAAAACGACGGCGCACTTTTATACCCCCACACTTGTCCTTAAAAGAGTTGCGTCAAGCAGTTCCACAACGCCTTTATGAAAGATCGACATTGAAGAGTCTAGGATATATTTTTCGGCATATCCTCGTTGCCTGCTTCTTTTTTTACGTTGTGAATTTGTTTAGTGGGTTAACGACCGCATTTCTTCCCTGGACGAACTTTTTGAGACCTTTTTTGTGGGTTATGTATTGGGGTTGGCAAGGAATGGTATTCTCGGGATTTTGGTGCTTGGGTATGTATGCCGGTTTTTTTAAGGCATGATCCCAGACACGACTGAACAGTTCTTAGGGCATGAAGTAACTGTGTCCTTTCTCTTGGCGCCAATTCCTATCTCTGAACTCAGTCTTTTTAGGCTGGACACTACGCTTTATCGACCTACAAGCCTGTCAACGACGTCATTGGATTACTCGTGCACACCTTCGTGCTGACGCCTTACTTCTCTTGGCGCGTCACTCACAACATGCATCATGTAAGTGGGACACAGTTACCTCCTTCCTTACGTGGATACTTTACTCAAAGCGGATCTGACGCTGCCCAGAAATCGACGAACAATTTGGACCGTGATGAGACATACGTTCCACCTACAAGGACTGATTTCAAGCTTCCTGATGGGAAGGTCGCAGTGAAGATGGATTACGTCAAAATATTGGAGGAGACGCCGGCGTTTACGCTCTTCAAGTTATTCATTCGTCAATTTTTGTGAGTCGGTCTGTTTCTACGTTAATTGCACGTTAATTACATGATAGCTATTTCAGTGGCTTTCAGCTTTATTTATTGTACGTCCACTCGCCGCGAGTCTGCATCTCAACTCCTTGAAAGTTGATGGTTGGCGGACATGCTATTCAGACACAATCGAAAAGGAAATCCTAGGTATCCTTCTTGGACAAGCGTAAGTCCTTGCATTATACTTCTCCCGAATGCTGGGTGAATATGATGAAAACCTCTATAGCATTACCTACCATCCTCTTTGCTATTTCGACCCAAAGATCGTTAGTAATGCTTCTCCCGGTCAAACATAGATATGGGCATTAATGGCGCTAAGTTTAGGACCGTATACAATCCTGTCCAATATCAGCATCTTGTCCATGCTGGTCCTTCTATTCATATATGGGTACCACTGCGGATGGTCTCAGTTGATGGCTCATTACCTTATGCCATGGCTGGTGAGTGGATTTATCGTCGTGCCTTTTCACACCGGTCTAGTCTAAAAATCTTTTGTTTGTCAGTTTGCTCATAACTGGCAGGTCTTGAAATACGATTGTTCGAGGGGACATTCTAAATTTTGTGTCACGATTTAGGATAGTATTATTCACATACCTTCAGCATAGCGATCCGACTATACCATATTATCGAAAGGTAAGCGCATTCCCTTGTTTTCGCAACTGGGGAATGAAGACCAACGTAAAGCATTAGGAAGAATGGACCTTTGCTCGCGGGGCGCTCGCCACCGTTGATCGACCCCTCTTTGGTTGGGCAGGTCACTTTCTCCTTCACAACGTAGGTGTACTGGCTATATTTTAATGTGCTCTGCATGATCAATCATTGCTTACCCTTTCGCCCCAGATTAGCAGTGACCATGTTGCACATCACTTTTTCCCAACAATACCTTTCTGTGAGAACAATTATACCCATTCCAGGAGAATCGTTCGTCTCTAATATTAAATGTGGATCAATGAAGACAACCTTCCCGAAGTAACGGAAGCAATCAAGCCAGTTCTGGGGGACTACTATAATTACGATTCTACGGTGAGTGATTTTCGGTCAAGAAGTTAAGCGTTTAATGACCAATGTTCCATACTTTTGCATTGTAGCCTGCTGTATACGCACTATGGCGATCCTTTACACAGTGCACCTTCGTTGAATCGGAGGGCAGTGTCCTCTTTTTCAGAAATCAACACGGAGAGGCTCTGATCGAACCCACAAAATAAGAGAAGGCGAAAGGCGATGTTTTATAGAAAATAACATTACAAGTGATCATTACTAATTCTCAGACTACAGTATCAACGAATCCTGTCGTTTATTTGATAATATATAAATCTCTATCACGTATACCCATGTTGGCGCGCGTTTTTCTTCTAAAATGATGCTAATGACTTCGTTAGTGCATTATGAGTCGAGACGATTCAACCCCTATGGCGCCAGGTTCCGTTCCGACCGAATATATTTCTCGTCATCGAAAAAGGAGTTTTGTGCACTTCGCCCCAGCTCGCTGCTCTGATCGATCCGCTACTAGCGTGCACGATCGAACAGAATGTGTCAACTCATCAAAATTCGCAGTTCCTATCATGATTCGAAGTCGGTTCAATACGAGCTCAGTTTGACTTGGAGCCCCATACCCGTACTCGCCAAATGGAGAGAGTGCTTATTATCTGGTTTCTGATGCACTGGCAGCGTCTACGAAACTAATTGATTTAATGATATTTAGCGGTCCAAATATACTGTCTGTGACAATTGCCTATACCGCGGAAGTTTATTCACAATAGGTGGAAATTGCTACGACTCTTATTGGACATGTTCCTGAGGAAAAATCAGTGAATCTTCAAGTTCGCAGAATTTAGATGACAAGCGCCGCGCTTGGAATGACAAATAGAACCAAACTTCTAGTCGCGCTCGAGGAAACATTTTGAACACAAGTTGATCAGTCTTAAGTCAGTGCCGCCGCCAACTAATCGTCTTGTTTATAGTCTCTCGAGTTCAAATTGATTTCGGGGGCAATGGATATCGTACACGCTTCCAGTAAGGATAAGATTTTGATTGGCCTTATCAGGCCTACTGATAGAACAATCTCACTAGGTTTTCAATATTGGGATACATTCAAAAACCACGGAAGCTCATTCATTCAGTTGAATAGAAAATACCATGTCATATCATAAGACCTTGCAAGTTTGGGCTTACTTTCACACTATCATCCAGGAGTAGTAGGACATCGAATGCTCCTGTTCATACCTGGCGGCCATCTGACATCGAACGACGTCAAGAATCGGATTTCCAGAAGAGCAGCCGTACAGACTTGAAGGAGATAGCTGCCCAGTTTTCAGCAAAGCTCACCCTGCCAGATTGACGTAGACATCGTCACTCGAGAGGTAAATGCCGTAAAAGATTGTATTCCGAGCTTTTCCCCTTTAACTGGTTGCCATTGTAATCCGTAATAATTGACTGTTACAAAAGGTATGTATGTACACATGTTTCATTCTGACGGATCTTGGAATACACTGATGTGATATACAGGCCGCTCCCAGGTTGGTAACTTTACAGTGGGGCTTGTCCGTCGGTGTATCAGAGACATCAAGGTCTGACATTGGGCCATGCTCGGCTGTATTGCCAACTCAATTCACTCAACATCGGCAGCTCTATTCGTGTCCATTTCGTAGGTCAGTGTGAGATACGTTTTCGACGGTGAACAGATTTTTGGGTTATGTATATGCGTACAATTTACATGCTCTTAACTATCTAGATCTGGTTCATGTGGCTCGCTAGGCCCAGCGAACATAGTTCATCACTGATTTCTACAAAGATCCGCAGAAATGCCCTGCCCCTGCATTCCTTACGGTCGTCTCTAAAAGAATACGCGGGTTGCCTTACCTTCTCGAATCTCAAAACGTATATCCCACGTGGAAACGAGAGAACTTCCCACTCTCACAAGCTATCTGGCCGAGTTAAGTTAACGAGGGTCCATACACACGCCTCAGTCACGGTCGTCGTAAAGGTACAAGAATGCGGTCGTTACCTTTTCTAAATCTACCCCACCCATCCCCACATTTCAAAAAAGATCCACGAATTTTTTCATCATCATGTCTGCCAGATTCTCTTCATCGTCCATGACATCCTCCTCCTCTGCCTCCCTTTCGTCTCTCGAATCCCATGGCTCCCTCCCCTTGACTTCTCGTCCTCAGCCAGAGCCCGAAAAGGCTTGGGTTGATCCGGCCTCATTACCACACCACGGTCACGCCTCTTACATCGCAGGAAACACTCCGGACTACGTCAAACAGCTCAACTACAACACTTTCATGTGTTACGGAGTCGGAGAGGAAGATTGCTTCGGATACAAAGTGGGGAAGGCGGTCAAATTTACCGACGTGAATGTGAACAGGAAACTCGAGAGGCAAGGGCGGCTGGAGGCTACCACGACGGCGGAGGTCGAGGTGACAAGGCGTGAGTCCTGTTCGCAATTAAATCGATATAGGGTCGACCCCTCATACGAAAAATTTGTTTAGAGATGCTGAATGGCGCTGGGATGCTGCATGGCGGTTGCGTGGCATATCTGATAGATAAGTAAGTGATTTGTGATTCGTCGGACACGAGCGCGCGCTGACATTCTCGCTGCCCCCTTTAGCTGCTGCAGTACACCACTAGTTGTACTGGGGCTAATACAAAATGTAAACGGAGTAGGGGTGACACAATCAATGAATGTTCTTTTCCACTCCCCTGCACCTCAGTGAGTAAATTCTATAGCGGCTTCGTCTCCCGAAAATTATATTCTTATACGATTACGTGTAACTGTAGGGGAACGATTCTCCAAATCATTAGCACATCCATCGCTTTGGGCGGCCGTGTTATGTCTTCTCGATGTGAAGTCAGTGCAATTGAATAACCTCCGGCTTCCCGCTCCGTAACTGATAAACCTCTTCCTTTCTTTTCGTCTGTTCTGATAGATCATTGACAAGGATACCGGTCGCATGATTGCATCGGCGTTCTTAAGCAAAATGCAGCCTGCGATATCGAAACTTTGACATGGCACAGATTCGAGCCACCTCCGTGCTCCTGGCTGCAACCCAGACCTTTATTTCTCCTACTAGATCCGAATCATTTTGCATCACAAAATCTCCCTCACCGCATTGTATATTATATCAATTTTCAAGAATAGACAGACTTTCATCGGACAAACACCAGATTCCTGGAACGTTTCTGACTTTCGTGGAGACCGTCAAAAAAAGTGCATGCTCCTTAATGGGCCCGTCTGACTCTGATGTCACGACACCTCTCCTGAAATGTTAAACGAAATGAAAATACACACACGGGAAAGTTCCAGGAAATTTAAGTTTTGTCATTCTGTGCGAGCTTCTTTCCTCGACATGCTGCGCAGGTGGGGTTCTTTTTTGCCAAGTCCATGATTGGATTTCTGTGCCTTTACCACGCTGAGGCTGTTGGTTTTATCATTTCGCAGGATGTGTCTTGTCTTTTTTCCTAAATATCGTGTTGTGTGAAGGGGTAACAACTAGAGGTATTTTTGTCCTCAAAAAGTTCTGGGCATCTTTCACTGTTCGGGGTTTCGATGTTTACGTCTTTTGAGAAACAACTTTTTTTCCCCGGGTTGTCCTTGTAAAAATAGAAAATATTTGTGGAACTTGGACGAAGCCCTTCTGGCCCTTCCGATTCTTTTCAGTGACCTGTACTTGCCGCGGTTTACATGTGAATGGGCGCTATAATTATGTGTAGGGGACGCATTTCAAATTTAAATGAAGAAAATCCGATAACTGGGCTCCCAGTTTCCTATGCATGTGAGTAATAAGTGTTACCGTAGGCCCCAACGCAGCGGGCGCGGTGATGTATTTTATTTACCAAGCAGCAAGTAAGCGTACGTAAATCATTTGCTCGAAGAATCGAGTTCAAGGGTCCCACGTACCAAATGAGGGACGCTCAGACCGGGGAATGCTAGTACTGCTGTATACGTATGCGTCCCAACCGGTCCAAGTGCCAATGGGATAAACGCGACGATACCGGTCAAGTGCAGATGGACATACGTACTTACATATAGTAAACATGGTGAAGTGGTTTGTCGTCCCGTTTCTACATACATTTTGCCAGGCGGTAAATTCTCAGCCATAATAGATTCCAATCTGGCCAGGGCCATCCACGGATAATTCTAGCCCACTATGAGAGCAACGAGCTCGCTCGGGTATGCCTCGTCGCGTGATGACATATATCGCCTGGATATTTTCGAGCGTTCGCAAAGATAATCACAACCTTCCATATCTTCAAGCAAGGTATTCATTTCCGTCCGGAATCGAGCTAGATTGGGTCTCTCGATTAATTTCAAGAGGCTGGTGTACATACTAGACAATCTCCATGTAACTCGGGATGTCCGTATAACGACAAACGCCTTCAATGAAAAAAATGAAATGAACATCCGTCATCCATGTCCATCCATTGTGTCACCAGTGACCACTAACTACGATAAGAAAGGTCGATCAGCAGCAGGCCCCTAAGCAAGTAATGAAAGCTCGAGAGAATGGAAAACCGTATCGCACACACCTCTGAATCTTCTCAACAGGCTAGCTCTAGCCCCATCATGACCGAACGACCGCAGTCAACCAAACAGCGACCTATTGATGTGTATCGATCCATCGCTCAACCAAGTGTCAATTGGCCTGGTCTCGGGAGTAGGGGAGAAGAGGCACTACAGTCACATCAGCATGGCTAAATGTGCGTAGCCCAGTTCGTTGGATCTTCAATTTCGATTTACAGTTTGGATCGGGGCAAGCGATTTCGGCATCGGTCGACATCCAGTCGTTGGGATGTGTCGCTCGTTGTTTGGCTGCAAGCAGGGGTAGGACAGCAGCTGTAGATGTGTCAGGAATGATTTGTTTGCCTTTCATGAAGTTCAATACCTAATGAATATATGGAAAAGCCTTGCCCAGGGGGAAGATAGAGCATCTCACCATGCAGAGTGAAGTAATCTCCTGGTTTTGCACCACAAAGGATGCGTTCACCAGGAGGACAAACAACCTCCACATGCAGATCATAAAGCTGGAAAGTATCGTCGTTTCTTGAATTCTTTGACTCCTGCTCGTCTTGACGTTCACTCATGATGGCAGTTGGCAGATTCATAGATGAGAAAATACCGGCAAACTTAACAATAAAACATCCCTTCCAAATGACATCCGGAAATTGGTCGATTTACTCGCATATCACACAAAGTAAGTTCCGTTTTTTTAAGCGTTCGAGTTGCATGGGCGGTGTGGGAATGAATACATAGTGAAGACATAGAGTCGCATAACAAATCATACGTTGACCACTCTCCTTTATCCCCAGACCGTTCGTTGTATGCGTACTCCCAAAAACTGACATGTTGCGTAAGAATTGATGAAAACGAAAGGACCAAAGCGAAGAGACATGTGGCGACCACTAAAGGACGACTTATGATCGGCCAGCACCGGGGACGTTCCTGCGCTCGCGACGGGGACCGCGTTCGGGGACGGCAATGACGGGGGTGATGACGTTAACGGCAATATCGAAGTTGA
>Ga0247779_1000765_pt1 | contig 17442 bp, 12 predicted proteins | sample UWRJL221509R5_FD_179925 | JGI IMG/M metagenome (GOLD analysis project Ga0247779, IMG submission 179925) | Plant litter microbial communities from Arlington Agricultural Research Station in Wisconsin, United States - UWRJ-L221-509R-5 | ecosystem: Environmental > Terrestrial > Plant litter >... | reverse complement strand
CGTGGATCGCCGCGGAAAAGTAAAACCCAAAACCTCCTCTCTGATCTCTGCGACCTCTGCGGCTCTGCGGTTAATCCCTCTCCCTCTCCCTCGTCCGCGCCGCCGAAGGCTGGGGCGTGACGAGACGTATTGACTGACCATCAAAAAATCTCTCTCGCGAGAGAGGGGGGATGAGGGACGAGAGTCGGGCACGGGCACGGGCACGGGCACGGGCACGGGGGACTTGGGGTCGGGACGGTTGTGCAATGGCGCAACAGGCTGGGGCAGCTTTGAGCTCACCTGGTGAGCGGCCTTCCGCGCTAGAGTCGGGGCCGCGATGGACCAACCAAGCATCTTGATCCGTGAGGCCACGCGAGCCGACGTGCCGCGGCTGGTCGAGTTGAACCGCATTGCCTACCCGGTGATGGCCAAAGAAGACGTGGTGTGGGGTGAGCGGCATCTCATCAGCCACCAACGGATCTTCCCGCAGGGTCAGCTGGTTGCGGAAATTGCCGGTAAGGTCGTGGGCTCGGTCGCGACGCTGGTCGTCGACCTGGGCGCAAACTCGCTCCGCCACCACACTTGGCCCGGCATCACCGACAGCGGCTATTTCACCAATCACGATGCGCGCGCCGACACGCTGTACGGCGCGGACGTGTACGTCGATCCGCAGTATCAGGGCCGGGGCGTGGGGGCGGCTTTGTACGAAGCGCGGCGCCAGCTGTGCAAGCGCCTGAACAAGCGGCGGATCTTGGCCGGCGGCAGGCTCTGGAATTACCACGAGCACGCTAGCCGGATGTCGCCCGAGGAGTACGCGCAGCGCGTGGCCGCCGGGGAGCTGCGGGACAAGGTGCTCAGCTTTCAGCTGCGCGAGGGGTTCACTCTGCGCGGCGTGATGCCGAACTACCTGAGCGACTCGCTCAGCCACAACCACGCGAGCTTGGTCGAGTGGTTGAATCCGGAGCACCGCCCCGCGAGCTCGAGTGATCGCAAGGCGCGCATCGCCTGCGTGCAGTATCAGATGCGCAAGATCTCGAGCTTCGAGGAGTTTGCCACGCAAATCAGCTACTTCGTGGGCGTCGCCGGCGAGTACCGAGCGGACTTCGTGCTCTTGCCGGAGTTCGTCTCCGCGCAGCTCTTGTCGCAAGAGCCCGCCGTGTCGGCGCTGGAGGGGATCCGTCGCCTCGCGGGCTACGAGTCGCGCTTCGTGGAGTTGATGCAGAGCCTGGCCGCGCGCTACGGGCTGACAGTGATTGCAGGCAGCCATCCGGTCGCGGAGGGCTCGAAGCTGTACAACGTGGCCTGCGTGTGTTTGCCCACGGGCGAGGTCGTGCGCCAACCGAAGCTGCACATCACCCCCAGCGAGCGGAAGTACTGGGGGATCTCGGGCGGGCACACGCTGTCGGCCATCGACACGCCCAAATGCCGGATCGGGGTGCTGATTTGTTACGACGTCGAGTTTCCCGAAGCCTCGCGCTACCTGGCAGACGACGGCGCCGAGATCGTGTTCGTGCCCTTCTGCACCGACAGCCGGCAAGCGTACCTGCGGGTTCGCTACTGTGCGCACGCGCGCGCGATCGAAAATCAAATCTACGTCGCGCTCGCGGGCACGGTCGGGAACCTGCCGTCGGTCGGGAACCTGGACGTGAACTATGGCCAAGCGGCGGTGCTCACCCCGTCCGACTTCGCGTTCGCGCGCGACGGCATCGCGGCCGAGGCCGACTCCAACGAGGAAACCGTGCTGATCTGCGATGTCGACCTGAACGCTTTGCATGGCGCTCGCGCGGGCGGCTCGGTGACGCCACGGCTCGATCGCAGGGGCGATCTGTTTCGCTTGGTCAGTCACTTGCCCGCAGACCAAGCGCCGAACGGCCCCGGTGACGGACCGCTCGGGGGCCAGCCCGGCGAGAGTTGATCAAACGCCCAAGAGTGGCTCGAGCTCGACCACGATCAGGCCGTGCTCGAGCGCGGTGTCCAGCAGCAAATCGGTGCTGCTGCTCTCGCCCGCGGGCAGCTCGACGCTGAAGCTGCCGGCCTGCGCGGACGGCTCGAGAGCGACCCCCGCGTCGCGCAGAGCCTGAGAAAAGGCTGCTATTTTCGGGCCTCTGACGGTCAGTGAGTAGCGCGCCCCGGCGGCAAAGACGGAGCTCGGAGCTCCGTGCGTGACCTGCCCGCCGCGCTGTCGCACAAATAGCTCGTCACACGTATCGAGCAAGCTGCGCTCCGGGCTGGGCGAGCTCGGCAGCGCGCAAGACAACAGGACTCGAGCGTGTGCCCCGGCTTCGCCGCACAGCCGCGCGACGTAAGCCGCAGAGGGCGCGTCCAAGCCGCGCAGCGGCGCTTCCAGGCAGACCACGGCCGGTGCGGTCAGCGTCGACAGCGCGATGCCCAGGGCGCGTCGCTGATAGAGCGCGAGCTGTGACAGCTTGCGCTTGGCGAGCTCGGCGAGCCCGTAGCGGTCGAGCGCGCGCTGCGCGTCGTGCACGGCGCGGCTTTTCGAACCGTGACTCAGGCGCGCCGCGTGCCGCAAGTATTCGCTCACCGTAAACGATGCGGGGAGCTCCGGGTCACACGCGGCAAAACCCAAAACTCCCCGAGAAATGGCCGAATCCAGCTCACAGCCCAGGATCCGTGCGCTGCCGCTTTTGGCCTGTGCCAGGCCGGTCAAGAGCTGCAATAGCGGCTCCCAATCGCCGACCAAGGCGAGCCGTCGCGCATCCGAACGCAGGCTGAGCGGTGTGGCCCAGGCCGTGCCCGCCGAGCGCAGCGCGAAATGCTGGAGCTCGAGCGTGGGCGCGGCGCCGTCCAAAATCGCCGCCGGTGCGCTCATGGCATCACGGCTCGATCGCCGTCATTTCCATCAGCGCCAGCGGCTTGTCGCCCGCATGGGCGACGAACGGTGCGAGCGCGCGCACCAGATCGAAGAACTGTGAAGGCAACAGCGCGGCCGCCGCGGGCGGATCTTCTTTGATGCCTTCGATGCCGAGGATGCGGCCGAGCAAGGTGGTATCCGGTGGCGGTAGCTCGACGATCGGGCCGTGCTCGGAGACATTCCCGAGCTTTCTGGCCAGCGCCAGCGCCTGCCGCAAACCGCCCAATTCATCGACCAATTTGCGATCGAACGCTTGCTGGCCGGTCCACACGCGGCCCTGGCCGATGGCGTCGACCTGAGCTTTGCTCAGCTTCCGACCGCTCGCCACGCGAGTCAGGAACACGTCGTAGAACTGCGCCACCTTGCGCTGCAGCTCCGTGCGCTCCTCGGCCGTGAAGGGGCGGAAGATCGATTCGGCGTCCGCGCGCGGTGTGGTTTTGTACACCTCTACGCTGACGCCGATGCGTCGCATCAGCTCGGCCACGTCGGCCTTGCCGTAGAAGATGCCGATGCTGCCGGTGATGCTGAGCGGGTTGGCGAACACGCGCGTGCCGGGCGCAGAGATGTAGTAGCCACCGCTGGCGGCCGCGCTGCCCATGCTCACGATCACCGGCTTGATCTTGGTGGTGAGTTGGATCTCGCGGTAGATCACGTCGGCCGCCATGGCCGAGCCGCCGCCCGTCTCGACGCGCAGGACCACCGCGCCGACCTTGGGGTTTTCTCGCGCTTTCTTCAGACTTTCCGCGATCGTGTAGGAACCGACCAAGCGCATGCCCAAGAGCGGAATGGTCTGACTGCGGCCGTCCACCATGTCGCCGTCGACGTAGATGATGGCGACGCCCGCGTCGTCCCCGAAGAACTCCGGCGCGCGTGGGGCGCGTCGGTCGTCGATCAAGCGCACCGGGGCACCGACCAGGGCGCTTACCTCGTCCTGGAGCTGATCGTCGAACGCGAAGCCGTCGACCAAGCCGGCGAACTTCGCCTCCGAGGCGACGAACGGTCCCTTGGCAATGCGCTTGCGCAGCTCGGCCGCGTCGATGTGACGTCCGGTGGCGACGTCGAGGGTGAAGTTCTTCTCCACCTGTTGCAGCAAATCGATGTGGTCCGCGCGTGCGACGTCGCTCGCGCCGTCACGCATGAACGATTCGGGCGCGCTCTTGTGATCGCCAATGCGCACGAAATCAGCCCTGATGCCCAGCTTTTCCAGCAGGCCACCGAAATACATGAAGCGTGACTTCAAGCCCGCGAACCGCAGCCCGCCGGCAGGATTCAGCAAAATCCGGTCGGCTGCGGAACACACGTAGAGCGACGAGCCGTCGCCGTCTTCCAGGTGACACAGCACGCGCTTGCCCGCTTGACGCAAGTGGAAGAGGGCGTCGCGCAGCTCTTGCGCGTGGGCCATGGAGCTCGAAGGCGCGCTGCGCAGCTCGAGCACCACGGCAGCCACCGTGGGCTCGTGATCGGCGATGTCCCACAGCTTGCGCAAGAGCGCGGTATGACCGCGCACGTTCGGCGTGTCTTCGATGCGCAGGCGCAGCGCGTAGCTCGGTGCCTCGGCCGCTGCGGCCTCGCGGAAGCTCTTGGCCGCGACTTCGAAGCCGAGATTCTGCTGCGCCTTGTTCTGCGCTTCGGAGCCGAGCCCATCGCCGAACAAGCTACCGCCGGCCAATTCGCCCGAGCCGGAGGCGCCGTTGAAGTTGAAGGCGAACGAAGCCGACGCCAGCCATTGTCGCTGCCCCGCGTCGTCGCCCGGATCGGAATAGGCGAAGTCCCCGCGCAGCCGGCCGAGCTGGGGCACGTCCACGCCCAAGGTCACTTTCGGCACCCAGTAGTCGTCGCGATGCTCCACGTATTGCCCTTCGAGCCCAATTTCCAGGACCCGACTGCGCAGCGGACGCACCGCGACCGCGAAGTTGTAGGAGCGATCGACGTACCCGCCAGCGTTCGTGGTGGGCGCGTTCAGGTTGTGACCCACGACCGCGAAGCCAAAGTAATCACTCGGTCGCGAGGTCGCGCCCAAAGACCAGGACGAGAGACTGTGCGCGGCCGCCTGATTCGAATAGGAGTGCTGGTACGAAAAGCCGAGCGAGAAGGCATTGCTGGGTCGAAATGCCAGGCCCCAGGTCAGCCACTGGTAGTTGGCGCTCGAGGTGCCGAACAGCTGCTCGGCCGCGGCGTTCGGTGGAGCTACCAGGTCGAGCCGGAGACCAGTCGCGAGCGACAGGAACGGGATGGGGAAGGCCAGGGCAAAAGCGTGTCCCTGATAGGTGGCGGTCGAGCCCTCGTTCATGAACAGGCCCGTCCAACGCAGCTCCGCGCCCGGCATGAAGCCGAGGTTCGCTGGGTTTACGACCAAGGACGTCGAGTCGTCGTCGCTCACCGCGCTGCGCCCGAGCGCCGGTAAGCGCGTGGGCTGATCTTTCGGAAATTGCGCGCTCGCGCGACGCGCGGAGAGCAAGCCCGAGCAGAGCAAGAGCGCGCCGGTCGCGACCCGCGAAAGCCGGCGATTGCCGAGCCGCATCAGAGGATGCCTCGCGCCTTCGCCACGGCAGTGATCTCCGGCTCTCGCAGCGCGAGCTCATCGTTGTCTTTCACCGGCAAGAAGCGCGAGACCGTGCCGGTTCGCGGCAGGTGCAAATACGCAGTCGGCAAGTGACTCGTGACCTCGTTGACCAGGCGTTCGAACTGCACCACGGGTTGATCCTCGACCTTTTTGTGTACGGTGAAGTAGGTCCACTTCATGTCGAGCTCGAGGATGGCCTTGGCATCGAAGTAAAATACGTTGGTCGCGAACACGCGCACGACCTTCGGATCGAAGCTGGGCGGGATGCGAAACTCTTCCAAAATGCACAGCGTGTCGTCGACGTAGGCGGGGATGCCCCCGCGATCGCTGGGCAGCTTGTCCACGACCTCGGCGGTGACGGCTTTGCCGTGCGCGAGGTGAAAGCCGATGATCGCTTCATCGAGCGTGCCGCCCATGTTGTCGATGTTGGTGATCATGACCGCCTTGCCACCGCGCTTCACGAACGCCTCGAGCAGCCCGCTCTCGCGCAGCGCATCCGGCAGATCACCGTGGCCCGGCGCGTGCTCGCTCGGTTGCCCCTTTCCATCGAAGAAAACCTGGCCTGATGGTGTCACGCGCAGGGACAAGTGCTGGCTGAAGGTGGCAATGTTCTGCCCGTCCAGGTCGTCGCCGAGCGCAGCTCGGATGCCGGCGTCGGTGGAGTGGCTGGTCATCAACCACAGCGGCGGCACAGCGCCATAGCGGCGCTCGATCGCGCGCATCTCGGCGCGCCGCAGATCGAGAAAGCTCTTGCCGGGGACGGCGTCGACCAAGGCCTTGATCACGCCGCCCATGCGTGTCGCCATGCCGCCTGCCAGGACCAACAGCGCGACTTGTCCTTGTCGCAACGCCTGCGCGCCGAGCTCGCTCAGGCGTATGTGCTCCGCGCTGCCGGGCGCGGGCAGCTGCTTTAGATCTTCCGGCTTCGGCGGGCTGATCTTGCCTTTGACGAAGTTGTCTTCTGCGCTCTCACTGCCCAGCCGTCCAGCGAGCTGCTTGAAGCGCTCGGGATCGAAGCGGTGGTGCGCGAGACGCGCCTGAACGTCCGAGGGGAGCTCTGCCAGTTGTCGATCGAGCGAGAGTGCCATTCTGCGCGAGGCTAGCACTGGACGGTTCCGGCGATCAGCACTCATGCAGCCCGCGCGGCGCGAAAGCGGCGCCGTGTCGCCTTCGCGCCGCTTTGGGGATGGTCCCGGGATTTTCAGGATGCTATCGTGTCAGCCAAGTGAAGAATTGGGCGCGCACATGAAGGGCATCATTCTGGCGGGTGGTAGTGGGACGCGGCTCGATCCGCTGACGCGGGTCATCTCCAAACAGCTGCTGCCCGTCTACAACAAGCCCATGATCTACTACCCGTTGTCGGTGCTGATGCTGGCCGGCATTCGGGAGGTGCTGATCATTTCCACCCCACAAGATCTGCCGCTGTTCGAGCGCTTGCTGGGCTCCGGTGAGGAGCTCGGGATGCGCTTCAGCTACGCCGTGCAGGCCGCACCCAATGGCTTGGCCGAGGCCTTCATCATCGGCCGCGCCTTCGTGGGCTCGGATCCGGTGTGCTTGATTTTGGGCGACAACATCTTTTATGGCTCGGGCCTCAAGCCCCAGCTGCAGAAAGCGCGCACCGAGCTCGGGGGCGCGACTCTGTTCGGCTACCGAGTCGACGACCCCGAGCGCTATGGCGTGGCCGAGCTCGGCGCGCACGGTGAGCTGCTCGGCATCGAAGAAAAGCCCAAGCAACCGAAGAGCCGGCTGGCGGTGACGGGCTTGTATTTTTTCGACAATCAGGTGCTCGACATCGCCAAGAATCTGAAGCCTTCGCCGCGCGGCGAGCTGGAAATCACCGACGTCAACAACGTCTACGTCCGGGCCGGCCGCGCGCGTTTGGAGATCCTCGGCCGCGGGCAAGCTTGGCTCGATACCGGCACCCAAGAGAGCTTGCTGGATGCGAGCCATTTCGTGGCCACGCTCGAGCGTCGCCAAGGCACGTCGATCGCCTGCATCGAGGAGATCGCCTATCGCATGGGCTTCATCGACGCAGCCCAGCTCGGGCGCCTCGCCGACAAATGCGGCAAGAGCCAATACGCCCAATCCATGCGGCGAGCGCTCGAAGAAGACTTCTGAGTACGGCGCGGCGCGGCGGGGCGCAGCGATGGAGCGAGCCCTGGGCTCAGCTGCGGTCCGGGACTTCCAGCAAAACGGCGCGCTTGGTGCGGCCCAGCAACCAAAAGCCGAGCCCGAGTGAGATCAGCATGGCCAGCAGCTGTCCGGCGTAGCTGATGAACGCCACAGCCGCGCCCGAGGTCCGGAGCAGCGAAAGTGGGAAGTACAGCGCCAGGCCGGAATAGGTCCCGATTTGGAAGGCGCCGAACAAGCCTGGACCGGCCGGCACGATCACCCCCAGGCCGAGCACGCCGAGCGTGACGCAGGCCTGGGCGATCGAGGCGTGTATCCCGCAGGCGCGCATCAAAAGCCACTGGGCGGTGAATTGACAGAGCCAGTAGAGCAGCGTCTCGCCCAAGAAACGCAGCCGATTTTCCGGTGAGCCCAAGACGCTCAGGCCGTCGGCCAGGCGCTCGAGCGTGCCGGTCACGAAGCTCGCCAGCTTGGCCGAGATGGGGCTGAGCAGGGTCGTGGTGATTTTGTGCGCGAAACCGCGCGCGAAATAGAACAGGGTCAGCGCAAGCGCGCCGCCCGTGAACACCACCGCGGCGATGTAAATCGCGCGTGGGATAATCGAGACGGGCAGCGCGACGTCACCCAAATGGTCCGGCAAGGGCGAAATCGGCGTGGACAAGCCGAGCGCCAGAGCGGCGCTCAGCGTGAGCACCAAGCCATCGATGACACGCTCGGCGCCAGCCGCGCCAAGGGCTTGAAAGAACGTCACTTTGCCGTCGCGCGCGAGCAGGTACGGGCGCGCGGCCTCACCCATGCGCAAGGGCGCAAACATGATCGTCGCGATGCCCACCAGGCCGACAGCGACCACACGCCGTTCGGAAATGTCGGGCGCTACCGCGCGCAGCAACGGCACCCAGCGGTGCACGCGGAGATAGACGGACAGCGAGATGAACACGGCAAATGCAGCCACCGTCCAAGGTTCCACCGCCGCGAGCGCGCCCGCCGGCGGGATCAGCGGTAGCCCGCCGCGCTTGAACAGCCACACGAAGCCGAGCGCGATCACGAGCGATGCCACGATCCGGGGCGCATAGGCCCACAACGAGCGTGCCTTGGCCGACGACATCACTGCCTGTTGAGTAGTCGTCGGTTCTTCCGCGGACACGGCGCGCACGAAAGCAGTGTATTTCCGGGACGTCAAGCGCGTTCCAGCATTGCGAATGGCGTCCCGGCAACCTAAAACAGCGCGACATGGTCGCGTTGCAAGTACATGGTTCGCCTGCTCGGGAGGCGCAGCGGCAAAGTCTTGCGCCCGGCCTACTCGCGAGCTTGCTTGGGCTTGCGCTGGTGGGGCAATCGCTCACGCAGTTTCTCGCCTACGCAGGCATGCCAGCGAATCAGCGCCTGGCTTATTTCACACGCAACGAGCTGCCGCTTTCGCCACCGGCCTTGGGCTTGCCGCTGCTGACCGGCTTTCTGCCGCTGCTGATCGCGTTGCTTTTGCTGCTCATCCTGCGCAAGCGCGCCGTGCCGCTGATCGAGTCGTTCACGCGCATCGTGGCGCCCGCCGGTCTTTCCTGCGCGTTGCCTGCGCTGTTCACCTGGCAGTTCGGGCAACAACGTCCGATCGCGTTCCTGATTTTATTGGCCGTCTTCGGCCTCGCCTTGGAGCGACTGCTCAGGCTCAGCGCTGCCGAAGTGCTGAGCCTGGTCGACGCGCCACGCTACAGCGACGCGCGTGCCTTCTGGGCGCGGCTGGGCGCGCGGGTCACGCGCAAGGCAGCGCCACTGGTCGTGCTGCTTTCAGCCGTCGGCTATGCCGCATACACGGCGTTTTTCACGATTCGCCGTCACCACCTGATCCAGAGTAGCGCCTTCGATCTCGGGATCTTCGACAACTTGATGTACAACACCCTCAAGGGGCGTTTCTTCGAGTCACCGGTGATGTTCGGCCCGGGGCATCACAACTCGATCTCGACCCACGCCGAGTACTTGATGGTGCTGCTGGCGCCGCTGTACGCGCTCGCGCCGCGCGCCGAGACGGTGCTGGTGATTCAAGCCGTGTTCTTGGGGGCAGGGGCGATCCCGCTCTACCTGTTCGCGCGCAAGATGCTGAGCGCCTGGCCGTCAGTGGTGTTGGTGCTCGGCTACGTGCTGTGCGCGCCCCTGCACGGCGCGCAATTTTACGATTTCCACTGGCTGACGCTGTGCCCGTTTTTCTACTTCTGGTTGTTCTACGCGATCGCCGCGCGGAAGACCTGGCTGTGCGTGCTGATGACGCTGCTGCTGTTCGCGCTGCGCGAGGACATCGCCGTCGGTTTGGCCTGTCTGGGTGCGTTTCTATTCATCACGGGTATTCGCGTTCGCTTCGGCATCAGGCTGGCTGCGGTGTCGGTCGTTTGGTTCGTGATCAACAAGTTCGCGATCATGCCCTGGGCCGGGCCGTGGTGGTTCGACTCGATCTACAGCGAGCTGTTTGCCGACGGCAAACCCGGCTACGGCAACGTGGTCAAGACGCTGATCTCCAATCCCTTCTACGCCTCGTCCACCTTCGTGCGTGGGCCGAAGCTCGCGTACGCGTTGCACATGCTCGCGCCGCTGGTGTTTTTGCCGGTGCGGCGGCTGGCTTTCTGGTTGCTCTTGCTGCCCGGCGGCGCGTTCACCTTGATGACGACCGGCTATTGGCCGACGCTGGCGATCTCGTTTCAGTACACGACGCACTGGATCCCGTTCCTGTTCGCCTGCGCCGCCATGTGCCTGTACTGCATTCGCTCGGGAACCGAGGGCCAAGTACGGACCACCGCCGTGCTCGGGGCGATGCTGGTAGTGATGCTCAGCCACAGCTACAACTTCGGTGCCATGCTGCAGCGGGAGAGCTTCGTGGGCGGGTTTGGTCGGGTCGCCTTCGAGATGTCCGAGAGCGCTCGCGAGCGCTACCAAGACCTACGCTCGGTTGCCGACAAAATCCCGGTCGAGGCCAGCGTGGTCACTACCGAAAGCCTGAATCCGCACGTCTCCTCTCGTAAAGAAGCTTACGTTTTTCGCTACGACACCGGCCCGGTCGACTTCGTCTTTTTGAGCGATAATGAGATGAGCAACGACCTCAGGAACGGCCTGCGCGACAAATTCCGTAAGACTCCGTACGGGCTATTCGCCAAGGGAAAGCGGGAGTTCTACCTGTTCAAGCGCGGCTATCAATCGCCGGGCACGGCCGAGGCCCTGCGACATTTGGGCATTTAGTCGCGGCAGGCCGCTTTCGCAGGCACTGCCGTTCACTGTATAAACTCCCTCACCATGCCGCGGCCCACCCTGACTGTCGTCATCCCGATCTTCAACGAAGAGGAGGTCATTCCCGAGCTGGCTCGGCGACTGCGCGAGGTGATCCAGGTTTGGAATTCCCAAATCGATTCCTGGGAGGTGGTGTTCGTCAACGACGGCTCCAAGGACAAGTCCCTCGAGCAGTTGAGGATGCTGGCGACCAGCGATCCGCGCTTCAAGGTCATTTCGTTCTCGCGCAACTTCGGTCACCAGATGGCGATCACTGCCGGCCTCGATCGCGCCCAGGGCGAAGCGGTCGTGATCATGGACGCCGATCTGCAAGATCCACCAGAGGTCGTGAGCGAGATGATCACGCGTTGGCGTGAAGGTTTCGACGTGGTGTACGGCGTGCGTACGAAGCGTGTCGGAGAGACACTGTTCAAGCGCGTCTCGGCTGCGGCCTTCTACCGCTTGCTGCGCTCCATGTTGGGAGGGGTTTCGATTCCTGCCGACGCCGGCGATTTCCGGCTGATTGGACGCCCGGTGGTGCTCGCGATGCGCGCCCTGCGCGAACGGCACCGTTTCGTACGCGGCATGGTGGCCTGGGTCGGCTTCCGTCAAACCGCGGTGTATTACGCGCGCCCAGCGCGTTTTGCCGGCGAAACCAAATATCCAATCAAGAAGATGGTGCGCTTCGCCATCGACGGCATTGCATCATTTTCGGTCGTGCCGCTGCGCTTCGCCACCTGGCTCGGTGCGCTGGCCGGGATCGCTGCCGCGTTGACCGCGGCTTGGGCGACGTACCAACGGTTCTTCGGCACGGGCGTCGTGCCCGGGTGGACGACCATCATGATCGCCGTAGCACTGGGCTCGTCGGCACAGTTGCTGATGACCGGCGTGCTCGGTGAATACGTGGGTCGCATCTACGAAGAGATCAAACGGCGACCGCTGTACGTCACCCAAGAGGAAATCAATCTGAGCTCGTCCGAAAGCGACACTCCGGCGGACTGAGCCAACGAAACATGTCGAATCAGCACTTGCAGGATGACCCGAGCGATCTGCCGCGCTTGGCGTTGGCCTTGACGACGCTTTCTTTGGTCGGCTTCTCCCTGGTGCTGACTTGCCAGATGGTTTGGCTGAACGTGACGCAGCGCAGCGAGTTCGTCGTGCGCAATGCCCTGGGGGAGGGCGGACGGCTGGTGCTGTTATTGTCTTTGGGCGCGGGGCTCGCGCTGCCCGCAGCCTTCGGCATGCTGCTGGTCTTGCGCAAGCGCGAGGCCACGGCGACCGTGATCTTGGACCGCCTGGCCACGCGCCTCGCGCCGTTGGCCGCGCTGTTCGTGCTGCCCGGCCTGTTTCTGAGTCAGATCGCCCGCGACAAGCCGCTTTATTATCTGATTGCGCTGTCGGCGTTCGGGCTGATCTTCAGTGCGCTTTTGGCGCGCGCCTTCAGCCTCGGCGTCAGCAGCAAGAGCGCGGCGTCCCTACTGCGCTTGCGTCGGCATTCGCTCGTGCAAGCGTTGCTGGGCGCCCCGCGCGGCGGGCCGCTGTGCTTGCTGCTCCTGCTTTCGGGGCTGTGCGCGTTCTTGCTCGCCAACTACGGCGTCGCCCACCATCGGCTGATCCAAGACACGCCCGAATATCTCGGCGTTCCCGAGAATGTGTTGTCGAACATTCGGCACGGTCGCTTCTTCAAGACGCCCGTGCTGTTCGGAGCGACGGCGGCCGGGAGCTACCTGACCGTGCACGCGGAGTATGCTTCGCTGCTATTCGCCCCGCTGTATGGGCTCCGTCCCAGTGCCGAGACGCTGCTCTGGCTACAAGCGGCGATCGTCGTCTTGTCCGCTGTCCCGCTGTACCTGCTCGCCGCTCACAAGTTTGGCCGCGCGTTGGCAGTGTGGGTCGGCGGGGCCTACTTGCTCACGGCTCCGTTGCACGGCGCGCTGGTGGCGGGCTTCAGTTGGTTGCACGCGGTGACTCTGTTTTCGTTCACGCTCTACTATGCAGTCGAGAGTGGTCGGCGTTGGCTAATCGGGCTCTCACTCTTGCTCTTGCTCTCGATCTCCGAAGTCGGGCCGCTGAACGTGTTCGGCTATGGCCTGATGTTGCTGGCCACGCGCAAGCGCTTGGGTCTCGCGTTGAGCTTGCTCGCGCTGCCGGTGATCGCCTTCAATTTTTGGCTTTCGGTACGCGGCGGAAGCTTCGGGCACACCCCGGAACTGCTTTCGACGCTGGCTGCGCTTTGGAAAAATCCCGCCTACGTGGTTTGGGATCTGGCGCGCTTCAGCAAGCTCACGCCCATCTTCCACGCGCTGGCACCGCTCTGCCTGCTACCGGTGGTCGAGCTCGCTTGCTGGCCGCTGCTGCTGCCGGGCCTGCTGTTCACCTGCGCGAGCACGGCGTTTTGGCCCAATACCAGCGAGGGGCTAGCGGCATCGTTGGTTTGGCTGCCGGGCTCCTTCTTGGCCCTGTTGCTCGTGCTCGAGAAGCGATACGCACGCGCTTCGGGTCGCGCGCCGCTGATCGCGGCCGTCCTAGCGCTGAGCGTGACGGTGCTCAGTCACAGCTACAACTACGGCGCCTTGCTGCGCGAAGGCAGCTTCGGCGGCATCCCTGCGGAAAACGTGCGAGGCACCCCCTGGGCGCAGTCGCGCTACCACGCGCTGCTCGAGGCCCTGCGGCCGATCCCGCCCCAAGCCGCCGTCGCTGCCACCAGCTATCTGGTCTCGTTCGTGTCCAATCGCGCGGAGGCCTGTGACTTGGCCCGCCCCTGCGGTCAGCCGGATTACCTGCTGCTGAGCTCGCGCGAAACGGGCGCGGTTCGAGCGCAGTTGAGCCGGCTCTTTGCGAGTCAGCAATATCGGCTCGTGCTAAGCACTTTTCAGGAATTTTACCTGTTTCAGCGCGGCCCGGAGACTCCGGAAACGCGCGCCGCGATCAGCCATTTGGGGGTTGCGGCTCCCTGAGCGCCCAGCCGATGTCTTTTCTGTCGTGTGTCACAGCCAATGACGAGTGAGCCAGAGCGCACGGTAGCGAGGCGGAATCCACACACGAACAAGTGGTGGCAAAAGCTGCGCTCGCTTTCGATGCTCGATCTGGTCTGGGTCGTGTGCGTCCTGGTTTTGTGTTGGGTCGCGCAAGATCAAATCCAACGCACGCTGGAGTTTTGCGTCGACGACGCCTACATCACCTTCTCGTTCTCCAAGAACTTGGGCACGGGGCACGGCCCGGTCTTCAGCCACGGCCTCCGGGTAGAGGGCTACTCCAATTTCTTGTGGATGGTGGTGGTCGCTGTCCGCTACCTATTTGCCAAGACCGGGGACCCGCTGCCCTTCGCGCAGTACGTCGCCCTGGCTTGTCTGTTCGGCATCATCGTGGGCGCCTATCGCATGACCCGTCGCCATGCGGGGCGGTTCGCCGCCTTGGCGACCACGCTGCTGCTCGTGTGCTGCTCGGATCTGTTCCGCGCCGCGGCTTCCGGCTTGGAGACCGTGCCTTTTGCGGCGGCCATCCTGCTCGGTTGGTCGGTGTACTTCCGGGAGTCGCCCACCGAGCGGCGCTGGTCGTTGCTTTCGTTCCTGCCCGCCGCGTTGATGCGCATCGACGGCTTCGTGCCCATGCTGGTGGTGTTCGGGGTCGAGCTGCTCGGTTCTGTCGGTCAGCGCCGCTTTTCGCTGAAGGCGTTCTTGCGCTGGGCGCTGCCGGCGTTCGCGCTGTGGGGCATCTACTTCTACTGGCGCTACTCGTACTACGGCTTGCCGCTACCCACGACTTACTATGCCAAGAGCGTCGTCTCGCTCGGCGATCCAGACCGAGGCTTTCGCCAGGCCTACGATTTCGTTCGAGACTACGGAGCGCTTGCGCTCTTGCCCCTGGCCGTCTTGCCGGTCGTCAGCGGACCGCGACGCGAAGCGCTGGGCCTGAGCTTGGCGGTGCTCCTGCAAATCGCCCACGGTGTGAACGTGGGTGGCGATTGGATGCCGTTCAATCGCTTCTTCTTGCCCATCGTCCCGCTGGCCGCGGTCTTGGTTGGCTGGGGCGTGCAGCACGTTTGGCGCATCTCCAGCAAATACTCCTGGCAGCGACGCAGTGCCGCGCTGGTTTCGCTGCTCGGCGCACTGTCGTTCGCGTGCGTGCACATGCACGAGGCGAGCGTTGATAGCCCGCAAGAAGCGGAAAAGCTGGGCAACGCGAAGCACCTGATCAACCACACTCGCGACCACTTGCTGGCCGTCAAGGACTGGATGGCGCTCGTGGTCCGGCGCCCGGGTGATCGTCTAGTGACCGACTACGCCGGCGTATTTTCGGTGTTCACGGATGCCGAAGTGATCGACCAGTGGGGACTGTGCAACGCGGACATCGCGCTGCACGGAGGCACCAGCGGCATCAACCCGATCTACGGTAAATCATGCGCGGAGTGCTATGCGCGCATGGATCCGGACTATTTTCACGTGAACACGCCGATGCTCCGTAGCCTGACGGAGTTTTCCAACATTTCCCAAGCGCTGAACTTCGTGTTCCAGGGTCCCGCCATCGACCGAGTGATTTCGATCCGTCAGAACTTCGCCGTAGGCCGGGTGGTGCGCGAAGACACCAATCAAGTCTTGTGGTTCTTGGAGCGACGGCGTCCCGGGCGGTCGCTCGAAGCTAGGCACCCCGCGCCGGGGTTTCGCGTCGACTACCCGCTCGAGGGCGCGCCAGAGTCGAGCGCTCCCTGAGCGCCTCGCGTTACTTGTAGGCGATGGCGGCCAGGTTGCCGACTGGCGCCGCCAACGTGAAGCTACCCAGCCCGCTCGAGCGCAGCAGCTCGAGCGCTCGCGCTTTGAACGCGCGGGGGATGGGTGAAAGGCGTGCCCAATAGTTGATCGGATAGCGATTGACGACGACGTGCACGTCGACCTGCGAAAACCCCGCGCGCTTCAGCAGCGCACGCACGCTGTCCGGGGAAAACAGCTGCAAATGCTCGATATCGAAGATCGGCGATTTCAAGCCCATGGCACGTGCCAAGAGCGCGCGTCGATTGTGGCAGACCATCAACAGTGCGCCCCCCGGGCGCAACAAGCCGAACGCGTCCTGGCACAGCGCGAGCGGATCGTAGACGTGCTCGATGGTTTGAAAACAAGTGACGAGCCGCAAGCTCTCGGGCGCAAAATCCTCGCGCCGGAAGGGCGCGTGGCGGATCAACGGGCGCAGCTCGGGTTTGGCCGCGGCAACCGGTGCGGCGGAGGGTTCGACCCCGACCACTTCGCTGAAGCCGTGCTTTTGGAGTTGCTCCAAGAACGCGCCGTCCCCCGTACCGATGTCGAGTGCGCCGATGCGATCGGGGAGCCGAGCCGTAATGCGCGGCAAGTAGCTGCCGTAGGTCACGCCCGCGTAGCGCGATTCGTCCGAGGCGTCGAAGGCCGCGTCGTGGTAGGCGGCCTCGAGCGATTTTCGATCGGGCGCGGGGTTGGCGTACAAAAGGTCGCACTTGCGGCAGACCACGAGCGCGTGGTGCATGTACTCCGGCAGCTTGCGCGACGCGAACGCGAAGGCGCCCAGCGCCTCGGGATCGATGTTGGCATCGGCGAAGGGCTCGCTGTCGTTTGCACCGCAGCCCGGGCAGGCGCGACGGACGAGCTCAAACTTGAAGCCCGATTCGGGCGCGGTCGAGGCAGAAAATTCGGCGGTCATGATTGCTATTCGGAGGGGCGCTCGGCGGTCACGGTATAGCCCAAACAGTCGTCCCCGCCCTGGCCGCGCATGGACAAGTTGCCCACGACTGCCAGCGCCACGAAGAAGGGGATGCTGGGACTGGCCAGCAAGCGGAGCGCAAAGGCCTTGGCCGCGCTCGCTTGCTGAGGCATCAAGAAAGGCAGAAACAAGGCTTGAACCTTGTAGCAGGCGACGGTCAGCGCACCGCCGCGCGCGTGCACCACGACCTTGCGGAAGCCGGCTGCTTCGAGCAAGTGGTTCAAGCTCGAGGGCGTGTAGCGCCAGTAGTCGTGGGGCACGAAGTGCCAGCGCGCGGCGAACGGAACGGTGAGCAGCAGGCGTCCACCGGGCTTGAGCGCGGCGAAGGCCTCAGCCAAAGTGGCGGCTGGGTCGAGCACGTGCTCCAGCACTTCCGTGCACAACACCACGTCGGCGTCGTGGGTGGCCGCCGGCCAAGAGCCGCCGTCGAAGTGGACGACGTTCGGCGGGGCATAGCCGAAGGCTGTCTCCGCGTTGGCAATGTCGAGGCCCACGTAGTCCACGCCGGCCGGCAAGAGCTCGCGGTAGGGCTGCGCGCCGCAGCCCACATCCACGACTTTGCCGCGAAAGCTGCCTGCTTCCGCGGCCACGTCTGCCCAGCAGGACCCGGCTTGGAAATCGAAGTAGCGGCGCACGCCGGCGAGCACGCGGCCGAGCGCGGATTGCCCGGGCTCGAGCGCAGGTGGGCGCCATTTGTCAGCTGATCGCAGTGCTAAATTTGCTCGTTCTGACCGCGCCACCAAAATCCTCCGTTTGCGCGCGGACTCTAGCATCGAAAACGCGCCGCTCGGCAATGGGCGAGCTCATGGCAGCGGTTGGATCGTGACCCGGCGAAAGAAGATCTCGGCGCCTTCCGATTGCAGTTGGAGCTTGCCGCAATGAAGCGCGGACGGCGTGGCGCCCGGCCAGTTGAGGATGAAGCTCGAGA
>Ga0247779_1000764_pt1 | contig 17447 bp, 15 predicted proteins | sample UWRJL221509R5_FD_179925 | JGI IMG/M metagenome (GOLD analysis project Ga0247779, IMG submission 179925) | Plant litter microbial communities from Arlington Agricultural Research Station in Wisconsin, United States - UWRJ-L221-509R-5 | ecosystem: Environmental > Terrestrial > Plant litter >... | reverse complement strand
TCGATGTGACTTTCGAGTGCCTTTCAACCATATGATGCCAACGCATGTGACGAAGCTTGCACCTCGAAAAAGGATGGACCAGCTGTGGCACTGGTTCCCTAATGTCGTCAATTGGCGTACATGCCTATTACCCGTGACCGCAGTCAGTTGCTTATTCTATTTCGCTTTTGATTCAGTTTCTGATGTGCATTCAGGATCATTTATCTGTCATGTTCGGGACGTATGAGCAACTCGAATCCATTTCCTTGCCACAGCTCTCACTGTTCATGCACTTGCCCATCTCGCCCACTGGGCAAGTTGAATACTTCCGACTCTTATCCGAAAAATGCAGGAACCTCACAACTGTTGTCGCTCGCAGGCCGGAGTATTCGGAACTAGAGGATATTATCTATACGCTCCACAGAGGCCCCGACAGAAGGTTGAAGCTAATCACGGAAGCAGCGACCAGGGAAAGGCAAGATTGTGTTACGGAGTACGGATGTCTCTCCTGATCTCCTCGAAATACTGCCCCAGTAAACCTCATATGATACAGTATAAGTTTTGCGTAATACAGATTTCAACTATTCAACTATGTAAGAGTACTATTTAAGATAGACACCTATTATACCTATTCTGCCTTTATCAATTTAATCTGGGAATGTGAATCTGACTAATCCTGCTACATGTCGCTTAAGCTTTCCGACTCGGAGGCACCCCGAATATCGACTGCTAGTTGCTCTACGCGGTGTCCATTATTTTTTATGCAGCCCTTTCATTGATACTCGAGCTCAGTAGTCACTTGCATAGATGGCTATTTAATCTTGCACCTCTTAATATATCAGGATTTCTCTCCTGGATTCAAGTCCATGAAGGCGAAGCTTATGATGTACTTTAAAAGGGTACCACTAGATCCTTCAGTCGACAATACTGTGAGGCTTATTGGATAGGACAATGCTCCCAGGTGATCCTTTTTCTTGGGCTACTTCGTTTTCCCTCATAATGCTTCTTGAGATCAGCTTTAGATGTATGTTTTAGGGCATTTGCGTTAAAGATCTCCTATACCATACTTGAGGCTTCAGGGTCGTTCAGAGTATCAGAAAACCATGTTTGTTTTTCAAAAATAAGCATGGACACATGCAACCGAACGTAGAGATTCACGCAAGGTGATTTACGCGGCCTGGGACCTTTCTGCATGTTTGCAAAGCGTCGCAAACTCAATAAGCCTCGCTATCCAGACAGTGAGCGCTTAACTTATATTCAACTGCTCCTGTTCTATATTGACCATCGGGGTGGGGTTGATATACGATGTGAATAGTATATTGTATATTATTATGACAGTGCTTTCCTCATCTTCTGAACTCTCCAAGAGAAATATATATAGAAGACGGCACAATATAAAGCGCCTTGACGTGCGTAGTATTTCTTAATAAATGTGAACTTATGCCATATTGCGATGGGGCACCCCGAGTACAATGATGAGGTTAAGGCCGCAGCTACGTAGCTCGAGGCCTTAATAGTCTAATTGTATATAGATGATTATATTGTTGCTTAGCAGGCTACCGACCACATCCGAAGCATTACCAAAGAACGGCTTCTTGTTCTAATTCAAACATGTTCTCAGAACAATTAATGGTCAGGCCTCAGGACGGCTCGGGAGAAGATGGGTGATTTGAAATTTCGGCATAGCATGGGCCAGACAGTAGCCTAACGCCTACTAAAGTACTAATCATTGAATCTTACGAATTTCCAGGAATGATGACCTCTAGAAGGGCTCAGGAAGCGCCTCGTGTCCATAGAATTCATGAACAGCAGAAGCTCACCTGGGTTCTACATTCGGTAAATGGGGAAACCATTATGTACTTGCACGCATCATGATGAGGTCCCAAGTAGCATAAACGGAACAAAGAGAGTACGTAGGGGAGTGATAGTGATACATCAGCGCTCAGCTTGGGTTAATGAAATAGGAATTCGGACCGAGTGGAGCATATCGAATGCGCTTCAATGAACTGGATATTTTACGTATCCGAAAACAAGAGGCACCCATTCGATAAATGGAAGACGGTAAATGACGATGTCTCCTCCTTTTGACGGCCATTTGACCAAGGATCTGTTGGGTTGGCTGGTTGAGGTAAAGCTCTCCAAAACGAGAAAACTCTCTTCTCCGAACCGAAATATGCCGAAGGCAATTGGATATATTAGTTACGCGTTTCTCTTGAAAGAGTCAAAAGATAATTCCAACAGCGTTACCGCCGTCTCCTTTACATGCTTAAGCGCTTAATCTGAACTCAACTGTTCCCGTTCTAAGCATATCAAATCGATCTCTGATGTAAAAATATCAACGCTTCCATCCTCTTCACCCGAGTTTCCATAGTCCACTGTTCGCATATTCATGATCATTCGGCAGCACTAATCCACGGTTTGAATGATGAAAAATGAATATACACGCGAAATAGAGCAGAATAATGCATACCGCGATAGACAACAGAGATGTAGGCCACATAAAGGTCACTTCTACTTTCAATGTTTGCAACGACATTGCATGTCGCAAAATTTCTGCGAACGATGCTATGGATGGGCTTCGAGTCAGAAAGCATAATTTGATCTGGAAGCACTAGGAGGGGCTTACCACAGATAAAAGTCAAAGCCATCGCACTGTCACGAGTAACGATATTTACTACAGGTAAATCCAGTGCCAATAGCCTCCATTTTACGGCAGTCAAGATGCCAAGCGTGAGGTGAACGGACCAGAGAGCTATGCTGTGCCGAACAATCAGATCTTCGTCCATGTTGAACATACAACGCAAAGGAATACCCGTAGAATGGGACGCAAGGATGCATCTTTTTACCATGACAAATGGAGTCATAAGGAATAGCATTAATAGTTTTTGAGCCGCACTGGAAGTCAGCTACTAGCATCGCGACGAAGAGAAACACCAGAGATATTCCGACTTTCGAACTCCTATTATACAGAGCATAAACTGAAAGTGCGCAAATCGCGATGGAAATGTCAGGCGCACAAATTGGTAAAAGACCTAGGTTGTGGGGCTCACTTCGTAGCATCAAAATGTAGTCAAGTGCGGCCAGGATGATAGAAGCAGATGTCACTTGAAAAGTATACCAGCCTTTACAATGATGCAAAGACTGTCCAGGAGTTGACAAATACTCGAGGACTAGAATGAGATTGATCCTAGGGTAAGAATATTAGCTTTCGGCTAAAGCACGGAATGTGTTGCGTAGCCGTACGCACGTCTGGATGATTATAGTGAAATATCTGCAGAATAGATAGACACCAAGAACGCTATTAAAATTCCTTTTCCTATTTAGATCCAGAATGGTTTCAGGAGAATGCAAACTGAAAGAAAATATTCACCCGCACCTCCAAATGTACTTGAATTCATCTTCGCATGTAATGATATACTCATACAGTAAGAGAGACAGTGCACCAGCTGTATAATCCTATTATCAGCAAATATCTACTTATCCAATGACCATGCTTACCGGCAGACCATTTTCTAAACATTACGGTCTTGAGATGCATAATTTCTTCGTCATGTTCAAGGTGGTTCATTGGAATAATCGAAGATAAACTGAAAGTACCGGTCAGAGAACAATACTCTTTTCTCGAAAACTTGTTTTTCAAAAAGCTTGTGCCTTGAGGCGTCCTTGAGGACTCAGGGTCGTCCGACGAAGGATTTCTTATTCCATATGGCATATTTACCCGGAAAATATATGCAATGTCTGGGCTTCTGTGCCACGGCACCTGACCTTGGAAAGTCCGCAGACGGCAAGACAAAATTACTGATGAATGAATATCAATGCGTGGCGAAACGTGGAAGTAAAGAGTTGACTTTACGAGGATAGTATGCGAATTTATACAATAAGTGGCGTCAACGCTTAGAAATCTCTTAGATCGACGACGATGGGTTGGAAACCAGGTCCACCAAACTCTTCGCAAGCATCCGCAGCCCACAAAGCGCGTTCCCTGGTTGACTGATTAGCTGCATTCACAAAGACGGTACGTTCAGCTTTGGGTCCTTGAAAGGGTTCGTCAATGACCTGCCAGCTCGTCGTCACTTTCGGGTCAATGTTTTGTACCTCAGGTGCATGGAAGGAACGCGAAGGGTCCATGTGTGGAGATAAGCTCCGTGAGCTTCATGTATGTGACCTGCTGAATGGATGCGACGCAGCGAGGACGAAGTTCTGATAGACGAACTCGAAGTGCCTCGCAGCCGACTTCCTTTCCGTTGATTACCCTGTCCAAGATCTGATAGGCGGGTCCATGCATAATCCTGCGAGCAAATGAACTTGGATAAATATAGAAAGTACCCAAAGAATTGCAACTACATATGTAAATGACGTACAGAATATCTGTCTTCGGGAATTTGGCAACGAGTTCTATAGAGATGATAAATTTATTTCTGAGTTCTGGTCCTAAAGGGTGTTAGAAACGGTTAAACAGACCTGTTCTAGCTTGTCGAGGGTTATTGAACGCTCAACTTGTTTAAGCCCCATTAAAGAATTCCGGCGACCACAAAGATACCATTCCAAGCTGCAATCAAAGCTTCTTACCCTCATTGATTCGACATTCTTGGCTTTCATTCTCCAAGTACACGATCCCAGCGCTTTCGCCTTTTCTCCTGTAAGAAGTTCCGTAATCGGCTCAATTTTCTGTTGTTATCGTCGAATGTTGTAACAGGTCTGTAAGGTCCCAGACAGTGTGATTCGAATGCATTGAATACTATGGCGTAGCTTTTTCTCCTCGTGAAACTTGTCGTATTCTGTTTCGTACCACTCCTTATGCAGAGTCAAATCATGATTCCCAGCTATAATTCTGCCTCCATGATAATTCAAGTTAGCCCTCTAATCATGACAACGAACAAACCCACAGAAAATAGCTCACATTTTGAACTTGTGGGGCAGACTATACAACCAACCAAGTAATGTCCGCTCGAAGTTCTTCAACTCGCTTATACCTGTCAAATCCCTGGCATGGAGAAGAACGTCCCCGTCTCGAACATGGAATGTCCTTGCGTGAGTATCACTTATGCATACAAAGCGTGTCCATTCCTCAGTAGGGGGTTTCGGTGACAACTTCTCTGGAAGTGGAACGTAGTTGAGGTGTGATGCACGAATGCGGCATCTGATGCGGTGAAGACAACTTCGTCATAGACAGGAGCCATGTTTCTAGTCCAAATGGACAGACAGAGAACGCTGTGTAATAATGGACCACTCAAAAAGAGTGATAAATGATAGAAGGAACAAATTAACCACGAGCAGACACGAAAAGGCGCGTCCGAGCTGCGCACCAGCTCACATGTAGCTTGGGGTTACGACCGCATATACAAGTAGTGCTCTAACCAAATATTCGGGTTAATTACGATTTTGCGTGACGAAAAACTACTTTAATACAGCTTTATCATCATGATTTACTGAAGCAAGTTAAGTTGTGATTGTGATTGTGGTATAGATTATATATGAACTGCTATGTACTACTGGTACAATTGATTTATGTGCGTCCGATAATGTCTCTTCATAATGATAAAGTTAAAAATTCTCGTGTTAAGTGGTATAATGGAGCTAGAGGTATGACGTTGTGAGGTGAAGTAGTGAAAAGGACGAGGGTTTGAATCCAGATCCAGAGCTCGTCATGATGGGTTCACTTCGATAATATTAATTCTAACGAACAGAGTCGAAAAGAGATATTGGGATAACTGCGAGTCGTGTAAAGGTAAATGTCGATATCCTAAACATATGTCCTCTATCAGACAGACGGTTCATATAGAGAGAAGAAAATGAACATACCCCGTTGTAAACTTCCCAAGGAAGCACAGTATACTGCAAGAGGCTCGTCCGTTTCTTTGTCCTCCTGCCTTACGACAAACCTGACAAAGATAAGATCCATCATATCCCCTACGCATTCGAAAGGAATCCGAAGGTTTTCCTCCCAAACGGGGTTGAACCCATTCTTCTTCACGACTGAAGTACGGGACGATATTGACCTCGCAGCTGTTGATGATGGCCCAGGAGCGACAGGGCTCGGCATTGGCAGAAGACTTACGACAGAGGCAGCAGCGGCAACTGCAACAGTAGTTGGCGTTGTCGGGCGAGCTACACCACCCAAGGTGACAGCTTTATCGACCGACTTCTTCCCGTCTTTCTCTTTCTCCTTTGATAAAACGGGCCAATCGGGAATATAGAGCGTCACTTCAACGAAAGGATCAACTATACTCTTTTCCGGGACTTCATGCCCAGATGCGTCCTTCGGTCTCGGTAACTGCTGAGCACTAATAATCCGTACATCAAAGTGATACATTCGCTTCTTCGCCAACGTTTCCTTATGCGCCTGCCTAAGTGCGTCTGGTTTGAGGACATATCCAGACTTTCCATTCCTCTGGAACATCGCATGATTGATCATGTAACCCAAGTCAAACGTTTGCCAATTAATAGAAACTAGCTGAGCTCCAGCGGCCCAATATCTGTGAGGTTCATAATTTGTTGAACTTAGTCTGGTGCCTTTGGGGTAAGTTCTGACGAGATGGGTCTTGCTATGCTTGATTAAATCCCACATTCCGAATCTGAGAATCTTGTTTGCGGCGTTTTCGGAGAGCGAAAACATATGCTCCAGAGCATATTCCTCCTTTTTGTTGATTCCACGGCACTTTACACCAACGGTATAAACCAAGAGTGAAAGGAGCGCCAACGACATCTTGGGCTTGGGGCGATCATCAGAAGAATGCCGTGGAGACATTGGATGTGGCGATTTGAGGAAACCAGTAGCAGACGGTGAAGATGAATAAAGAGGATAAGGAGATCCCGTAGAGGATGAAAGGGAGAGGGGTGGAGGAATTGCAGAGTTTTTGGCCTGGCTTGCAGACATAGAAGGAGGCGATTGTGACAGTACAGGACCTGGAGTCAAAATAGGACCCTTCTTGACACTCCGCACTCGTTGCATGATGTTTGCACGAGCTTTGTTGAGGTGGTCTGACAAATTATATTAGCAAATTGGTATTAACAAAAAAAAAAAAAGTAGGAAATTAAGAAACCTTTCACTGTAACTTCGGAATGCCGCCGTTTTTTCTTCGTGTCGTGGTTAGCATCAGCAGGTAATGAATGGTGCCTCGCGAAATCGGTGAACGCATCCGACTCGGATGCAGAAGAGGAGGGATCCGTGAATGAACTACTGCCGTCGCTGTCCGTCGAGTCCACTTTGACGAGGTTGAAGTTTTTGGCCTATTTAACAAGTATAAGCTACATTTCAGGAATACGCACAAATTCAATATGTCGCACCTTGAGCAATATCTTCCCCTTCAAATCTTCTGGGCTCGGCAACTGCTCGATCTTATCGCGATGACCGACCGAATCCGCTGGTACCCTGACTAAACTGTCGCCGAATTCTTCAATCATGATTTGGGCAATCATATCCTGGCCAGCCAAGCCACAATGAACTTCCGCAGAAATGATGATTGGATAAGGTGAGGCCACGAAGCCGTACTTCGATATGACCTTGCAAACACTCCTCAAGGACACTTTGGATGTCAAAGTTTTTCCGTGAAAAATCATTGGCTCATGTTCACCGTCGTAGATGTCAACTGTAAAGGATATTGAGCGAGGTTTCTACGTGGAAAATGCAAACGTCCTACCTTCGACGCTACGACAACTATGCAGTAACGCACGGATGTACCCTTCAATTGTGCTAACACCGACAAGCTGATGTCCTACTAGATAGGTGTTATGAGAAGATGAAATGAAATATTCTGGTAAAGGTCGGGTCATATCTTGCCAAGTATCTCTATGTTGATCGGAAAATGCTGAGTTGTCTTGGGAGAGAAGGAAGGAAACGAATCCATCTGTAGTCATGACGTCGGAGTCGGGACACAAGTACTTCTTGAATAAAGCACGAAGCTGGGGCTGAGAGACTTCTGACTATGAAAATAAAAGGCTCAGTATCGTCGTTCATTATACGTAAGATATGTATTACTTTTTGCATTTCGAGCATGAACTTCTCAAAGACCTCGAAGTCGAAGATGCCATGATTTTGCGCTCGTAGTGACTTATAGAGTCTGTCAATTTCAGGACGAGCTTTCAGGAGTTTCACGAAGCGCCGGAAGTCGTCAAAATCGAGATATTTTCGATGCTTCGTGTCGGCTTGCTGAATTTCAGAGATTAGTAAAAGCAACAGTATCCGAGATGAGCGAACATGAGTGTGATTACCTTGAATAGCCTCAGAAGATCGTCTTTATGGGAATTAATATTAAGTCCCCTGCACAATTTCTCGACCTCCTCGAAGCTAAGCTTCTGGTCCCTTTCTTCGTCTGCGCCTTTCCAATATTGTTTCTCCCATAGTGCTTGACGCATCTCCCCATTCCCAAGACCCCTCATCAATTCAAGCCTCACCTCATGTAGTTCACGAAGGGTTCGATCCCACATCTTAAAAACATCTTTCGTTGCCACGATAAGATGGAGGGTCTTGTAATTGCCATCGAGAAAGTATATGATGGTTAACCAACGGTCTTGATAATCTTGTGACAATTGGAACTGTTCGCGATAGAACCGTGCATCATCGCCTGACCGTATTTCCTTGATATTTTCTATTGGAACTGGAAGAATCGCGACTAATCAAATGACGAGAAGCGAACGGAAATAATAGTACACACTGATTTTATGCTTCTTTGATTCCCATACAATCTGGCCTAGGTCTGCATCAAGGCGGAAGACACATTTTTTGTGTGTTTTTGCTGAGACTTTCGTCATGGGTGTGCCCTGTTGCAGTAGTTGAGGGACCCGTATGTTGCCTATCGCTGGAGATGAGAGGTCCTCCTGTGAATCCGAAGTGGCATGGTTGGAAACGACATCTTCCGTTAATCTTTCAAGTGGTTGCATGCGTCCTTTGGTCGCTCTGGCGGTCGGTGTACTCGCAGCATGGATAAGGACAGGTTTCAACGATGTCGTGGTCACGTCTGACAATGACTTGGAGTGCCCCCTGCGCTTCTTCGCTTCTTCAGCCGTAACCGTCACGCTTAGCTTTGAATGTTGTCCGGTCAAGGATTTCGACCTCGTTATTGAGTTCGAACGAGCCTTGAAGTCGAGGAATCTGCGCTTGATAGATGCCCCGAGACCGTTCCTTTTCAAAGCCATGCTTGGCATTGACGTGCCGTCGGCGAGTTCCTGAACAACTTCGCCATTGCTGTTCACGATGTTTCCCGCTCTTTTCAGTATCCCTATTAACGTCGACGTGGATGCTGAGGGATCGGCCATTGGGGAAGCTGCAAGACCGGCGAGGCGCCGAGCCTTGTGAGCGCTTCACGATTGTTAGGAATTTGCTTTAGTTGCAAAGAGAGATATTGGCACCGTGACAACTGCCAGGCCTCTTTGCTTTCAGGGTGTGTGCTATGTGGTAAGTCGTGGTGTTGCCTTACGTTGATCGTTACTTTGCAACCTTTCAGTCGTCTTATATATCTTTACAGATAAACATCGTACCGCAGCAAGTTAATATATGGTCCGTTTGATCGACTAAGAGTCAAATAGCCACTTTTGACAATAGGGCAAAGGTGACAACCTGTGTTTATCACCAACAAGGGCAAGGAGACCGGTCCCCCTCAAGGAACGGCGTTGCTGTCATGTTCTGTATAGTGTTGCCGGATGATGCTCCATTTTTTAGCTCCAGTTCTCGGGCGCGAGACCTTTCAGGGCGTTTTTCCATCATCAAACTCACTCATTCCAGTACACTCTCTCAAGTACTGATTTCAACACAGTGAATGCGAGATCGATTCCTCGCGAAGGCGTACAAATATTCAATTCTTTTCTCTTGCCAGACCACCCTGGGGCACCGAAGTCAAATCCCTTGAAGTGGGAGTCAAAACTCGCAACACAACGGGCAATCCCCAACGTGTTTCTTCTAATGATAGAACAGCGGCATGGAGGTGGGCTGCTCTGGCCCTTCATGTTCAATTTTCAGCGCTCACACAGCCAATAATAGACGCCTATCCACTGGGAGGGAACAGGAGGGAACCTTTGTTTTGTGTGTTCATCCGCGAGTGTGGTCTCTTCCTATAGGTGTAACTTTATATAAATCTCCGATAGGCGCCAGCTTCCATGAACTTGCCTGCAACCTCGTGTGGAACCTCTCCAGACAAAGGTTCAACGTTAAATTGTGTCCCCGATATCAAACCGACATGGTGAATCTGAAGTTATGATCTCGATGTCTCGCGTATGGTACGCTGAAGCGCTCGATAATGCACAGCTCTCGAGCTCACTTCATCTTCCAGGTCCCTCAAATTTAAATTTAAATCCGATCCCTCCACTTTCCCTGTGCCTGTCATCCGACGAACACGATTCATTCGCTCAATTGTCGCGATCGAGCCGAATGCGCATGCAATAATGATTTAATCTGCATGCCATAGCTTAGTCAATGGGGCGTTACATTCGTTTGCATTCTTCGAGCACAGATATTTCAGACAATAACAAGACCGACGACACACCGCCACGTGGGAGATCAAATCACAATAGACCTTTTCCGGTCCAAGCTCTACCCGATCCCTCTCTATCGAAACCGACGTTTTTCCTCCTTTCTTTCTCAAGGCTCAGTCATTTACCTTAGATTACATCATGCGATTACCATCACCTCCAAGGATCACTGCGAACGTCGATGACGACGACCAATATTACGAGGACATCGTATTCAAGGCTCCTAGAGAAATCGTTTATCTGGAATATAACCCCTCTGCACCTCTTCCACCCAAACCTTCGGAAGACTGGACTCGATTTGTTTGCATTAGTGATACCCAGTCCCATGTCTTCAGGGTTCCGGATGGCGATGTCCTGCTGCATAGTGGCGATCTGACGAATCATGGAACACACGCAGAGTTCGTGAAGACTATGGAATGGCTTTACGAGCTACCGCACAAAATTAAAATGTAATTGCCAGTCTGTCTTCTTGATATTTATCAACTGACGCTATTTCATCTAGAATTATAGCAGGAAATCACGACCTAACGTTGCACAAAGAATGGTATGAGAGCGAGCACCAGAAATGGCATAGGATCGTCGGAAAACAGGTATGTAGATACATCTTGCATGAATAAACCTATGCACTGTATAGCAGCTCTTAAATTCTATGTGCGGTCTATGTAGGACACAAAGGCCATTGTTGAAATGGTGGGAGGACAACGTGCACGTGACGCCCGAATTGTCTATCTCCAAGACGAAGAATATCAATTCAAGGTGCACGAGAACGGGAAAACCTGGAGCGTTTATGGATCGCCTGTATGATTTTCTTCTCTTGTCTTTTACTCTTGGCCATTTAAATGCACTTCCACTTTTTCGGGCACATTTTAAACACAAAAAGCTAATTAATACCTTTATTCTCTCTCTTAGTGGTCCCCTGAATTCTTCAACCTTGCATTCAATTATTCCCGTGATAACGGTGCTGGTAAGTTTGGACGTAACCCCTTTCAAATATCATGCTTTTGGCAGTCACTCACTTGTACATAAACTCCATTATTATAGATCTTGTATCTCAGTTCCCTAAAACAGATATCCTGTGAGTTGTGGTACTTATTATAATGGCACACAGACATACCCTCGGCTTACTCGTCTTCTTGCCTATTATAGGTTGACTCACGGCCCAGCACACCAAATCCTAGATAGAATATTTCGTGGAGATGAAGTAGGCTGCGAAGATCTCCGAAACCGTCTTTCCGAATTACGGCCCCGTCTGCACCTCTCAGGGCACAGCCCATGGAGCATACATCCATCCATGGGACCCCATGTCGAACTTTGAACCCCCCGAAGTTCAGAATGACGATCCGCTTGTCGCGAGAAGTCGAGATGTAGCCTCTGATGAGCATGAATCAACCAGCGACGTAGAACGAACTGTGTTCGTAAATGCTGCTAACTGGCCTATGGGATCAAGGGCAAGGAGAAATGGGGTGCAGTCGGCCTTCGGTGGTCCTGGATTCCAGCCCGTCGTAGTCGATCTAAAAGAGTAGGGATGATGATTTAATTTGTTCCAGTTTCCGGCTTTTTCTTCGATCTTTCAGTGTTTTGCTTTCCATTATAGTCATATCTTTCATCCCCTGTTTGTACGCATGGATCCGAATTACTCAACCGCCTTTTGCGTATTCGTCTGTTCTTTAGCGGCCGTGCCCAGCTTTCGCGATGCGCAGTTGTGAACAATCCGTCGTCGTTAGCACCTATTCTCCCAGTAAGTAATAATGGGTTGCCACGTCCTAATCGTGTCTTACTCACATCACATATATCGCATCGCATCCCGAGCATGTGTACGTACGTACGGTTACTTATCTTCAGGCATCCCTATGTAAGCAAGTAGACGTACTGATTCCTCAACATAATTCAATTCAATGAACCGACGGTTGGTTGACCCGGTCAGCCAAGGCTTTCTTGTTCTAAAACAACGCCCGTCTTCTCATCGCTTTAAACTGCTTCTCATTGGTCGCCTGAAGCCTGTATATTTTTAAAAGCATGTTTATAACAGTATTATGCCATCTCATGGTCGTGCGCATCGGAGAAGAGAAGCTGCATGTGCCGTATACGGACTAATTGGACTCCCAAAACTACTTGTTCGAATATGTCATATTCGCAGGCACATACAAAAGATGTCAGAGTGCACATATACCTTTCATCGGATCTTTTATTTTCTCTGACATGGACGAGGGCAGGTTAAGATCTATGATGCGTATCCTAGATGTAAACACAGAAGGACGTTACTGCTGGGTATATTACGCAAATTTGTATGTTACACCATTATTTAGACTATGTACTATGCGACGAGACTAGATGAGCGGTTTGCAGGGAAAGTATATACAGTAAGGTAAGATTCAGCGTTGAGCAAGAAGAATTGGGGAGACAAAGCATGTGGGTAAGTACCTAGTAAAGCAGGTATACCGTATGGAAAACATAGTGAAACAAAAACAGTATGGTCGGAGATAGCACGATAGCAAGGAGTAATGAAAGATGGACGGATGGTCGATGTACAAGAAATTAAGATATAGTATAATCCCAATAGAAAACATGCCAAGAAAACATGAGAAAAAGAGAGCACAACGATGACACGGAAGATGATACAAGAAAAAAGATAACGGATTTCATAAGGAGCTTGACGGCACAGCATAGAAGTTTCGACCATGGTGAGAATCTGTGCGTGTGTGTGTCATGGCCCACAAGTGTATCCGCTCAGGAATGCCGGCGCCGCGAGCTCTTCTCCCCTGGTTTGGGGTACTTGCAGACGAATTTACGTCGTGCGCATTGACTAGTTTACACAAAATGATCATCAGCATATGATATCGAAGATGGAAGCGCAACACGAGATAAGAAAGTAAAAGATAGATCATCGCAATAAGTACGAGATCAGAATCATATTTTTTTCAAATGAAAAGAAAAAAAATAATCGCAGAAGTCAGACGTACTTGCACGTTTGGTCTTCCGCATCAGAAGGCGGCCTCCCACACGGCACTTTGCGCTCTCTGCAAAAGGTACACGCCTGAGAGCCTGGTTTCTTTGGTTCCCTAATTTGCTTCTTCGTACTTGCCGGCGGCGGCGTCGCGGTATCGCTGGAAAAGGTTTTCCCAGTTGAAGACTCTCTTCGATTCTCAGGAATTGGCGTTGGGATCCCGTCGGATCCTGAGTAGCTTTCGCCGACGGGAGATAAACGCTGTTTTCCCTGTCTGCGTTTTTTCGTTCGAATCGGGGAGATACTTTCTTCGTCAACTTTCTTCGACGGATGTGGGCTTGGTAACGAAGTGGCAACATGAAGCGAAGCAGCTCGAGCAAGTTTGGCCTGTTCCAAGGCCTTCTCCTGCTTTTCCTCTTCTTCAAGCCGACGCATGAACTCCAGATGGGCCGTCAGCTCAGAGTACTTCGATAATTGTTCTGGTGGGACAGGCTGGTGCTATCAAGTTCACACAAGTTAGCAACAAAAATATAATATAGAAGAGTCGCTACATGGTAAGACTTACAGCAACATAATATTTGGGTTTTGGTTTGGTTGGAGCAGAAACAGGTTCCGAAGAATCCTTAGGTACCTCGTGGGAGTAGGGTACCATGCCCGGACGAGGTATTATAAAATAGTTTGGATGCACAAATGGCATAGTACTCTAACGAAAGAATAGATTAATGAAGCTGGGTAAGATCGTCGCTGCCGAAGAGGAACCAGCTGCAATAGGAACTCACCATAGCGGTTTGTGTAAGATACTGCGCGGGTATCGCCATCTGAGGACGATATTGTTGATGTAGATGTGCATCCGCAAGCCCTTGGTAGCTGCCATTGGCATTAGCAGGCACGGCGTGCTGATGAGAGGTACTAATGTTTGACTGAGAAAGATAACCGTTCCAGTGAGACGAATTCGTAGCCCAAGGAGAAGTGTCCTGGTTTTCTTTCAAGGTGTTCGCATCGAAAATTCTTCCGGGATGATAGTGGTCTCCTTCGACAGCCACATAATCTTCGGTTTTTTCAATTTCAATTTTTTGATGCTATAGTCGATGGAGTTCAGATGTCGATAATCATAGCGCGATCAACAAGATAGTAACTTACTGGTTGCAAATATGAATTCACACTTTGGCCCTCCAAGCCGAAGGCCGATCCCTGATAAGTGGTAAAACCTTGGTCACTGCCTGAATGATGGTGGTTCTCGGACACAGGCGCCTGGCTGTGTTCTATAGACGCGAAGCCGTTGGTGGATTGAAAAAGATTGGATAGTGCCGGCATCTGGACATGAAGTGTCATTGTTCTGATGCCCTTGAACACGCGCCATTCCAATACGCCTGCCACTTACAAGGGTCAACGTAAGTTACTCCAGCCTGGTTTTGCATACACCTCTGTGTCGAAGAATGGGAGTGAAAATAAAGGGAGGTAGTATGTGAGAGTGAAGATGGACGTTAATGAAGAAGTGCGCGCAGCGAATGCGGGGGAAAAGAAGATGAAGCTGAGAAAGAAGAATTTACCGAATGGTTAATATAGACCCCCTGTTACCTGCCACCCTTTGTGGTTTAGCGTTCTCGTGCACACGGCAGCTGTCAATATCATTATGTGGGGGCCAAAATACTATTTGGAATCCCCGAAACCCTCATTATTAAAATAAATCTGTTTAAGGGCCATCGCAGTGCGTGGCATGTCATACGGGTCTTTTCCCTTCAATGTTCATTTTTTACTCACCGCTGACTAGTGTGATTTCAAGTAATCAAGTAATTATGTACTGGCGGTTGAATATTATAAAGGACTCATCATACTCCGGAGTAATCAGCTTCAACGACAAAACAAGTCTTTATGTTTGACCGTGATCAGAAGAGGGACTACTTGGAGGGAGCGATGACCTTCTCGGTGTTCGCTTGGGCGTCGCGAACAGAACACCAGCGCTTCCTGTGCCTCTGCTAACCACACCGCACATCCCTCGACCTCTTGCCTCGGCGCTCAACCCATACATCTCATTTAGAATCCATCTTCGTCGATCAAGATCCTTAGTGACCCCTGCAGCGTTGGTGGCTGATTGGGACCGGAAACAGTGAACACTCAAGTTCGGCGGTCATCATTTCGTTCCGTGCAGGAGGGATGTGTTTGTGAAGGGGTGGTATGACGAGTTTGATGTAACACCTACGCGAGTGTGAGTGCAAAGAGCATGGCTAGCCGTCCGAGGTCTCCAGAGAACATTAACACCCTCTGGACCACACACACAACCAAGACATCCCTCCACATGCCTGCTCGCTCGGCTCAACATCTCACCCTAATCCTTCGCGAGTTTTACAACATCTGTCTGCGATTGGGGACGAACAAATAGCCATGAATCCACTGGGGGGGAGGAATTGCGGATAAGCCACAAATCGCTATTGGCCCAGTCACTTGGTACAGAGAATGGGTATAGGGGTATGTATGTAGAGGGATGGATGCTGCGAAAGGGAGATGCAGCAGGGTGGTGTCCATTCGCGTCGTTACCGCTTTTTCGACGGAAATCAGCTGTGCACAATGTGTGTACCAGGTTTTTTTCAGTCGCTCCTGCGTCTCTTTTGTGATGAAGTCCGATACTGGGTACAATGAGCGTGCACGGTGCTGCTGCTGAGATTAAATTGTTGTATAGTAGGGTGGCAGATTCTTACCGCAATAGTAATGCAGCAATAACAGATGTGAATTCTGTGAAGCAGGGAAAAACAAGAACAATTGACCGCCAAAGTAGTCAAAGGAACACGGTCCGTTTCAGAAGACAACGACTACTATGTGAATACGCAGAAAAGAAAAGAAATAAAGCAAGAAATAAATTTAGGTCCAAAAGAAAAGAGAAGGGTTCACACAGGAGCCTAAATGTTAACCGGGAGAACTAAGACGCACTTTTCGGGGGGTTCATACATAAATTCAAAAAAGGTTCATCGTTGCGTGTGAATGAATAAGAAGGACGGTTGGCCTGGTTCGGGTAAACGTCCCTTTGTGTCGTTGGGTAGGTTGGAGTTTAGTCCAAGTGCGGAAAACACCAAACCTTGATTCAGGCTAAGCGAAAGGCTACGAAAAGGACCTAATTCAAACAGAACTCCATTGAGAACTTACAGAAAAGACATCAGAACTGCGAGTTCGAGTGTGCGATAATAATACATTGGTGAATTGGCGGTGGTACATGTGTATCCAAGTGATTAGATGATGTCCCGAATTTTGACTTGAATAAATAGAGTCGAAAACAGGTGTTGTGTTAGTTGTGCATCGTGTAAAGGCAGGTGACGAAAGCCTGTGGAGATGAAAATTAAGAAAGAGTAAGCAAAAAAGATGTAAAGTACTAACCTTGTTCTAAGCACCCCAAAGGAACACAATACAATCCAAGAGGTTCGTCGTCATGGTCTTCTTTCCCTTGCTGTCGAACAGCAAACTCCACGAAGATTAAATCCTTCATATCTCCAACACAATCGAAAGGTAAACAAAGCTCTTCCTGCCAAACAGGATTGAATCCGTTATCTTTAATAACCTTCGTCCGGAAAGATACTGTTCGCGCAGAAGACACGCTGGTCGTCGTAGCATCGGTAGAAGGTGAATATTTCGCGCCAGCGGCTGTAGCCGAGTCTGGGAGGAAGGGCGAGTGCGACCAATCTGGAATATGGAGCGACACTTCGACGAACGGATCGACAATGGACTTCTCGATTATTTCTTGGCCCTTGGAGTCACGTAGCCGAGGAATTTGTTGAGCGGAAATAATCTGCATTGTCATGACGTTAGAAATTAAGAACGCCCAGACGATTAAATATTCCGCACAGTAACGTCGAGGAAGTGTTGAGTTCTCTTGGAAAGCAAGTTCTTCTCTGGGCAACGGAGCGCTTCAGGCTTCAGAACATACCCACTGCGACCATTGCGCTGGAACATCGCTTGGTTGATGACGTAGCCCAAATCTAGAATGATGATGGTAAAATCAATACTATACACTCGCTCGTTAATATCTTAATCTTAAAGACCCACCGAACGTCTGCCAATTTATCGCCACAAC
>Ga0247779_1000762_pt1 | contig 17460 bp, 16 predicted proteins | sample UWRJL221509R5_FD_179925 | JGI IMG/M metagenome (GOLD analysis project Ga0247779, IMG submission 179925) | Plant litter microbial communities from Arlington Agricultural Research Station in Wisconsin, United States - UWRJ-L221-509R-5 | ecosystem: Environmental > Terrestrial > Plant litter >... | reverse complement strand
GAGGAATCTTTCTGATCGTTGGGCTTACCTGGACCTTCTGGGGTCGCCACAATTTTGTTGGGCCTGTTCACACGAACATTGACATTAGGGCGCCTCTAAACACGTCAATAGGAGAGAAGATCAGCGCTAGCTAACTTTCTTTTGGACATTTTCGTGCATACTAGTTTCACCGGTTGAAATGCATAAACGTTACACCGGTGCTACGTCCCGTTTCTTGTCGTGTTTCCTGTCATGACGTCCCCGCAAGGAGTAATTGTGAATATGAAAATCTCGCAAGCGCCGGATGTTGATACAAATTCTTACTCTGGGTTTGAATACCAAAATAATCTCAAATCAAACAAGTACTTCTGAGTGGATGAGGTTCAAATAATTGTTCTCTACGTATATGAACAAAATAATATGATAAACATACAAGATAAATCGACGAACATAGCAGAAATGGCAGAAACATAGCTACAAAGTTTAATTGACAATGCAAAAGAGTGTTAGTAAAGTATACAATTGTAATTGATAGTAAATGTAGGTGGAATATGTAGATAAATTGTTGGATAGTAAATCCCTACGTCTGGAATGGCGAATAGGTTAAACCATAAGTTATGGCATTACAGTCTCTGGGGTATATACGAGTAACTCAAAGAGAATAGGATGAGCTTGAAATAGATTCCATGAACGAACTAAAAGTGAGATCCTGCTCGATCATCGGTGGTTGAGAATGTCCCGGAGCAAAGTCATGATAAACACCACTGGCATTGCTAGTATGCACGTTTTCAGACCCTTTAAATCCATATAACGAGTCCATAAGTGGCGGATAGGAGTACTGGGGATATTGTTCATAGGATCCACCTAATGAAGCGTAATTGGGCGAAGAATCCGAGATATATGGACCACTATAGGGATGTTCAGTAAAGGGTACATGAATGGGGGAAGGCGTTGATGGCATGCTGATCGTTGAATTAGAAAACGGTGACTCATGGCGCGTCCATTCAGTTACGCCATAGTCATTTTGACCATGGAGCAAAGACGAATTGCGGGGAGCGGTCGAATCGTAAAGTTGACATAAGGGGCTTACGGCCTGCGTAAGAATATTATCCCTCGGAAGGGTTGGTGAAGGTTGGTGAACAGAGAAGTCAAAACCATCATAACCCTAACATGACAATGTGAGTACAAGGCCCAAAAGAAAGAAAGAACCAAACATACAAAGGAAGGGGTTGAAGCAGACGAAAAAGAAGGGCTTTCAAAAGGAGTGGTGGATAGAGCTTCACAAGGCTCCAATGATAGCAGACGAGGTATTTGAAGTGTAGGAAGCGCGGGTTTGAGTTGAGAAGAGATCTGAGGTTTGGAGAGAGTAGACACTTTCTTGCTGGAATTTGAAGGGGAGACCGGCGAGTACGTCTGAGCAGTCATGGGGGCCTCAAATCGCGTCACAATTTCCGGAACATGGTGCTTGTCAAATTCCTGAATAGCTTCCTCCAAGTCCTGGCCAGTCTTGCCTGAAGCTACGAGTTCTGCGATTTTGGCACAACGCTTGTGATCCTTGGGTCCAACCTCACGCGTCTTTTTGCTAGATGCTGTACCTCTAGGCTTCGTATGGATGGGACGAAAAGTATATTGAGGAAATTTGCGTTTGTGTTCGGCAAGCGCTTGCTTGGCTTTGATATGCCATTCCTGACGGTCATCTTCAGAGAGATTCTTCCATGTCATGCCAATGATCTTTGAGAGAGTACTATGATTAGTTTCAACCTCAGTAGAAACATGTTGACTTTTGATGAACCAGGAACGAAACAAGATGAACGCGTTCGGTGGACGAGGGATATGACCGGCAGGTTTTTTTCGACCGTGAACGCGAAGGAGTTCATCATGGTCAGAAATGGAACCATCCCTGATGTTCTCTATGCATTCTCCGGGGTTGGAGGAGGAAGTGAGACCAGCACTATGCGAACGCTTCGACGCGTTGCTATCCTCTGGAAAAACACGTTCAGTTTCGCGTCTAGATGCCAGCGACCTGGCAAGCACTTACCTGATTTTATTTCGAACCTTGAAGTACTCCTTTCAGCCGGCATGGTAACAAGAAACTTATGCGCGTTGAGACACCTTGATTCTATCAAAAGCGCTGGCCGTAGGAAAGAACACTCCAAGGAAGGGGGAAGGGGATGTTGGAAAATAAAACACCGCTCAATTTATAATGGTGAACAAGAACACCCTCCTGTCTTCTTCGGGTGGCCTCCCGTGGTGCCACACCAAATTTGGATCGCACATGATCTGGGTTCAATCTCACAAAGGCCGGCAAATCGTTGAAGATTCTTTTTGAGGACTGTATTTCACAGGCTCCGAATTGATTGCCTAGAGGAAAATAGTCCACGAAGTAGCGCGTCTAGTGCTTAAGATGGTGTTCTTGATATGGCACATCAGCATGATCTTTGCTATTCCAGAGAGAGAGGGAGAAGCATACATCCGTTTCCGTCTTTGCAATTGCGCTTGCTTGCAATAATTTTAAGGTATTCACTGGTGCTTGCAGGGCACTGCGTCTTGACATAATATATGCGACATTCTCGGCGAAGCTCATACTTGGGGACCAGAACAACAGTATCTGTCCATGTGAACTATTCTTGTTCCAGTTTTTGGAGTTAAAAGCCTATACTGCTAAAATGCCTTGAAGATGCCCCATGTAGTTCGAATGGCACTTTGTCACTTTGCTACCGTTATGACAACGCAATTACCGCCATGAAGACAAAGGGAGTCCTTTACTCTTAACAAGGGAGATATAGGCGTCGTGACATCAGAGCGCTTTCCCTTTGACCTTGTTATCTTGATCATCGTGGGTTTTGCAGTTGGCCTTGTTCCAAATTTGGGGCTAAAAAGATTTGAATTCGTCTGCGACGGGTTTTCGTTCCAATTACGACAACTACGAAGTAGGCATCCTGGTTTCGTATGAAGAGTCGATAAGATGAGAGTAGTTCAGCAGTATGTACGCAGTACAACATGTACTTGGTCAAAGTCAAGTTTTTGGACACTAGCAAAACCGGAGCGCCAAGCGGGGCTTATGGGGGGAGCCCCTTGCACAACAGCTGCAAACAAATAGGACCGAACGTAGAGTCCTGACAGTTAATTATTTATTCACAACGATGTTCGCTAGCAAGGTCTTGTGGGACGTGGTTTCTCAACCTTTTAAACGCTCCCAGTATGGCTTGTTTCAAGGAAAGATGAAGCAATACGGAAATAACGTACCGTTCTCGAAACACAAGACGCGTCGTTCGTGGTTGCCCAATGTACAGCAAAAACGGATACCTTCGGAAATACTTGGAGAAACTATTCGAATGAAGCTAACGACGCGAGCCTTAAAAACTATCAAGAAGGTACGCGTATAGCGATCGCTGTATCTCTCTCTCTCTCTCTCTTATCGTGTCATGAATACAGAAAGGCGGATTGGACAATTACTTGAAAACTACACCCGCAGACACTTTGGGACACATGGGCATGCAATTGCGGTTGCGTATGAGGGCTAAGAGCCTGGAAGCCCGCGGCAAACCTGAAAAGAAATTTGAAATTCTTACACCTGAGGAGGAAGCCGCGAGAAAGAAACCAGTCCCTACGACGCTTGAATCGAAACCTACTCTTCAAACAGCACGACTGGCAAGGATAATGGCTGCACGCAGCTTGGGAAAGGAGGGGCTAGCGAGGTACTTTCTTGTCTTCGTCCTTCTATCTCTAACTGATAATCCTTGTGTGTTCTAAGCCTTCAAGAGACTATCGCATTCCTCAGACCACAGAAGTCACGTCCTACAGCTTCTGCCTCGCAATAGACATGTTTTTATTCCGTTTATAATTGTATCAAAAGTCCATTGACCTCGCGCTTTTCTGCTATAGTTTACTAATATATAATTAAGGATAAGATGGCGCTCTAGACAAGCAATACCCAGAAAGCAAGGAACGACAAAACTGCAAGCAGGATTGCAGTAAAGAACCCTCCAAAGTCACTCCATAGGTCGTTGACCTCGAAGGTAGCTTCAAGAGATGGGTATAAAGAAACTGTTATCTTGTGCCTGTGTCCGGGGCCCGTATCTGCGGTTACGATGAACAATGTCTGTCGCCTTTCATCGTAGAGGTATCGATCGCCCTTTTCCAAACCTTCCACCCTGATCTCCCGTGAATGCGTTATTTGCGAAGGAAGGAATATTTCCGTCTCTTGCGAAATTAGTGGCGTGCTTAGTCTTAGAGGCGGGTCGGCTATGCGGGCTGACCCTGAACCGCTCTCTTTGTTGTGACGATTTGCCCATTCGAATGTGAAAGTCCCAGTATTCATCTCGTATTCGAAACGAAGAGGAATTCCAGCAGTTTTGGCAGCATATGGCCGTACGATTGCTGGCAATAGTCTACCGCCGTTATCTAAGGTCGGAGAATCTTGTTCATAAAACAGCAAAGACGCTGGCAGAGCCCGTTTGCGACTGAACCAGGAAAAATTCTCTCCATTCCAGTCATCGCCTCGTTTGTCGTCGTTATCGGGGTTGTAGTTCCACAGTCTTAAGGTTCAGAGTGAGCTAAAGCCACTGAGAGGCGCGGAGGCACGTACGTGAATCCGACGAGTGCCTTTTCTAAACCGGTTATCATAGCATCCATCATACGCATCTGCCATTTGAAATCGTCCGTCTTGAAAGCCTCGCCTTTGCTACAATACAAAATTGGAGGTGAATAGAAGGAATAAACATAATGACGGCTTCGACAAACTTCATATCCATCGGTATTCCACATTCACCAAGGAGGACAGGGGTTTCACCAAGAGAGCCATACCCATGCTCAACTATATTTCGAATCTGGAGGCTGAAATTCTCGCGGGCACCTTTCTGACCCCAATAGAAAGCTTTCAAAGGGAACATACCCTATGGAAATATCAGCTTTCAAGGATAAATGAGTCAAGAGAGGAATCCTTGTACCCTGGAAAGACCCTGAACATTGACTGAAAAGTTCCCAAAAGCTTTTGCGAAGAGAGCGTTAAGATCATACCTAGATGCATTCTAATAAGTGAAGAACATGACAGGAAATGACTGGTCAAATCACCAGTGAGGGGCATAGACCATATTTTTTGGCTGACGGTCTTTCCACGATGCAGGGCAGAACTACGGGAAAATATTGAAAGGAAATTGCTGTTGCGACAACATAAGGACTCACTTCATTTGGAATCGGTTCGAGGAAGATAAGCTTCGACTCTTTCGATGCTCTCCGTACACGTTCGCTCCATTTGTTGGCAAAAGGATAGTAAAAATCCGTGTACCAATCCAGCTGAACTTCCTTTCAGCAGAATACCAGTATCAGAAAAAAGAGAACGCACTTTTTCGCCTGTCTCTGGATGGCGACGGAAGTAATTTTCTCGCAGAATCACAGCCTGGTTAGAAGTAGTATCCCACCTCCAGACGTCGTGGTATTCCCATAGGCATCGACCTTGAGTTGGTCCATCCGGACGCCAAGCTTTCACTCCAGACGTGTTTAGCATAGTGTATGATGTGTGTTTAGTAGGCATAGGGAATGAACGGCTATATGTCGGAACCAGCGTAGGGTGACCAGCACCAAGCTGGAAAGATTGGAAAGCAGAGGCTAACAATACATGTGTTGTAAGACATTATCTCATCCAAAGATAGTTAACTTACGGATATGTGACAAGTGAAGATCAGTATTATAGTTGAAAGAGTTCAAGGAAACGTTGACATATCCTGGATGGGGCTCATTAATCATCTAAAGTTTAGATGAGTAAAGAGGGTTTATTCTTCAAATCCAATCCTGCTTACTTGGAAACCAATGACCCCTTCAAGGTCCCCAGTCGCGCGAACCACCATCTCCCACGCATTCAGGAACGAATCCTGCAGAAATTGCTGGACAGGAACTTCTTGGTTGTGTTTATTCTTTACGAATAATTTAGGAGTAAAAACATCTCCTGCCCAAAAGCACGTCCTAAAAATGCATGACGTCGTCGGATTGGTGAAATAACAGGATAAAAACTCACGACATAGTAGAAGCAGCAAGTTTATGGTATCCACAAGGCCAGAGGCCTCGCTCTGCTTCAACATACCCTCCTCCTCTTTGTCCGTGCAGCCAAGCGGAGCCTGTATCTTCAATAGCACGAAGATCGAAGCCAACCACTTCCAACGTCCAGGCTGGGGCTCCAGAACCCCCTGAATATCGCGACCAGACATCCTGGTGCATGGAAACGAAAGCAGACAGACCGTACTTCGGAAGCATGGAAAGTAGTTTGCGAATGTAGTCCAAGTAGTCTGTGTCGTAGAATCCTCTGCAAAAAATGAGAACTCGGTCAAATTATAACTTCACAGTACTCACGGTCCTGCGTGCTCGATGGCCTCCCAGGTTACAAGGAATCGAACTAAAGCCAATAAGCCATAAGCAACAGCAGTCAATATTCAATGCCCAAGGTTTCGGAAATCTCACTAAACGACAATCCCCATCGTCTTAGGCGAGAAAAGTGTTCGTCTGCTTCTTCCAACGGGAATGGCCTTCCAACAAAGGTAACGGACCTATGGTCACCAGGAAAATTTTCATGGTCATGATCAGTAGGACTGCATAACAAAAGTCAATACTTCCTTTTTAACTGAAAATATATTCACGCACGTCTTACTTGAGCCCCCTAAATTGACCCCTCTCAAATTGCACACGCGCCCGTACGCGTCGACAAAATGCCTTCCATCTATGGTTATCTCTCCTCCTGTTCCATTACGAGACCAGTCGTGTGCATAAGATGGTATAGAACCAGGCTTGTATATCAAGTCTTTCGATGAGTGAAGAACCTGTTAAATACCTTGTAAGTTGGTGAATTGCAGGTAAAACACTGAATGGACGCACAGGTACATTCAATTCAGTCGATGAAGCTTTTGACAACGATGATGGAATATTGACACTATCGTTATTTACCAATACAAACGAAGCATCCAGGCTGGAAGGGACCGACATTGAGGTTCAACGTCAATGGTAATTGTAAAGAAAGGAACTGCCAGAAGTGACGACACGCGATTTTGTTCTTTTGATTGCCGAGTATGTACTTAAATAGTTGGGAAAGCTAGCTATGCAGTATATACTTCCCTGACTGTTTCTTTGTACTTGATTTTCCCCAAAAGAAACTATTATGCTATAAAATCTAAGTAAGATGCGATCATACAACAATATTGAGCTCTACCGCATATTGAGTACAATTAATACAAGAAAGAAGTATCTATAGAACACTTACATACTTGTGAATTCAGAATAAGGTGATTCATGATTATACTACAATACTCAAGTCTACAAGATTGTAATTTGGTAGGTTAGTTGGCTTCAAGAAAACAAGTGCTTTGCCAATAAAGGAAACCATGTAGAGTAGTGGGAGAAGGCGTTCCAAGGCGTTTCTTCGAAAAAGGACAGGCTCAATTGCGATAAGCTTTCTAACGGATTACGAGACGCAACATAGAGAGCGCCGAGACGAAAAAACTTTTATTTCTCCACGTTTTGAATTTGAGGTAGTGTCGATGTTGTTGGAAAAAGCATCAGATTTGTGCGTTCGAAGGTCGTCACATTAGATTGACAATTCATTGCGGACTGATACCCAGTGACCCAAAGGGAATGTCAATATATACATTCCAAGTTGGATCTGCCTCGGTCTCTGATTCCGATTCTGTGTCAGAGGTATCATTTTTGGTGCCCAGTAGGTGCATGCTTTCTCCGACAAAAGAGAATCCTTCAAAGCTGTAGTTATCATCGTCAATAATTTTCGTGGAAATATTTAAGCATTTGATTTCTTCGCAAGATGGATCGAGATTGAGATGATATAATTGAGGGATATGATCTGGGTCTTCCCGTGTCGTCACAGGTCTTGTGGGATGGGGAATCCATGCACACACGAGAACAGAGGCGGCATTATAATTGAAGGGCATAGCGGGGTTTTGCGATGGTTGAGGCAAGACAGGAATAGGAGGGAGAGCGTATTTCCGAGGTCGCCCTGGTTTTTTCGGAGTTGGCAAATTCGCAGACGGCATTGGCGGAAATGGTCGCATGCTTTTCCGAAAGTCGAAAGCGTAATAATAGCCTATGGACCTAGGGAAATCACCTAGTAGTTCAACCTTTTGGAATAGACGATCAGCTGGACGGAAATAGAACAAGTTATGTGTCGTGAAATCTAGCGACTGAGGCAAAAGTGAGAATATTAATATTTTGGAATTTCTGGAGAAATAGGTCGCTCACTCTTGTGTCGGATGAGTTAAGACGACCCGGAGTTAAGAATATCTTCTTTCCACCAAGAACAGATATGGCTTGTCCAATAACCGAGTCGCCTGGTATGAGACCATGATAAGGAACATCTCGTACCTCCCAGTCCCAACTGCTATGCGCATTGCGGTCAACGGCCGGCCTCCACTCCGCGATACTATATGAATAGCAAGTTTGGGGATCACCTTCATAAGCACGGTATCCACCAAAGATATACACCCTGTTTTCGATAGCAACAATCGCGGGAGAAATACGCGGACTGCTATTTCTATTCCCTTCAAAGGGTTGATACCACCACTGTAACTGCTCCAGATTAATTATAATTACTTGCGAAGTTGCACATTTTTCAGCATTATCGTAGCCCCCAAACATGAAAATAAAAGAAGTATCGCCCAGTCGCCATAAGGTGCAACCAGGATCACCAATAGGCGGTAGAGGTCTCTTCTTTCGTTTCAAGGCGGTACTCGAATAAGGATCAAAAGGATTGTGATGCGAGATTGCGTTCTGTGATCCGTACGGTCAGAAGAAGTTAGAAAGGTAGATGGAACAGACTTATTGCCCATACCGTTAGGTTTTCCCATTTCATATTGTCGGTATGATAACAAAAAAGGTCGGACGTCAGTGTGTCAGTCTCGTCTGTGGGTCGCGTCCCGCCGATCATGTACATTTTCCGATGGAAATAATCATATATCCAGCAAGCACGATTATTGAATGGCGCGCATTCCCCCTTCATTCCCTTAACCAACAAATTTGATTTTCTTTTTTGAAGCGGTTCGAGATTCGAAATGCCATCGCTTCTCTTTCGCTTCGAACTGTGAGCTTGAGACTGTCTTGGAGGCGTGGATTTGCTCCTGCTGGGTCCATCTGACCCTGACTGGTAAGTGTTTTGATCGATATCGACATTCATATCTTGTTCGCCGGAGTGTCGTAAACTCTCGACAGTCTTCAAGTTCTCGCGTCGACGGTGCTCGGACGTGCGTCACGGCGTGGGCTGAGTGACCACCAGTCGAGAACATCTGGCACAGCCACCATCTACCTCTCTTGTTCGGAACTACAACCTTGGATTGAATTTGTTGTGTTTATCTAACAGAGTGAAGGTATTGCACAGAAAATACGGTCCTCCGGAACTCTGTAAAGCAGTGGCGCCTTCTTGAGCGCGTTGATCTATTTTCAGCATATTACAGAACCATTCAGAGTCCATGTCGTACCGCATCGTACCAGGAAGCGCCACCGTTGTGGCATGAAGTCGCATCAAATAATACACTCTACTTGCATTCCAAGTTCCACGGTAGTGTCTACGTTGGGGTGTGTCGAGGACGACGACAAGTGACGGTCGTTTGGTCATCAGACCGAGGCAACAATAACAGCCTACAGTAAACAGTGCGACGGTGACATTGCACTGTCGTGCCACTTTGATCACTCATCATTGTATTGCCAGTTGAATAGTTCAGCAGACCAGGTGTCAACTCCTTGTCAAGATCATCATTTAAGAAACGCTGGTACCTGCGAAAATTCGCCTGTAAGCCCATCATTATACTTCTCACTAAGTAATCCGAATTTAACGACGATGACAATCCTCATGTCCGCGCACTTTAGATACACGGTTGCGGGAACTCACTGTGCGCACATGTTTGGATGTCACTTTTGACACACACTTCCCAGGTCTTACACTATTGGATGAAGAGGCTCCAATAACCTCACACAATTCGCAGAACGCGCGTACATTTCTGCACCTGTTTTAGCGTCGGCACCCTTTAACATGCATAAAATGCAAGATCTTCGTCATTCAAGGTTGAAATTACATCGTTGGAGTACAAATCGAACCCGCTGGAGTATATGACCCCTCAGTACTCCTCTCAAGGCTCTGTCAAAAGATTGACAGCCTGGAGCTCTGGCGAAAGTGATTTCTGGAATAAGGATTGGGAATTACACGGTGTTACTACTTCACGTGGACGTGACGCAACCTTGCAACATGTCTGAACTCTTAGACGAGCTTGGAGTGCGACATGGGTCGAATCTCTCTTGCGAAATTCCCATGCAACATATTTTCGAGTTCCCGCCCAAGATTCTGAGCCGAGATGCTGACACACGGCCTCACTCTAGTCTTTTTTGTGCCATGTGGACACTCATTTTAAACCTCGACACCGTAGCATATCGAACATTTTCTGGATTAATCACCGTTCTATATAGTAAGACTTTCCTTCACTGCCCGGATCTTCTGATTTGGTCTGAACACACGCGGGTACAGATACACTTCAAATTACTATTAAATGCGCTGTGTTTCATACGTCAGCAGTGCAGGATTTCCCTGGCACTTCAATATGTTGCTGCATCTTCCTACTTTGTTGGGGTTGTTCACCCTCGTGAATGCCGCTCCTCAAGTCAAAATTGGTAAAACAACACTTGTAGGAAGGGACATAACTCTGTTAAAACTGGACTTCTTTGGAGGTGAGATACATAATCTATCGATGATTTCGAGCTTTGACAAGACACAAATATTAGGAATTCCTTTTGCTGAACCTCCCGTTGGAAACTTACGCCTCAAACCGACTGTATTGAAAACGAAGCTCGATGTCGATACTTTCGACGCCAGCAACTTCGGTAAAGGATGCCTTCAAGCGGCGAGTGTGAGGGCTCCTGTGCTAAGTCCGCTGGAACTTTTGTGACACAAATAACTAGGGTGGATCCTTGGCAACTTTGTCTGAAGATTGCTTGACTATCAACGTGTACCGACCCTCTGGAATTAAGGCGGGCGCGAAGCTTCCTGTGGTGAGCCTTATCAAATTAAAACACAACTACCTGTAAAGCCTTACGGTCTTGTTTTTTATTAGCTCTTCTGGACGTGGGTCTAATGTTCTAATGCGCTATATCAAATTTTGAAGTCTCTTTCATCAGTTACGGCGGTGGATTTGATGCTGGCGTTTCCTCAGTCTTCAATGCTAGCGCGATCGTAGCCCAGAGTGTCGCCCGGGTTCGTTCCATTTTTTCATATCGCCCATTCATCTGACGCCATGTTGTTACGTCAGGGTACTCCTCTCATCTATGTCAACTATAATTATCGCCTGGGACCTCTGGGATTTCCCCAAGGACAAGAAGGTATATTTATAACAAGACAATATCTACTCATTATCGACGAAGGAATACTTACTTCATTATTTAGCCGATGATCGTCATGCATTGAACCTTGCTTTGAGGGATCAATTAGCAGCATTGGAATGGGTACAAGCTAACATTGGTTCATTCGGAGGTGACAAGACCAAGGTAAGTTCTGACTTCTAACAATGATCCAATTATTTCCCGCCTGTTGATCCATCACCTTCCAGGTAACGGTGTTTGGCGAAAGTGCTGGTGCGATCATGACCGCTGTATTATTTTTGAACTCGCCCCTGGAAAGATTAGCCCGGGCAGCCGTGAGTTATTTTCCATCGTTGCTCCCTATGCCAATCACTCTGCAAATGCGTAATGTTGATGATGAAACCATATCAAAATAGATATTTGAATCAGGTTCCGCAGCCACTGCATTGGAATTCAAGGCCTCCCGTCGGGAAATTGACTGGCAAAACTTTGTATCTGGAGTTCCTTCATGCACCTCCCTTGCCACGTCTGGAAATACTTTCAACTGTCTTAAGGCAGCCAACACGTCTGAAATCTTCTCAGGTGTCTTAAATGCTCTCAAAAACGCACCAGAGACATTTGGCTTTGATCCTACAATAGATGGGCCAGGGGGTCTCTTCCCAGATATTGCATCGCGGTTGCTGTCCAAGGGCCACTTCGCACGTCTGCCATTTATCGCTGGTACTAACTTAGATGAAGGTAAAGAAAGAATCGAACCATATCTATGTGCCTTACTGGGCTTTAGTTGCTAATGTCGTGCATTAGGAACAATCTTCACTCCGACCACAAACTTGACCGATGCCGGTATTCGTGACGCTATCATCGCATCTTATTCCCCTCCCCTCGTCAATCCAGCCGTTCTCCAGGAAACGGCGAACAGACTCTTACAACTATATCCCGATGACCCTAGCGTGGGATCACCTTTCAATACGGGCAACCAGACCTTTGGTCTTCCCTCCAACTTCAAACGTGAAGCCGCCCTTAGTGTGTATCTTTTTTCTTATTGCATATGCGGTTTAATATACTGAAAATGATTTACAGTGGGAGACCTTAGCTTCCAGTCGCAACGCAGAAGTTGGATACAGACAGCAAGCCGGGCAGGGGTGAAGACCTTCGGTTATCTCTTTACTCAACCTCAACCAAACAGTAATCCAGCCATCGGAGGTATGACGCATCTCACTTTTACGGCACAGCATGTTGATGTCGTTCATTTTCGTTTAGTATCACATGGATCTGAAGTCACCTATGTATATGGCGCACCAAGCGACCAGTCCGCATCATCTCTCCACCTCAGCAGCATTATGATCGACTACTGGGTCTCGTTTGCTACGAGCCTCGATCCCAATGACGGCCGTGGTAACCCTCGTAAGTTTAATTCTAGTTACAATGTTTTCAAATTTTCACACAGAAATTCATCATCAAACAAATACCTGTAGGTCCACACTGGGGTCAATATTCACTTAGGAATGAAGCCATCCTCCAGTTGAACGGCGACAATACCACAATGATCCCCGACGATTATCGTAAGGAGCAAATTGACTTTATCAATTCTGATCCTACGGTATTCCATCACCGCCGTGCCCTCGTCTACAGGAAGTGAGGACTTCTGTCCAGCAAGGATGGCCTCTGGGTGATCCTCATTCTAGCTTTATTCCTTAACCAATCATATTGGATTACTACCTGAGCCACTCAGCGGAGCAAGTATAATTTAAATTTTCTTTCCTTTGAAGACCTTTGCCCTTGAGCTTGAATGTTGATATGAAGCATTGACTGTGCGTTGATCAAGTTCGGTTGATCCACATGTAACTGGAATCACATTTTAGCATGTTTTGCTAAATTCTGACGGTCAGCTATTTGAACTTGTCAAGAGACTACTCAAAGTTGCCCCTCAAGTTCTCCGGTTACAACTGCAAGCGTCCGCGTTAAATGAAGAACCATCTTGACCTTCCAAAGATTTGTCCAGTTGAGCCCTTCATGCCGGACTTCCTGGCGTCGAGCGCTTTATTGAAGATTATATTACTCACATGCTCTAGGACAAGCTGTCACTGGGAAAATATCTATCCTAGCGACTGTCCTTTTCAACTTGATCTTAAGTTGGAGGGACATAATTCATGTCGGCGATGAGCCCACGGGCGCTAATTCTAACTTTTTCTTTTCTAGGCTGCTAATTATGACCACTTTGATTGTTATCGGAGATTTTTCTGCTCAACAAATTTCAAGTATTGATATGAGCAGAAGCCCCACGCTCGCGAACTTCTATAAATCTAAAATATTACGCAAACCCCATTTTCATCATCCTTTCAGATGGTTTTTCGTCCTTAATAGCCAATCCGCGAGAAAAACCAGGATTTCTATTTTCTTCATCCTGCAGTACTTACTGCTTCCAGATCTGAAAATTCGTTTCCCTTAGAAGGGATCTGTTGTACTAAACTATCCACATATATGTGGGTGATTTCTATAAAGAGTCTGGATGCCAACATGATATCTACAATCGCTTCCACGCGAAGGCTAACCAGCTCGACACTTTCAGTTGAGGCGAATGAATCGTTTCATGGAGCTTACATATACCTGCTTTTGCTAAAGGCTGTACACTATGAAGCACAGCTTCGGGTCGTGAAGAGTACACCGGGAAGCAACCAAGTTAGAGTGAAATCTCGTAACAAACGCCATACCAGCTCAATAATGACTCATAGCAGCCTGTGCCAGCTCAAGGCAGTGCGACTTCCGATAATGATCCCACGCTCTTCACTGCGTATTATGTGCTATTAGTCGAGAACTTTCCAGATAAGTTGGCCAGTTAGGACGTCACTGAAATATCCCACAATGTGCCAAGCGAGGCATAGCCTTCCCTTGAGCAGTTAAATAGAGGATGATTTGAGGGCATATTTTTCTTTACACGCCCACATTACACATCATCGCTACGACATGGAATCACCGACGTCTGACAGTAGGCCGGAGCTGGCTAACATCGCTCACAAAAGAGCCCCAGTTGATCCTCAAATCCAAAAACTCTTCGTTCGAGCGTTCCATATTCTGACGAGGAAAGGGAAGTTAGATTTCTGAATTGATGTGTTGCAGTGTGTATGCTCCTTCTACCATAATGCTATGACATTATTAACAAACAGGCTTCTTGCAGAATCAACAATTCATCAAACGGATCAAAAAGAATAGGAACATTATGTTGGCCTAAAGACATGTTGCCCGCATTGTTGGTGCCATAATGATATCTAAATCTACCTGACATTTAGGATGAGACAGCCTCGTCTGTCGCTGTGTCTTACCACTGTCAGCGTTTCTTGTATAACAGTGTATAACAGCTTAAAGGATATGTGAGAGTCGATGTAAATGATCAGCGTTACAAGCTTGCCTAGGCCCTGTGTTACCTTCCTCGAATATATATTACAGTACTCGAGATTCAGCATTTCAATAAAGCCTCTCCTTGTAAATCACGTTTTTACTTCAACCTCAATGAATGGTAATTTCCTATAGTCAATGATGAGTAATTTATGATATGTAAGCCGTGGGAACGTCCTAATATGATATGTTTTGGGTCTTGGCCATCCGGAGGTAGAAATGCAGTGGGGTAACTGTATTCTGTATTCGTGTTTCTCTTCAATCCTCCCCTCATCATGTGTGTGATGATTTTCTCATAAACTCATTCCACATTGATACTCAGTGCTAGACAATCACCGTCGTGTAACCAAAGTGCTGAAATCCTCTTATTGATTGACGCTGACACAATTCCTGACGAAACGGATATTTTGACATACACCGCGTGTACACGGACGCCAATTAACCAGGGCCGATAGTTGTCATACATAATCCATCCACTTTCATCAGTGATATCACTTTCTGACCCCCCGACCCCAACTTTTATGTCAAAATGGCGCCCTCGACACGCAAATCGTCTGGTTCCGCTGAGGATGCTTTGAAGAGCCCAAAGCCAGGTCTCAGTTTGTATCTTAACAAGCCCTTGAACGGAAATGGCAGCAGTGTTAGCGTAAACGAGCTCGGTCAACCCCCAACAACTCCTGGAATCCGTGCCCATATTGGGCATCTCTTGCCTAGGCATACATACTTCCGTGCCAAAGTGACCATACACCAGATATCGAGCGTACCGTTAGTGAGCGGTGAGTTTGGAGTGCGGTGGAAGTTCAAGGGCGTGCATACACCCACAGGGCAGAAGAGTGGGCTGTTGGATCGAGTGAAGGCGCGGGCGGAGAAGAGGTCAGATAAGGGAAAGGTGCGACAGGATAGCACAGAGGATGGACACGTCGTTACGCGGCAGAACGTCGGCGCTCTTAGCAGTATAGGCAACCACAGTGGGACGCAAACGTCAGTGTCAGCCAGGTCCTCACATACAGATAACTCACAGCACCTGTCGGCTGGATGGGGCTCCAATTCGTATTCTGTGTCGACCAACTCGTCGACCACTACAATCGCGCCCACACCCGTGTCCACTAATTCCGATTTTTCTTCTCTGCTTAACTCTTCAAGTGCAATCAATGGCAGCACCACGCCTGCTCGTGGTATGACACCGTTCTTAAAATTGAAAGATCATTCAGTAGTTTGGTCTCACACGCTGGATACCATCCTTAAATTCGACATCGACCGCGAAACGTCTCAAATAATGCCCAACCCCCTCAAGCTAGTCGTCATGCAGCGAGTTATTCCCGACGATCCCCATGGTTCTCCACAGAATCCTCGGCTTGGGGCGGTATATCTTAATCTTGCCGAGTATGTAGGGCAAGGCCCTATAGAACGTCGATACTTACTAAAAGAGAGCAAGACTAATGCCACGCTAAAGGTGAAATGAGCCGGGATTTTATGCGCTATAAGTAACATGGACGTTAACAAAGTTTTTCTAGGTCACGATTGAAATGGAATACATCAGCGGGGAAACTCATTACATCCCACCACCCCTGGCAAAAGGTGAAATTCTCACAGGAATTGCCGGATTCCTAGAAAATGACGTCGTCAAGAAGCGTCCGAAAGCGCTTAATATTTACGGTCCTTATAATGATCAACAAGAACTAGAGATCGATTTACTTGGTGCGCCGGTACCTAAAACAGCGAAATCGACGAAAAAGCAAAGTACGCGATCCACGACGACCAACTCTAATATCACAACCACTACAATAACGACTACGGACAGTGATGAGGAGGAAGATGAAGGATCACCGGACGACTCTGACCTGTATATTGAAGGTGAAGGTGGACCGCTCGTCACCTTCGACGTTCAACGTCTCCCATTCGCTTACGGGACAAAAACAACCGAAGCGCTCATTGACGCCCTCTTTAATCCTGTGATAACATCCGAGAAGAGACAAGAAAGTCCGTTTACAGTTTACGTCCCTCCATCACCAACATCGTCTCCAGGGATCACCCCTACAGTCAACAATCTGACAAGGAATGCACAGAAGGCTGATATGATCGGACTAGGTTTGAGCGGTATGTCTGTTGACATGGACGGAACGATCACCGCAAGGCCACGGAATGGTTTCTCGGCGCCTATGGCTGGAAAGCGTATGACACACCGGCAAGAATCGTCGTCGACATCATCGATATACAGTACAGGCAGCAGTAGTGCCAGTGTGATGACAGGAAGTGGGTCGATGCAGAGCAGATCACAGTCATTGTCTCTCTCGACCTCTTCGGATGTTTCAGCTACGCCTACACCTGCCATTCCTCCTATTTCTACTCAGAAAACGGGAGGAACGCCCGAGGGACGCGTTGTGGTAGATCATTCTGCCGCCGAAGACTTGCATGCTAATTCCAGCAGTGGGGGTGGTATGAAAGGATGGTGGAAGAGGCATACAAGCTCAAGACCTCCGACACCCACTTTGGCTCGACCACAAGGCGTGAAGGCGTGATCCTTTCTTCGCAATTGTAACATGATTACCACATGCTTTTCCCTCCTCCCTTCCATCCTCTCCTCGATATATTTTATTCCATTTTTTATTTTCCTTTCCTTTTCTTCTCTCTCTTGGATGTACACCTTGCTAACGACGACGACGACTGGATAATGATGACGCGACGTTTTTCGAAATTTTAATTTATTACAACTGCTCTTCTGCTTTTTTCATCGTGTTTCCAATTCCGATTCAG
>Ga0247779_1000761_pt1 | contig 17486 bp, 17 predicted proteins | sample UWRJL221509R5_FD_179925 | JGI IMG/M metagenome (GOLD analysis project Ga0247779, IMG submission 179925) | Plant litter microbial communities from Arlington Agricultural Research Station in Wisconsin, United States - UWRJ-L221-509R-5 | ecosystem: Environmental > Terrestrial > Plant litter >... | reverse complement strand
GATTAATTCATGACCAAGATCGAGCGTTTTATTCTCTACACAGGGATAGGATTACATACTCGATGATACCAGCGTCCAACGTCTTCGAATCGTTTTCCTTTACCCTGGCAAATGTCAAACTGCCAGTGATGTCCAAGAGTTTTGTCTTTGTTCTGCTCAAGGAGAGTGTTACGACTTGTTAGAGGAAAGGTGGATTCGGCATGGAATGTAGCGGTGCGGAGTATTTCATCCGATATTTCTTTTCTCAGCCGGGCCTTTGCACGTCGATATTCCTCGCGGAGTGATTTTCTTTCACCTGTTTCAAGGCGTTTGAGAGCATTACGTGCAGTAATCTCCTCTTTGGAGAATTTTCGCCCCATGATTTCTGATATTAGCTAGATTGGTGGAGTAGGGGTAATAGGTCTGAGTGGCTGCTGCTGCAGTATATAGGGAGTGGAACACTAGTGGGCAATGGACCCGGAGCATTATCATCGATTATCAATGCCAGGATCCGTTGTAATTAGTGACGAATAATGCCTTTGCAGAAGTACCATGAACATTTTTACTGAAGTGACGAAGAACCATTGATGAATGCAAGATGAATGAGGTATTGTATTTGAACGCGGCGAAGAAATGTTGACATTTAGTTTAAATGGATTAATCCCGGTCTCTGGATCACGCAAGAAAGCCACCAAGTCACTATAATCATTTGGGACACAGAATTTTCGTCACTCTGTAAAGTGATGCACACAATGATATTGGCAACAGCGCCTGGGATCCCGCATCCCGCTTTCAGTACAACTAGATATGGATAAGACTCATTGATAACATTTTGTCTCCAACAGTTTTCACATACCCCGTATGGAGAACGTTAACGGTCCAGTGTCCAAAAATGACGAAGTGAATGTTGAAACCGATATACCGCGATATCTAACCCAAAGCAACAACGGGTACCATTGTTCTGCCATAAACGTCGTTATCCACATCCTTCCTAAGGGTGAGAATCCCCCGCAGGAAGTACTTAACATCCTCTCTATATCGATTAATAAATAGCGATACATTACTGAACTCATTGGCTATGGACGATAAAATGGCCCTTTCGATGTCAGACTGGAATGATAAACATACATCGATACGAGCAAGTGGCAACTTCCCGCCCATGTTGGAGCATATACCACACCGCGATTCCCCAGGACGGGGAACTATGCTTCCATGCAATCAGAACCCAGCGATTGTGGATGTGGGCTATGCAGACATCTTCAATAACCAATCTAGCAATGCCCAACTCGGTCGTAGTTCTACTCACCCAAATCGATCCACCACCTCCGTTCCATTGCTCCAGGTTGCCCGACGTATTCCTGGACCGGGTCAATCAAGCAATGCCCAACTCGCTCATCGTTCACCAAATTGCCGAGGTCCATGAGCCTGCGTAATAGATTAGCACTAGATATCGGAGAGACAATGTCAACCAGAAGCGTAGTTGTTTCCAGAAGAATAGATTATCCGGTTGAAAAAAAAGCCGCTTTGTGTCCCTCAAATATTTCCAGATCTAAGGAATCAGTCGAAGACGTTGGACGCTGGTATCATCGAGTATGTAATCCTATCCCTGTGTAGAGAATAAAACGCTCGATCTTGGTCATGAATTAATCATCATATAGTGCAATAACCGTCAACATAAATACGACACCAAATGCCAATATGCAATCTACGATAGTGATGAACTACCGAATATGACCAGGCGTAAACTGGAACATTTGCGCGCGCAACACGATGCGTTGGGGGCTAAATATGGTCGTCAACGGGCCCCGCAAGCACAAATAGAGAATGTTAGACCTCAAGTTCTCCTAACTCTGGACGAAGAAGTGGCCAGGAGACTACAGATATCACAAAGCCTTCCGGAACCATTACCCAACGTATCGTCTCTGAAAAACCAGCCAGTTGTGCAGAGTAAATGTACAGCCGGCGTGAATTTTGGGGTAGAGACTCAGCAATCATGGCACACAAAGCACGAACACCGATTTCCACCCACAGTACACGCGTCAAGTTCAGAACTGGTAATTCAACAGGAGACTACCAAAAGGTCTTCTGGCATCCAACCAAACCTTATAGATTGGTGTAAGGCATCATCCAGCCAAGATATAATCGACATAAGCGACGGAGAAGATGGGGATGCCAAAGGAAAAGATGGACAGAGGCAGAAGACAATCATTCATCTTGGGGTTATTGAAATCGACTAGCTTTGTCGCCAACCGGCTTGACGGTCCGAATTTTGTCGGCTAGTCTAGTAGTTGACTCATAAGCATTCGATATATTTTGTATGTACATAACATGGAACTGCATGCTTTTTTTGTGCTGCTTTATTTTTGATAGGGAGGAGTGTTCGCGATTTGATTTCTCTGGTCGACACACATATTGGAGAGGATAAAAATAAAAATCCTATTGCGTATAAAAATCGTAGAGTATTGGCAAAACAAAAACAGGGAGGAGCAAAATGCGTGGTCTATGCTAGCGTTACATTAGCGTCATTATTTTAGATACAGTCGTCGTAAATGAATGGAACCAGTCAGAAGAGCGTGAGAAACAAGAAGAAAGAAAAAGAAAGCGATTAGTCGACGTCCTCTTCCTCCTAATCCCGAACGAACCGCGTCATGGGTTTCCGCTTTGACATACTCCTATTTCGATCCTTTGATCTCACGAGCGAACAAAGTTAGTCATTCGGGGCACGACCAACTTCCTCCCCTTGCAGATTATGACCACGCGGAGTATTTGGCCCGTTCTTCATTTCCATCCATAGATCCATTTGTCAATAAGACGCTCAGACACTTGTTCTTTGGTCTCCTAATTTATTTTCGTGAGTGGAAGGGGTAAGCAGTCGAAGGGTACCTCTAATTCTTGATGAACAACGACGTACCTTGCCGCTTCCCGTTCTCCCGACTGAGATTTACTGAAGTCAACATATGCACGGAAATTGCGAGAAAATATGTGTACTCACCCACTCCGATACGCTCTCCAGATGCTATGTTAAATGAGAGGTTATGCAGTGCTTTGGGATCGGACTGTAATAGCGAGTCAGAATGAGCGACCCCCTCAACGCTACAGGAAAATTACCTCAGAGTAGCGAGCGGAAAGATTCTCAACGCGAAAATCACCGCTTGTTGGCCATGCGGTTTTCCCATCGTCGTTGATTCGGGTTCATGCTCGATATCTATATAGCCTTGGATACGCTCCAGACTATTTACAGCGTCCAGCATTGATAAGTCTTAGTAGTAGATTGAGAACGCACCTATTGGCTTGGCCTCAAGGTCATTGTAAAGGCAAATCAAGAAGAAGATATACGTGCAGAAGGCGACAAACATATTGAGTGAAAATCCCGCGTTAGCTGCGCTGAGAGATCTACCGTATATGAGACAATATGCGAATGCACCTCGAAATGCGGCACCGATAGCATCAATACGGAGTCCAATCCATCTATTCGCAATCCAGGAGGCCCTAACGGTTCTAGAGTAATGATGGATAAGCGGATGTGTGGACCGCGAATAGGCTGCCCGTGAACCGTACGCCCGAATAGATACTGGACACGTTAATCCAAATATATCACTGCATGGGGGGTTGAAAAACTTACCAAGACCATGGAGTGCCATGCTAATGTGAGCTAAAATAGGCGATCTTGCATACTATAGAAATTAGAGGTTGTAAATTTTCCATGAACATGACAATCCATGTATCTCATCTCTCTATTGATAGAAATTTGGGCTCTTAAATACCGCTTCCCGATGAAAGCCCCCAGGACGGCAACAACGATTCCAGGGAAGAACACAGGAGTGAAGAGGATGATGGCGGCTAGTTTGGTTTACATCCTTACGAAAGCATTTGTCGCTCTGATGACTGAGTGCGCTGAAGGTCCATATATACTACGGATATCCTGAGTACATCGTGCGATGCTGCGAGCAGAAGGAGTCTCGTCCAGCCATCTTACGTCCGTTGAGTAATTATTGCGAATACGGAATGAGCGGACCCACCTCAACGTACTCCCAAGCATGGAAGCAACCAATTTGTCAGATATTACTCTCGATGCATGGATCGTCCGGTACTCGAAGTAGAAGTAGGTTGCAGATGTTATGGAGATGGTGCTAATGACAATCAAGGCGAAAATGGAGATGTGATTGGTGAATTCTTAGTCGTCTTCGGGTCTCAATACACAGTCAAATACTCACAATGAAAGTTTAACATCACTGGATGCCATTTTCTCGTATGGCGACCCCTAGACACTGAGGAACCATGGCTGGAGAGTCAAAAGGAGCTCCACGAGGACTAGACCAGAGATCCAAAGAAAGATGAAGGTAGCAGGGTGCTCCCCACTCAGGGCGGAGAGCAAAAGTTTCATCGACTTCGACTTGATGCCTTTCAACGATTTCCTCTGCCACAATAAGTTTTCCTTCAGCCTCAGGAGTTGCATTATCTTAGGGCCTCTCTCTTCCTCTTCTGTGACTTCCAACGAAGAGGTGTTGGGACGGGACGGAGGTTGCTGCAGAGTGTAGAGAGGCTCGGTCCAACGTCTCGAACAGAGAACCACCTCTCATTTCATCGTCCCTGTTTCGGCGGTCGTCGTTTCGCGTTGGACCGATCCTCGTACGTCTAACGTTTTCGCATACAACAGCATCTTGCAAGCCCAACCCAGTTATATTGAAGAAAACATTTGTATATCCGGAATACGATGCGAATGTGGATAGTGAACTGTTTAATCTATGCCAGCGTAAGTATTTTTAATTTCACTCTCGTCTAAAACTTACTGGCATTCGAGAGCGTTCTTGGCGATGATACGAGCAACAGCGGGCCTCACCCTCAGCTAGAATAGAAAATTTCAGATTAGGACTTGATCAAACAGGGAATACTAGAGACGCACCTTGTACTTCTCGGCTTCCTCAACCATGCGCTCGATCTCCTCCTTCAAAAGACGACCCTTGTCGTTGGTGATAGTAATGCGGTTGGAATTTCCACTGGTCTTGTCGGAGGCGGAGACATTGAGGATACCGTTGGCATCGATATCAAAGTTGACTTCGACTTGAGGAGCACTGGATGCAAAGTTTGCGCATAGTAGTCCCGTATATGTTTTAGGAAGCCGACGTGGTGTCAACTTCTCGACGATGCAAAGTCACTCATCAATGTCATCATGGTCAAAATTTGGCAATCCTGACGCGGTGACGTCACCGTCACGTAGCGCCCGCCGTCACCCAAACTTTCTCGGACTCTTGAAACTAATTAATTACTCACTGAGCCAATGTGCGACTTGTGCTTGTTCAGGATATTTGCGTTGGTAACTTATACTTTTCTTATATTCAACGCTCAGAACCTATGTCATTTTTCTCCTTCATCTGTCTTCACCCAACTTCCTCGCATCCATGGGCGACTTCCGTCGTTCAAGGTGCTGACCAGTGTGTGTCAGTACCTCTTCAAGGTCTTCCTCGGCGGCTTCTCAACGCATAAAACCTCAACTTATAAAAACACCAAGTCTTGGTATCATTAACAATCCAACAACTTCAAGTTTGTCTTGATCAACATAACTGTGTTTCTGGATTTACTCTGGCTCCTCCTTCTCTGGTTTCGGCCTGCACCAGTTGCTCAGATTTCCCTCGATATATCCATTTCATATACGCAATGACATTCGTAAACATATGCTGCTGAACTTCGGGACAGCCAAGCCGACATCTTGATTATTTCCCTTGCATCCTCGCTTAGCAAAGAGCTGAGGGAATCCAACTGTCCTCATGGCCCCATCGTCAAAGGGATGGTGCGTCTTTTATCCTCTATTATGAAAGATATATTTTGTATCTGATCGTGCCGACTTCAGATGACACGTTATCTCCCTTTCATTCTCGCTTAGCAAAGACCTGATTCCTCGTCGCATCATCGTCAAAGGGGGAACGCGTCTTTCCTCCTCTATCGTGTATCAAAAGATTTTGTCTCATCGTGCCGCCTTCAGATAACTCGTTTGTCTCCCTTTTATCCTCGCTTAGTAAAGACCCAAGGAAATCTAACCGTCCTCATGGCCCAAGCGTCAAAGGGGTGATCCCCGTCTTTCATCCTCTTGAAAAGAAATACCTTTTTTCCCATCGTGCCGCCGGAAGAGGACTCAATGAAATCCTTTGTTCTCCGAGCACTTAAATATGCGTCCTCCCAAGACCTCCTTTCGTTTCCTCGGTCCTAACGACTGCATTTTCGAACGTCTTATTCCACCTCTTTGATAGTCCTTCCCAATCCCAATCGTTGATTCCTTTTCCGTACTGTCCCGCTTTTTGTCAGGCGCAGCTTCTCTCTCCGTCAACTCCGTTATGGACGCCCTTCCCAAAAAACAACAACAGGTTTGTTGTTGCTTAATAAAATGATTTATATTTGATGTGCCATAGGGACTTCTCCATTGGCATTGAAATTTTGCCATTGTGTTCCAGTCTCGATACATCCTGCGAAAGGTCTTCCTTTGCCTCCTGATATTCTTTTGAACATAGCTTTAACTCTCTGTATGCCTCTGAGCTGGTGGGATTGATTCAATGCATGTGGCGTAGAAGGTTATGAGGATCCTTCACCTTGACGGGAGCATTTCGTTACAGAGTTTCATGAGCGCCAGTCTGGACAAGCGAGGTCTCGATGAGAGATGGTTAGGACGGGCGTTGTTCGAAAATATGACTGAGCACTGCGTACCGCGATTGGTCCCTATATCGGTGCTTGGGTGATACACCTCTTTCAAGCCCGTTGATAAGGATTTCAATGGACGTTGAATCGGAAGTCCAGCAGAATGCTGAGGGATTTGGGCTTAGTGATAATGTTCACAATGATAAATTTGGCGCTGTACTTACACTCGTTGGAGGACGACGAAGATTCTAGCACCGTACGTGAATGAGCAAAAGGTATACCCGCAAAATGAATATCTGGATGATGATGAATTGAGAATTCTTCCGGCATGTCTGCGGAGGGAAACAATCATTTGACTCACCCCGGGATGAGGAAAGAAAGAATCGCACCTTCGATCTCATCCAGCTTCGACCAAAAAGCCCTCTCGCAATCTTCTCGTATAACGTCTCGCATATGTACCGGGACTTCACCGATAACGACTGCATCGATATACAACGGGCTCAAAATGCGGGAGCCCAGTGCACCTTAAATCCCAGGTATGTTCCACCTCGCTATTTTATCGCTACATGACACGCACAGCGTCGGAGGGGAATCCGCACGTCCTGATTTCGTGCGCAAGATGCCTAGGCGAGAATAGTCGTCTCTTCCTCTCGATGCAACTGAGGGATCTAGTTCCAAAAAAATTGAAGTTCTTTTCAGCGTGGCCATCTCTCCGTCTTGAACAGATGCTAGAAAGCGCATCGACGCGTCGCCGCCTGTGATGTACGCTATTCGGTTTCGATATTTGCGTTATTTACAAAGAGGAAACACTTACAAGGACGGGTAAATACATAGAACTTGACGTTGTCTCTCAAGTGGTATTTATCGTCTTGTCCTTCGACGATCCAGTCGGATGAGAACGAGCCAAGTTCCAACCGAGGAGCGCACACGAAGGATCTCGAGAAACCACCTCAACACAGAACAACGTGCTAGCACTTCAGTATGTGAGTCGTGCACTGCTTCACCTCGAGGAGACAATTTTTCTGCAGGTAAATATTTAGTACCAGTAGCTAGACTAATCACTTTAATCAGTGTTTTCGTTTCGGAATTGCTAGCATCCTTGTCAAGAATTGATTCCTGCCGCCGCAATCGAGGTGGACGAGTAAGAAAAAAAGAAGCGAGTATAGTCCACTGGTAATATTGTGGTTTATAAGAGAAAGACGCAAACTATATGAGGATGGTTAGAATAGCAGCATCGAATGGGATGTCATGGTCAAGGTTATGATGATGCGTCGGATCAAATTTCGTTTCAGGCAATTTCTTCTATATCGGGCTTCCGAGTCCCGACCCTAAATTTCTGGCGAAAATGGGAAAAATGGTGGTCATTGTTCGATGATGCTTCTACTTCTACATTATACAATAGATGCCATGAAGGTGAATAGTACAACTTCAAGCAATAGTCTATGAAATAGGAAAGGGTAAATTCCCAGATTTTGAAAGGTTCCAGCAAGGAAGAGCTTGGACAATAAGCGATACATCAGACCAACCAAGCTAAGCATTACCGGCCCCAACATTGGCCCTCCGATTTCTGCTCTTGCGGACCATAAGCAGCCGCGAAGAACGGTCTGCAGGAGGGGTAAAAACCTCCAAGAGTACTTTTTCTTTTCTTTCATCTTCCATCTCCCGCCTGAGTTGTTCCATATTGGCACAGTGGGCTCTACAGGACTCAGAGACAAGAAATTATCCGCAAAAGGACTCGTAGGATTATATGTCATCGTAACAGGATTGGCGTAGACAATGGGGCGTGGAGCTTCGTAACCTTCCATTCCGAACTTACGGCAATAATACTGCACAGCAGCATGGAACGCTGTTTTTCTTGCATTCCGTGTGCCCCAATACTATGTAAAAGAAATCGGAGTGGTGAGTATCGAGTGAAGAAACGAAGACATAAAACGCACCCATTATGACTGATACTAATAGTCAACTCAAGATATCTCTGGTATGTGATATAATCAATCAATGAGACATTTCTCTAGGGCGTCTAAATTTGTCAAAGGTGTCTTCCAAGCGACTTGCATTCAAGTCAAATTCTCAAAGGTTTTGCCGCTCAGTCTAGTGTTCAATCTGAGGTATGGCAACCCTTTCAGAAACCAAAACGTCAAAAGTCGGAAGAAATAGACAAGGCTTACATGAACTGATTGAATAATTGACTGTTGACAAGGTAGGTTTCCGTACCATCCGATCGCGTGGATACGGTGGCAAACAGTCCAACTTTTTTGACCACTAGATTCTCGTCTGCGAAAAAAGCGAGAAATACAGTCATATAGATAAGCTCACCTCCGATGAACACACGATCACCTATGTCGTAAGGGCTTAACAGAATACATACGTCAGTCAACACCAAGACAAGACGCGACATGACTTTGAAAGAGAAACACTGACTGAGTCTAGATGCCCTCGAGGTTTGGCGACGGTGCGACGAGCTCGGTCTTGTAATCGTTCTCGAGCATCAAGGTTCACCGTACATGATGTGGCACGAGTTGCGATGGAGGAATTGTGTTTTGGATGCGGTTGGGGAAATGATGTTTTTATATAAAATATTTTTTTGAGTGTTTGTTGAAATAGGCGCCGTGTTTAGTAGCATAGCGGTGACTTACAGTGAGCCTCCCAAAAAACAAATGACATGTTGTTACGGATCAAAATTACATTTTCCATACCCGCATGTAAGGTTTATGACTCCCAATGAAGATATCGAGGACCAGGAACCGAGATATGGGCGGAAATAGGTGCTTGGACAGCCGCACGTATCTTCTGTCGATATTTCTCCCTATTTTGTCCACAATTTTAAACCAGATTTAGCTATGAACTATGTATGAATATGCATTATAATAACCGAAGAAATCCTGTAAAAAGGAGAAGGCATTTTTACAATTTATTAAGAAATTAGGCTGAAGAGGATAAGGTGGGCGCTAGTTGTTTCATTGGGTCTTTGGTATCCTAAAGCTTTTGGAAATTGACCTAGTAGCAGGTCTATAGTACATCCGGTGCCATCGGATATCTCTTTTTGCAATTAGGATGGTGTTTGGTTCCGACGACGAAAAAGTAAAAGTGGTCAAAAGAAATGATGGCATATTTAAGTATTTGACTGAAGGGCGCAAAAAATAAGTAGCACAACGGATATCTACACTGCCGACGAGCCTGCTGGAGCATGGAAATTTGAATGACCACCATGATGCCATATGTATCATGCCCTTTAACGGTATGGACATCTACGGTTAAAGTGTCTGACTTCTCCATCTGAATCTTTGCCGAACTCGGAGTAGCAGGAACAGAATGTGCAAAAACCGGCCTCTCCTATACATGAATATTGAAAAAGAGTGCAGGAAGCCAGGAACTAGTAACGTACCGTCCGATTCCGAGTACGATTCCGAGTCCGAATCCAAATCACTGCGATCGCCTTCATCGATGCTTTTGTGGTCATCAGTGGACCTCGATTGAGAAGAATTCATGGTGCTTGCGATGAACGAGACAGACAGTTCTGGATTTATGGGATTCGGGTTGGGTCTTTCCATTCCCACGGCATCATCCTCTGTGTTCTTTGTATCGGGTTCATTGGATGGTGAGGAAAGCTCCAAGCTCGTTTCTGTGGCGGCGTTAGAGTCTAGGAATAATTAAGCGCGCTATATTATTCCTTACCTTTTTGAGAGCATTGCTCAGTGGAGTCCAGATGCCCTCGAGGTTTAGTGACGGTTGAGCTGACAAGCATCGGTTCAAGTTGGTTACAACCGAAACCTTCCCTCAGTTTAATATTCGCGTTAAAGGCTTCTGCTGTTTCTGTAGACGATGGGGCCAGGGACTGGCCTGAAGACGTGACTGTGTCGGTAGAGTTCATAGTATGGGTGAAGAAGGAAAGAAATGTCAGTGAAGTCGTGGATTTTATAACCTGTTCGTATTTCGGAAAGGTGGAAACCACACTCGCAGATATGATCACACAAATAATTATCATTTCTGTCGGTTTGGAATTGTTCAAAAAGTGCGGAATGAGATTAAAATGACTGCAGAAATGACCGCATCTGAGATCCGATTTCCCAATATGGTGGTCGCAACAGCAATGTGGGCGATGCCGGGAGTGCGGCATCGTTGTTTTCTTGGCAAGCTGCCAGAAAGTGATGGAGAAATGTGTTTTTACAGAACCTTATTGGCAATTTCCCAATATGGTGGTCGCAACAGGCAAAGCTAATGATGCCACATCCTCGGCATTGCTTTTTCGGAGGACCCCATTCCTGTTTTCCGCTTATATTTGCTCCGGCTGCACTCGGCACAAGCCGCATTTTAACCTCTGACGGCAAGGCTCATCGGCAAATAAAATCAGTTCAGAAATCACCCAAATATCACGTTAACGTTTAACAGTTACATAGAAAAGATTCAAAGCCCGGAAATTGGAATACTTGCCTATGATGGAGTCACATGTTCGCTCATCACGTTTCGTCGTATACTGGTACCACTTATCTGTTTCCTCGCAACGCGTTCATCATGGATGCCAGTGCTGAAGCCTCCAACCGAAATGCATCGCCAGCAGAACTAGCCACCTCTGATAATTCATTACCGTATGGCCAAAGATGCGATAAAACTTCGGGTATGTCACAATTGTATCATCAAGTCCAGCGACTAAAGTCTTTCTCCCGTCCCAGATGTCGCTACGGTAGATTACGAGGCTCTCGGGAGATCTGTTGCCAGTTGTAAGATATCTGCATATTACCTGCCTGTATTTGTTTTTCATCCATTTTTACTGTCCCTAGTTATACAGAACGATGCGCAGGGCAAGCCTTTGATAAGCAATAACCTTTACCCCAATTCGTCGAAACCACTCTTTTCCAACCAAGAGGCCATTTCATCATTCTCCAAGCAGAGAGGGTCTAAGGAAGAAAATATACCAGGACAGGTACCTCTCAGCCCTAATAACAACCACAGACAAAGTGATACATTCACCCCTCTACTTCAATATCGGCGTGATGTCATTGACGAAACTATCAAAGCACACACTCATGCGCCACAGGCATTCTCGCGACCCCAGCTACTGTCGAATCAAATGCCCTACTATCTCCCCGTTATTACATTCATGCTTCCTCCATTCCCGTTTGCTCCTTGGGTTCAAGGAGGGGTACCTTCGTCCGCCAATCCAAACATGTTTGTTACTCCGCCTTTCGAACAACTCCCAAATCACACCACGTTTTCCGGAATAGGCGAAACTGGCTCTCGGGTTTCTTTTGCTATTCCGCCTGCCAATATCGAGCAACTTGAAAATCAGTGTCATTGCCCCAAATGTTGTAGCGCTTGTGCGAAGTTCTCAAGGGAACATGTATCCTATCCGTATCATCCATTGCAGCTGTAACGTATGTGTTCCTTTTCTACGTCTCTGCCTACCTATCTGCATCGTTGATTGTGTCTCAGTCCTTGTATTCACCATTTATTTTTTGAATCGTGCAGCTCATTTCTGCCATGAAGTCCTTATTATCCAAAGGGAATAGTGAAGCGTCAGTAGTTTATACCTTGAACTAGAAAACAAATTTGATTACTGTAGCATTCGCCCATCTCCGAGAACTTCAAACAACTCAGACCCAATTTCTGGTCCGACGGTAAGATACTCGAGCTATGATCAAGGACTCTCTTCTCCGAAGCCCAAACGCCCATGGTGGCTACCACATACTTTTTTCTCGCGTCATGACCAACGGTCCAAAGCGTAGATTCCATTGGGAGATTTCACTAGAGTTAAGATCGTCATTCCAGGTGTTACAATCCCATGGGAGGTTTTTTTCCTGGGCGTTTTCTTTGTTTCTTGGCTTCTTGCAAGTCTACTTTCTCGCGTTCTAACATTTTGATTTTGGTGACCTTGGCTTTATCCATCCCTTTACGAATATGCGGCTAGATAAACAAGAGTAGCTTGGCAATTTCCTACTCATAAAGTGACCGGTGCGATGGTTGGCATCTTGCTCTACCTCCCTCTTTTCCTCCATGCAATTAGTCATTCGATATTGAATGCTTATGCTTCTACCAACCCTGTCCTTAGGCTTCAATTCCCCCTTTTTTGTGATCTATCCCTTAAGGACTCTTCACCGAAGCCCAGCCTATTACCCCCCTAATGGTACGGAAAAAAATCTCACTTCTATCAAATTAGTTAAACGTGCCAACACGTACGTAGGTGCAAGGCTCCACTAGATGTTGACTTTCTTATATTTAAGCGCCGTTTGGGCGCTCAAACCACTAACCGAGAAATTGTAAAGAACGTACCCCCTACCTCACACATCTCATTTGGGATCAATATTTTCCTTTCCTTTCCTTTCCTTTTGCCTAAGCGTCCGAACCTTAATGGTCCAAAAAAATATAAACCAAGGTTCACATCAAAACAAGTAAATTCACCTACTTTGTGGTTGGCCTACTTCGGCGCTTGCTCAAGCCTTTTCAACAGTCTGCATGGTTGATGTTGATTGGCCTCCCCGTCTGCCAATGTTTCCATAACACCAAAGAACAACCTGGACACAGGTTTATGTCGCATAATTACGCTCTGAGCTCGCTGGGAAAGATTTACCAGCGCATGTGCTAGTCCACGGTTCGAGCTAATGGTAATGGAACATCTCCAAGGTTCCTGCCGTTTGAGATTGCTAGGTTTCATGCACTAACATTAAACAAAATCAAGTCTTCCTGACCCATCTCCCGCTGTTAATATTAACAAAGATATCATGGAGGACTGCGATCCTCTGAAGAACGACATTCCTTTGGAGGATGACGATTCACTGCCGCCTCCCAGCTGTGCCCACTGCCCACCAATGCGTCTCATACTTTTACTACCCCTCCACAACTCCTCGATCACTGATCTCCTTTCCGCTCTTGTCGTATGAACCACTGTTTCCGGGCGCCGGACCATATCACATACAGAAATGTAACGTCGTTAGCTAGTAATCAATAATACTTACTAGCTTGGGCTGTTACTCGATAATTATTAAAGGAATATCATCATTTAGACTTTAAAAGGCGACATAAAAAGATATTATTTAACATCAACAAAATGGAATTGAAGAGGGAGGAAGAGAGAGAAAACCCTCCTTCAACGAGAGACCCTCGAAAAACCGTATCTTAAATTCAGACCCATGATGAATCCAAGGGAGGAAATCGGGAGGAACACTGAGGACGTTCCAATATGCGGTTAATTTCTACCTGCAATAGTGTTTGTGATATTGAGGCTGAGGCGAGGAGGGCCTTTACGATCCACAGTCATATCGCTGAATTTACGCCTGCCAAATTTATAAGGTGAATCTCTTGCCGGAGGTACCCCAATAATAATGGGCTCATTTGTGGGGATGCCTGCATTTTTTATTTATGGTCAGATGAAGGCACAAAGAGGAGAAACCTATCTGAACTTGCTTTTATCAGAGATCTTTTCGAATCGAAGAGAATCCTTTTCACGCCCTAGAGCGTCGAAAAGAGCCAAACGTTCGTTCCTCTTGAGTGCAGATATTCCTTTACCTCGGTGTGCTCTTGCGACTTCCCCACCATTCATTCTACCACGGGCTTGCGCTGTTACGGTCTTTCCGGGGAAGGATACCTCCTCTGGCCAATTATTAATTATGATCCCATGTTGAGCGCATTTTTGGATAAGAATTTCCCAGAGAAGCTTGTCGTTTTGATATATGTCCAAGCCTGCACATTCTAAATAGAATAAATCTCTTCAGTAAACGGAGAATGCGTTATAAATTAAGTTTAACTCGCTCGCTGCAGCCACAAGACGCTGTTTGATATTATTCAGCAACACTTTTCCTTTCACTGAATTTTCTTGATTATTTCCACCCGCTTTAACACAAGGCAGAGGAGGCTCTAAATTCGTATCTGTGCTTGGCATAGTTTGACATTTATCTTGAGAAGGAACATTACTAAAAATGAGATAGCATCATGTTGAGTCCATTCTATTGTAACGATAACGCGAAAACTTACTCCGTATGTGCCTGCAAGTGTTCAATGATTTCCGCGTCACTTTTCCCTAATCGATCCGGAAAGAACTAGTATACATATCAGCAAGCATCACTACAGTAAGAACTGCGAAGGCATCATAATCATACATTTTTGGTAGCTTCATTCCCCCCTGTAAGTCCTAAGCACCGATCTTGGCCTTTTATTTTTACTGCTTTTACCGCATCAACACACACCCATCTGATTTCAAACCCGTGGGCAGAAGCCTGAGACGTCTGGGATACAAAATCTTGAATTGTCAGAGTAATAACATACAGTCATAGTAACAACGCACCAGATTGCTCAAGGTTTTGCAATATCTTTTAAACTCCGCCTTTCTCTTACTACCTTCTGCTGGTGCACGAAAGAGAAGTTTTGATAGGTTCCAAGTTCTTAACACGTCTTTGTACTTTGGTACCTCCATCTTGAATCTTGCATATGCCTTTTCTACTACACCCGGAGCATCGAATGTAACAGCCTGTCCGAGCCTCTCCAATTCATTATCTCTGTGTTTGTTATCCTGAATGTACTGTTGATAAATATTCCATGGGCCTTGCTGTGGGTTTTCATATAGAGTTTCCCATAATTGAGTGATCTGCGAAGCGGGTATGCCTGTTTCCATGCTTATCTGTTTCAGTTGGGAGTCTAATGACCTAAAGCCTTCTAGAATTAGGGCTTCTTTGTCGTTAGAAAGACGTCCCTTGACCTTGCAGATATCTTCAATTCCTAAATTGGAAGAAGTTTCATTTCTCTCCAGATCGTATTGATCTTCGGGGTCTGAATCTGGAAGATTCGTATCGACTTGTTGCCAAGTTATGTCTTCATTCTGTTTGTTTGCACTGCTAGTTAAAGCATCAACACTTGGTAGAAGCGAGTTTCGACGGTTTATAGGCCGCGGACTAGCGTCATCCTGATTCAGGGAACTTCGGAGAGAAATGTTTGGGATTTCACCTGGAGAACTAATGGCAGGTCCAGGAGAAGAGGGGCAGGAATGTGTGAAAAACTGCTGGTCGAACTCAGAGTTTAAGAACTGGTTGTAAACGGTAGACTGAATGGGATGCTTGACTTGGCAAGAACGTTCCTCTAGTATCGATCCACTTGTGTTATTGACCAGGCAGAGATGCGCCTTATCAACGTCGCCTATCTGTCGGAAATGTTGCTTCGGATCTTCACGTTGTGTCCAACTCCCAGGAAGCTCGGGGACCGTTGAGTTATGATCGTGATATAGAGTATTTCCCGGAGGATGAGTCCCTGCGCCAGAAGTAACGAGCGGGTCTCGCGGCAAGTGACAAAAAGGAGGCACCTGACCTTCATGCGTAATTTTCATTGAGTTGGGGGAACTGCTATGATATAGAAATTGGCTTGAGGCGGAGGCAGGGCAACGAACCCCGATGGACCCATGCTGAGCAGGTGGGTCTCTGACTATGCTATGCCATCCGGGAACAAGCTCTTGGATTGATGATGGAGAATGAGTCAGTGCTGTCGAGGACCTCCGCACTGCTCTCTCGTGGATTTGAGGAAGAATCCCTTTTCTGGGAAGGGGCACTGAAGATAGTAATGAGTGGGTTTTATGGGTCTTGCTACGCTTCGTTTGACTCTCTGATACAGTTGAAATGGAATCGGAGTTGATTTCAAGCTTGGAGGTAGAAAAGAGCGGGAGACTGTCGGGTTGCTTTCTTTTAGCAGGGATGGATTGCCAATCTGGATGCAAGGAACCGGGGTTTCCACCACCCCCCGCAGAGTGGTACCAATCTCTGAAGGAGCGGTCGCCTGGATGATGCATGTACAGACGTCGAAATAATAACGATTGCACAAAGAAGTCGATTGGAGGGAGTATCAATTAGGAAACGGGACCGCTGGACACCGCCCACAGCCTCTTAAGTCTTAATATTTCTGTGAAGAAATGGAAAATCAAAGGACAGAAGATAGAAAATGCCGTGTGGGATTTTCATTCGGTGAAAGTAAAAGAGAAGGGAAAAGGAAGATGAGAGGACACAACTTGAAAGAGTGATGAGTGATATATGCACACCTGTAAAGAACGCGTCGGGAGCTCGGGCGGCCTGCCGAGTGAAGCCGTAGCAGACAAGCGCACTCCGAGTTTTGATCGCTGTATATCGAACATACAGCAAAGAAATACAGGTAATATGTATCTTTTCTCACCTGTAGGTCAGAGATACAGAAATGTGTATGCCGGATATACAGCCGACATGCGCATAATCTGTATGTCCGCCGTATGTCCAGTGTACAAATAATTTGTATTTCGACTTGTATGTTCGGCATACAGTCGGAATAGAGGTTATCTGAGGATTTACTGGTTTCCCGGAACCTGAAAACCTGAAAATTATCAATCATAAAAAAGGGTATGCATGAAGGACTTCTACTAATTCACGAAGAAATTGTTGAAGCTGTCCAATGCATTATGGTGCAAGAGGTCAAGTTCAGGAACGCGAATTGACCCATATGAGTGTCCAAACTGTTCAGACTATTGGGCGGGGAGTAGCATCCAAGCGACGCACTTCTTTATGGAAAAGATAATCAGAGCGTGAACTTGTTTGCGACCCCAATTCGAAACGATGCCACTTAATCATGCTTCCTCTGGATAAGCGGATAGACGGTGACGTATAGACCCAGACCAAATATTGCTCGATGGAAATTCCTTCCGACTTTGTGTGTCTCCATATATGGCCTCAGGGCTTGAGACCCTTGTGATACAGCTGACGGCATAACGTTTGAAATTTGTTTGGAATTCTGGACGTTCGCGCTGTCTTTACTTACTAGAAGTTCTGGTTAGTATATCGGATGTCGTATCTGGACAATACTTGCTTTTGGGATAGGAAGGTAATGCGACAGGAAGAATACTATTACCGTGCCTTCGACGAGCGCGGTATTTGAAATGATAC
>Ga0247779_1000760_pt1 | contig 17498 bp, 14 predicted proteins | sample UWRJL221509R5_FD_179925 | JGI IMG/M metagenome (GOLD analysis project Ga0247779, IMG submission 179925) | Plant litter microbial communities from Arlington Agricultural Research Station in Wisconsin, United States - UWRJ-L221-509R-5 | ecosystem: Environmental > Terrestrial > Plant litter >... | reverse complement strand
GCGTTCGGTCACCTGCTTGACCGCTTCGATCTTGAACTCATCCGTATACCGCTTGCTGCTCATGATTGCCTCCTCGATCACCAAAAATTATGGCTCGAAGATGGCTACGAAAGGCTGGGCGGTTCAGTCCGTTCCGTTCTTCGTGTTGCAAAAGCAGCCCACGCGGGTCTTGAGGTCCACCCAGGAGCAACGAGCGGCCTCGGCATCGGTCAAACGGTCGCGCCACTGGACCGCCGAGGATTCGCCGCGACGGGCGCCCCAAAGAAGGGTGAGCAACAGGTAGTCAGCGCCCAATCGATTGCGCGGACGTCGCACCCACACCGCCGCGAGGAAACGACCCAAGGTCCCTTCGCGCAAGCCCAGCGGATTGCGCGACTGCCGCTCGCCATAGTCCCGCTCCAGTTCGGCCTTACCTCGGAAGCGCTGGTCCATCTTCAAGATGTCGAAGGGATTGACCCCCAGCCGGTCGTCGCGACCTGCCAGGCGTGCTTCGTGCGCGGCCAGGGAGAGCGAGTGCCGCACCGCGGCGGTCGCCCACCGGAAGCGCTGTTCGGTCAATGAGCGCCCCTTGTCCAATGCGGGCAAGCCCGATGGGTGCGGCGTGATGCCGGCGTCGAAACGGGCACGGATGGCAGCAGACGTGAGCTGTGACACCGGCGTGGCCGACCAATCCGCAAAATGACGGATGGTGCTGTCCAGCACCTTCAGTGTGGCGGGCTTAGCGCGCTTCTTCGAGCGCTTCACCAGATGCTCCCGGTACGCGGCGAAGACGGCGCCTAAGGTATCCGCGTGGGCTGCAGCGGCGTGCATCCGCTGGGCGCGATTGGGGTTCACCCCTGCGGCCGCCTTGATGCGTCCGGCCAGCTCGACAGCGGCCTCGCGTGCCTTCTCGATACTCGGGTAGTCGCCCACGTTGCCCAGCTTGGACTTCACGACCCTCGCGGGCCCCACCCTTCGCTGGACCAAGTAAGTCTTCTTCGTGGCGCTCACCTTGACGCCGAAGCCCACCGGAGCGTCTCTGTGGGCGTCGAACAGGTAGTAAGGCGTGCGATTAGGGTTGGGGACGTAGACAATGCGCCCTTTGGCGTCGAGCTCGGGCCGGTGGTCGATGGTGAGCTTATGAAGCACCAGGGTCTGCGTCAGCGAAATCTTCATCGGCCTGCCCTGTATCCTGATTTTTTGCGACAAGGCATGCAGACCACCCTTTCAGGATACTCATGGGCTACAGATGCGAGCGCAAAGCTGTCAGAAGGCGGCGATTGATGGCGGCACTTAGCGGCACCAACAAGAATAAAACTATGCAAAATCAATGGATAGAACAGTGAGCGCACCGAGTGCCGAGGCCCGGCAAGAGCACACGCCGTTAATGCGCCAATACTTCTCGGCAAAGTCAGCCCACCCCGACACGCTCCTGTTCTTCCGCATGGGCGATTTCTACGAGCTGTTCTACGACGATGCGCGCAAGGCGGCGCGGTTGCTCGATATCACGCTGACTCAGCGCGGTGCGTCGGCGGGTGCGCCGATTCCGATGGCCGGGGTGCCGTATCACGCGGCCGAGGGATACCTTGCGCGGCTCGTCAGGCTTGGCGAGTCGGTGGCGATCTGCGAGCAGATCGGCGATCCGGCGTTGGCGAAAGGTCTGGTCGAGCGCAAGGTCGTGCGCGTGGTCACGCCGGGTACGGTGACCGATGCGGCGTTGCTGGAGGAACGTCGCGACAATCTGCTGCTGGCGATTTCGGCGGCGGCGCCGGGCGCCGGCAAGAGCGCATTCGGTCTCGCCTGGGTGGATCTGTCGAGCGGGCGTTTCCTGCTCAGCGAAGTCGCCGATGCCGAAGCGCTCGGCGCCGAACTCGCGCGTCTGACGCCTGCGGAAACACTGATCGGCGAAGATGTCGCGTGGCCGAAATTCGTCGCTGCATTGCCGGGACTGCGCAAACGCGCGCCGTGGCATTTCGATCCGACCACGGCGACGCGCGAGCTCGCGCGCTTCTTCGGTACGCGTGATCTTTCCGGCTTCGGTTGCGAAGGCATGACGCTCGCGATCGCCGCCGCCGGCGCCCTGCTCGGCTACGTCGAGGAAACGCAGAAGGCAGCCTTGCCGCATCTGTCCGGACTGGCGATCGAGAATGCCAGCGAGACGATCGCGCTGGACGCCGCGACACGGCGCAATCTCGAACTCGACACGCATGCGAGCGGCAACAACGAATTCACCCTGCTCGGCATTCTCGATCGCAGCATCACGCCGATGGGCGCGCGCCTGCTCCGGCGCTGGCTGCATCGCCCGTTGCGCGTGCGCGATGTGTTGAGAAAACGCCAGCAGGCGATCGAAGCCTTGCTCGATCAGGGTCGCAACGAACAGCTGCGCGAAGTGCTGCGCGGCATCGGTGATCTCGAACGCATCCTCGCGCGCGTCGCACTGCGCTCGGCGCGGCCACGCGATCTGTCGACGCTGCGCGACGGCCTGCTGCTGGCACCACGTCTCGCCGAGGTGCTGGCCGCTTGCGACAGTCCCCAGCTGGATGAATTGCAGCGTCGTCTCGGCGAACACGCCGACACCGCGCAGTATCTGGCTGCGGCGGTGGTCGAAGCGCCGCCGGTTCTGCAACGCGACGGTGGCGTGCTGCGCGCCGGCTTCGACGCCGAACTCGACGAACTGCGCCTGCTGTCGACGAATGCGGATCAGTTCCTGCTCGACCTCGAAGAACGCGAAAAGTCCGCCAGCGGCATCGCCACGCTCAAGGTCGGCTACAACCGCGTGCACGGTTACTACATCGAGATCAGCAAGGGCCAGGCCGACAAGGCGCCGCTGCACTACACGCGCCGGCAGACCATCAAGGGCGCCGAACGCTACGTCACCGAAGAACTGAAATCATTCGAGGACAAGGTGCTGTCCGCGCGCGAGCGCTCGTTGATGCGCGAGCGTGCGCTGTACGAGGGCGTGCTGGATTTTCTCGCCGAGCGCCTCACGCCGTTGAAGTCCGCGGCCGCGGCCGTCGCCGAACTCGATGTGCTGGCGACGCTGGCCGAACGCGCCGACACGCTCGGCTGGAATCGCCCGGATCTCGCCGACAGCGGCGGCGTGCACATCGTGCGCGGCCGTCATCCGGTGGTCGAGCAGGTGCGCGAAGACCCGTTCGAGCCGAACGATCTCGATCTCGACGAAGGCCGGCGCATGCTGATCGTGACCGGTCCGAACATGGGCGGCAAATCGACCTACATGCGTCAGGCCGCGCTGATCGTGCTGCTCGCGCACGTCGGCAGCTACGTGCCGGCGGCGGCGGCGACGATCGGACCGATCGATCGCATCTTCACGCGCATCGGTGCCGGCGACGATCTCGTGCGCGGGCAGTCGACTTTCATGGTGGAGATGAGCGAGACCGCCAACATTCTGCACAATGCAACTTCGTCCAGTCTGGTACTGATGGACGAAGTCGGTCGCGGCACTTCGACCTACGACGGCCTCGCGCTCGCGCGCGCGTGCGCGGTGCATCTGGCGACGACGAACCGTGCGCTCGCGTTGTTCGCGACGCACTACTTCGAACTCACCGAACTTGCCGCGCAGTACGAAGGCATCGCGAACGTGCATCTGGACGCGGTCGAATTTCACGACAAGGAACGCGGCGACCAGCTCGTCTTCATGCACGCGGTGAAGGAAGGCCCGGCAAACCGCAGCTTCGGCCTGCAGGTGGCTGCACTGGCCGGTTTGCCGAGACCCGTCATTGCCGACGCACGCAAGACCCTGGCTGCGCTCGAGCGCGGCGCACGCGCAGGCGATCGTGCACCGGCGCCGCCCGAACCTTCGCCGCAGCTGGGCTTGTTCACCGCGCCGCCTTCCAGAATCGACGAGGCCTTGCGCGAAATCGATCCGGATGCGCTGTCGCCACGCGAAGCGCTCGAAGCCTTGTATCGACTGCGCTTGCTGCTCTGAGCTTCGGCGAACGACCGCTTCAGGTGATCGCGGTGTCGGATTGAGCGGCGCACCGCCAATCACGCCGACAAAGCGTGACGCCGTAGTCGTTCGCACGCCTGCGATCGCGGAAAATCTTATGTCATCCGGCGCGGCCTGCATCGAAGAGTCGCGTACCGGACCTTGTGCGCCGTGAGAACCAAACAAGGCGCCCGCATGCAGACAGATTTCCGCCATGCCGCGCCTTCGATGTGCCCGGCCATGTGGAGAAAACACAACGACGATCGCGGCCTTCAATCTCGCGAGGAATGACATGACCGTTCGACTTCACGCCGCACTCGTAGCTGCACTTCTGCCGACGCTCGCCGTCGCCGCACCGAAAAACTGGAGCGAGCCGCAGGAGCCGGCGCATATCCATGGCAACACTTATTACGTAGGCACTGCGGGCTTGAGTTCGGTTCTGATCCACACCGACGCCGGTCTGATCCTGCTCGATGCGACACTCGATTCATCCGCGCCGCTGATCGAAGCGAGTATCCGCAAGCTCGGCTTCAAGGTCGACGACATCAAGCTGATTCTGAATTCGCATGCGCACGCCGATCACGCCGGTGCCATCGCAGCGCTGCAGCGCGACAGCGGCGCCGTCGTTGTCGCTAGTCCGTCGGGCGCACGCGCATTGCGTCTGGGTCACGCCGTCGACGACGATCCGCAGGCCGGTTACGCCAAGGACATGGGCTGGCCTGCGGTCGCCGAAGTCCGCGAGGTGCATGACGGGGAAGTGCTGCATCTCGGCGATGTGGCAGTGACCACGCACTTCACGCCGGGACACACGCCGGGCAGCACGACCTGGACCTGGCGTTCCTGCGAAACCAACAACACCTGTCTCGATGTCGTCTACGGCGACAGCCTCAATGCGATTTCGGCGCCCGGCTTTCATTTCATGGCCGATTCCACCCATCCTGATCTCGTCGCGCGTTTTCGCACGAGCATCCAGACGGTCGCGAACCTGCCCTGCGACATCCTGATTTCGGTGCATCCGGAACTCGCCGATGTCGACAAGAAACTGCAGCAACTGCAAGCGCATCCGCCGCGCAATCCCTTCATCGATCCACAGGCCTGCCGCAGCTACGCGAGTGCCGCGGGGAAGCTGCTCGATCAACGCATCGCGCAGGAAAAGGCCGCCGCATCGACGACCGAATCGAAATCGCTCAAACCTTGACCGACAATTCGGTGCCACCCTTCAGCGGCAGGCTCATCGAACGAAAGCCGCTGGCGGAATCGCGTATCCAGTCGAGGTAATCCGCCTCGGCATTGTCGTTCAGTGCAATCGCGCCGCCCTGCATCTGCGGCGCGATGATCTGCATCACCTGCAAGGCGAGTGAAGGTCCATCGGCGCCGGGCCAGCCGTCGATCAGGGCGAAGTCGACGTCGCCGCCGAGGTCGCGCAAGGTTTCGCGCGCATCGCCTTCGCGGATCTCGACGAACTCGGAAAGCCCCGCCGCCTGCAGATGCCGTTTCGCCTGCGCGATTTTCTGCGGCACGATCTCCGAGCCGATCACGATGCCGCCGCCGTTGTCGCGCATCGCCGCTGCGAAATACAGCGTCGACAAACCAATCGAGGTGGCGAACTCGACGACGCGCCGCGCACGCAGTGCACGACACAACAAGTAGATCAGCTCGCCCTGATCCGGATGGATGCAGAACCCGTAGTCGGCGTAGGCGTGCGGGTCGAGCAGCGCGCTCTGATTCGGACCGCCGGTGGATGGGCGGCGATGAGCCGCCTTGATTCCGGCGATGACCGCTTCGATGCGTGCATCACCCAGTGCGCTCGGAACGCGCGCCGGCACGACGAGCTCACCCATGGCATCGAGGATCGCCATCAGTCCTCTCCGAGAATTTCCGCGACCGCACGTTTCAGGATCGCGGCGACGCGGCGCGCTTCTTTTACCCCGGCGTGTCGCTTGCCGCGCAGCGCCAGTTTGAGTTCGCGCAAGGCCATCCAGACATCCGCGGGAGCACCCGCGCCCTCGTCTTCAGTCTCGCCGTCGCCGTCGCCGGAAAAGATATCGCGCACCCGCCCCATCCTGGCGCCGATATGTTCGAGCTGGTCGAGAATCGTCTGCGCGGTCTGCTGGTTCTTTTGCAGATGCTCGCGCCCCTCCGCCGTGATGCTGTAGAGCTTCCTCGCGCCCTCGGCGACGACGCTGGCGTAACCGACCTCTTCCAGATAGGTGAGCGCCGGATAGATCATTCCCGGGCTCGGGCTGTAGAAGCCGCCGGAGCGCTCTTCCAATGCCTTGATCAATTCGTAGCCATGGCTCGGCTGCAGCGCGAGCAGGGCGAGCAGCACGATCTGCAGCTCGTTCGAACCGAGCTTGCGTCCGCTGCGAAAACCCTGGCCGCCCATGCCCATGCCGCCCATGAAGCCGCCGGCAAATGGTCCGAAGCCATGGCCGTGGCGGCGGCCGCCAAACTCGAAGCCGTGATTGCCGTGTTCTCCGTGTGCGCCGTGATCGCGGCAATGCTGCGCGCGGCTGAAAAAATGATGTCGCATGATCGTCTCCTTGTGTTGTAAAACGTATCTTACGATATGTTTTTTGTAAGTCAATCGTTGTTGGACGCTTTCGGCGTCCGCAGTGCAACGGTGCTGGAAGTCACGACCGAAGTCCGTCCAAGTACGCCGCGCGGCGAGCGTCAGCGATGGCGCGACTCCTGTCCGCGCGACCGGTTGCGATAGTCCAACCCTATCGAATGGATCGGAACAATCGAATTTCCAATCGATCCGCGCCTGCCTACAGTGCAGCAGCGATCGACGCAGGCGCTTGACCCCGCTCACTGCTCCGCCGCCAGCACTCTCTCCATCACCGCCCAATCCGAGGTTCCCATGAGCAAGCAGCGCCAGACCCTGACCACCACCGCCGGCGCGCCGGTGCCGGACAATCAGAACAGCCTCACCGCGGGGCCACGCGGTCCGTTGCTGGTGCAGGACCATCAGTTGTTCGAGAAACATGCGCACTTCAATCGCGAGCGCATTCCCGAACGCGTCGTGCATGCGAAGGGTTCGGCGGCATTCGGCAGCCTCACGATCACCCACGACATCACGCGCTACAGCAAGGCACGCGTGTTCGAGCCGGGCGCGAAGACGCCGCTGCTGTTGCGCTTCTCGACCGTCGCCGGCGAACGCGGCGCTGCCGATGCCGAGCGCGATGTGCGCGGTTTCGCGATCAAGTTCTACACCGCCGAAGGCAACTGGGATCTGGTCGGCAACAACACGCCGGTGTTCTTCGTGCGCGATCCGTACAAGTTTCCGGACTTCATCCACACGCAGAAGCGCGACCCGCGCACGAACATGCGCAGCAATACCTCGCAGTGGGATTTCTGGTCGCTGTCACCCGAGTCGCTGCATCAGATCACGACCTTGATGAGCGATCGCGGCCTGCCCGCTTCGCTGCGTCACATGCACGGCTTCGGCAGTCACACCTACAGCTTCATCAATGCGAACGACGAGCGCGTCTGGGTCAAGTTTCATTTCAAGACGCAGCAAGGCATCCGCAACTGGACCAACGAGGAATCGGCGCGGGTGATCGGCAACGACCGCGAATCGCACCAGCGCGATCTCTACGAGGCGATCAAACGCCGGGATTTTCCGAAGTGGACGATGTACGTGCAGATCATGCCGGAGAGCGACGCGGACAAGACGCCGTACAACCCGTTCGATCTGACCAAGGTGTGGCCGCACAAGGACTATCCGCTGATCGAGGTCGGCGTGCTCGAGCTCGACCGCAATCCGGACAACTACCACGCCGAAGTGGAGCAATCGAGTTTCTCGCCGGCGAATGTCGTTCCCGGCATCAGCCACAGCCCGGACAAGATGCTGCAGTTCCGCATCTTCTCGTATGCCGACGCGGCGCGTTACCGCCTCGGCGCGAATCACGAACATCTGCCGGTGAACGCGCCGAAAGTACCGGTGCGCAACTACTACCGCGATGGCGCAATGCGTTTCGACGGCAATGGCGGCGGCAGCGTCAACTACGAGCCGAACTCCTTCGATGGTCCGGTGCAGAACCCCGCAGCGAAAGAGCCGCCGCTGAAACTCGACGGCGACGCCGACCGCTACGATCATCGCGCCGGCAACGACGATTACCAGCAGGCCGGCGACTTGTTCCGTCTGATGAGCGAGGATCAGAAACGACAACTGTTCGGCAACATCGCGGCGGCGATGCAAGGTGTGCCGGGCGACATCATCGAGCGTCAGCTCGCGCATTTTGCGAAAGCCGACCCGGCCTACGCGGCCGGCGTGAAGGCCGCGCTCGCAGCCGTCAAGACGCCGCAGGCCGAAGGTCGCACGGTCGAGGAAGTCGGCTGAGGAAATCTGCGGATGCTTCCTCTCCCCAGCGTTTGCTCCTAGGGAGAGGAAGCGAACACGTCGCACCCAATCGGCCGGCGCTGCCTGAGCGCCGGCCGACTTTCAATCCGTCGTGTCCTTGAAGCGCCGGATCAAGCGTCGCGACCGTTTGTCCGGTCGCGACGGCGGACGCAGGTAGCCCTTGCCGGCCAACCGCTGCTGCTCGCGTTGCGCTTCGCGCGCGAGTTGGCTTGCGGCGGTTTCCTGGTAGAGCTGCTGCGCAACGGTCGCCGGACCCCGTTGTTCGGCGAGTGCCGTAACCGTGATCTCGAAGCGCTCGTCGCCGCGCACGATGCGCAGGACATCGCCGACGTGCACGGGTTTGGACGGCTTGCCGGAAACGTCGTTGAGATCGATCTTGCCGCCGTCGATCGCCTGCTTGGCGAGCGAGCGCGTCTTGAAAAAGCGCGCGGCCCAAAGCCAGATATCCAGGCGCACGAATTTCGCCGCATCCACATTCGTCATTGCTGCCTGGGTTCTCCCGACTTGCGTTCCCTCGACTTGAGTTCACCCGACAATCGCATCACATCCGCGGCGAGGAAATGCGCATAGCGCGCATCGAGTTCTGCCAGCGCTTTCGTCGCACCTTGCGCCCCGCTGCTGATCTGCTTCTGGACTGCTTCGACCGCCGTCGCCGCTTCGGCATCGACACGCGCGCGACATTGCTCCAGATCCGCGATCGGCTGATGCGCCGGCTCCTGCAGACGCAGGGCGCGCAACATCGTGACCGGATCGGCGAGTTCGTGGGCGCGGTCGATCATCGCGATCTTTGCCGTCTCCGGAAAACACCAGTCGCGCGCGGATTCCATCGTGTAGCGCGCACGTTTTGCATTCTCGTCATCGACCGAACCGTACAGGAAAATCAGGCGCGTATGCTCCTGCGCGAGATTCAACAGATCGGGAGCCGGCAGCGGCAACAGAAAGCTGCCGATGGAATCGCTGCCGGCGTCGAGGATGGCACCGCGGAAAACATCCGGATAACCGATCGCGACACGCAGCGCGACGCGCGAGCCGCCGGAGAAGCCGCCGACATACACGCGCTCGGGATCGATCTTGTAGCGCGCGACCACATTCGCGTAGCCATGCAACGCGAGCGCCATCCGCCGCGGAATCTGCGATTGATCGTTGCCGGAGTTGGCCGCCGTGACGAACACCGTTCCAGTCTCCTCGAGCAGACTCTTCCACTTGCGCGGCACCGCCGCGTTCGACCAGGGCGGAATGAAGACCAGCAATCCGTAGCCTTTTTCGGGTGCCGGCGTCGAAGGGACATAGAGGCTGAATCGCTCCTGCTCCATGTCCACCGTGTAGTTCGGCGGTTGCTGTCCCTTGTCCGCATAGGCCGCGATCGCCATCGCTTCCCACAACGGACTCATCATGCGACTGAAGAGCTGGGTCGTCGTCGCCAGCGGTGAATAACCGGGAAACGTGATGTTGCGTTGAATTTCAGCAGGCTCGGCGTGCGCCGTCGTCACGTACCACGACGCGACCGTCGCGAACAACACACTTATCCAGACGCCACATCGGAGATCGCGCATGACCATCCCATCCACGAGAGCAGGTGGGATGATTCTAGGAGTTCGCCCGCGCACCTTCGGCGCGGCCGACCGCGTATAGCCTTCGTCTGGGCCGGTTCGCGCGCGCGCGTCGTCGGCGAATTGCACTTGGCGCCGATGCGTACGCAGCACGAACTCCGCCCGTCGCAGCGTTCGTGTATACTGCGCGGCGTTTGTTGCGCCGCTCTGCGATTTTCCCTTTGGGATGTGCATCCGATGGTCCGCTGATCCAGCGTCCGCCCGCCTCCCGCACCCGCTCGGCTTTCGTCGCCGCAAATCCGGAATCGCCCGCCATGTCGGCGTGCTGATCCGCCAACCGAATTGACCTGCAGCGCGGTTCTTGGGAACGCTCCGGGTTGGCCCTCGATCTTCGCGATCGGGTTTTCGTATTTCGCTCGCCTCGCGTGCTGTCGATCATTCCTGGTCGAAGCGCAGCTTGGGCGTGCGCTCATCTGGAGTTTTTCCACCATGTCATTTGAATCACTCGGGCTTGCGCCGGCGCTGCTGCGCGCGCTTGCCGAACACGGCTACAACGAACCCACACCGATCCAGGTCGCGGCGATTCCGCTCGCCCTGCAGGGCAAGGACCTGCTCGCCGGCGCGCAGACCGGCACCGGCAAGACCGCAGCGTTCGCGCTGCCCCTGCTCGACCATCTGTACATCACCAAGCGTGGCCAGGCATTGCCGAAGACGCCGCGCGCACTGGTGTTGACGCCGACGCGCGAACTCGCGGCGCAAGTGCATGAAAGCGTGCGCGGCTACGGCAAGCACCTCGGCGTCCGCGCGGCCACCGTGTTCGGCGGTGTCGGCATGCAGCCGCAGGTCGATGCGCTGCGTCGCAGCGTCGAGATCGTCGTCGCCACGCCCGGACGTCTGATCGACCACATCGAACGTCGCAGCGTGAACCTGTCCAACATCGAAGTGCTGATCCTCGACGAAGCCGATCGCATGCTCGATATGGGTTTCCTGCCGGCGATCAAGCGCATCCTCACCGCGCTGCCGAAGCAGAACCGTCGCACCTGGCTGTTCTCGGCGACGTTTGCGCCGGAGATCAAGGCGCTCGCCGCGCAGTTCATGCGCGATCCGGCCGAAATCCAGATTGCCAAGCCGAACAGCGTGGTCGCGACCGTCACCCACCGCATCCATCCAGTCGACGGCGCCAGAAAGCGCGACCTGCTGCTGCATCTGCTGCTCAACGATGCGCGCCAGACCCTCGTGTTCGGTCGCACCAAGCACGGTGCCGACAAGCTCACCCATGTGCTCGAGAAAGCCGGCCTGCGTGCTGCCGCGATTCACGGCAACAAGAGCCAGAGCCAGCGCACGCGTGCGCTGGCCGACTTCAAGAGCGGCAAGGTTTCCGTACTCGTCGCCACCGACATCGCGGCGCGCGGACTCGACATCGACCAGCTGCCGATGGTCATCAACTACGATCTGCCGATGGTCGCCGAGGACTACGTGCATCGCATCGGCCGCACCGGCCGCGCCGGCACCGAAGGGCTTGCGATTTCGCTGGTCTCGCGTGACGAGGAAGGCCTGCTGCGCGACATCCGCCGCATGCTGAAGCAGGACATCGAGATCGTGCCGATCGCCGGCTTCGAACCGTCGCAGCCGCTGCGTACCGACGACAATGTGCGTTCGTCACCGTCGCAGCCGCGCAACCGGCCGCCGCAGCGCCATGCACGCCGTCCGCACGCCGCAAATCCGGGTGACGCGCATCCGAGTGCACGCAAGAAGAAGCCGCAGGGCCGCAGCGGCCAGCGCCACTCGCGCCCGGCCTGAAACGCCGCCTGCCTGACTACTTCACGGTCGTCAGGCACGGTTTGACGATTTTGGCGATCGCCTCACGGTGATCGCCGACCTCGGCCTGCGCGATCAGCGCATCGCCTTTCGGTGTCGGCGACTGCAGCACGAAATGTACCTCGGCCTGATCGGTTTCGATCAGCGCGCGCGACAACCGTGCGAGGTCGGACGGCTTCGAGGACAGGCGCGATGTCGCCAGCACGAAGCCGTCGCCATCGACGCCATACCATCCTGAAATCGGCGAACCGGCATGAGCGCCCTTCGCCGCGCCGAGCGACCACTGCGCCAGCGTGCGCTTTTCGCCGATGCCGCTCGGTCCCTCGAAATCCGTCAGCGGAAAGGTCTTCAGTGCGTCCGGGTCCGCGATGATCAGCGACCACGTCAATGCGCCGCCCTTGCCGTCGCGGCAGGCGACTTCGAACTCGGCGGCGATCGGCGTCGCGGCACCGACATGGAATTGCGCAGGAATCCGCGCCTTCCAGGACGCATCGTCATCTGAACGTGCCTGCAGCGTGGGCGTGAACATTCCCGTGAGCAGACCCGCACACAGGATCGTCTTGCACACGGTACGCACTGATTCGTTCCACATGATCCTGCGTCCCCTTCGTCTTGTTCGCGCCAGTGTATGTCGCCGCCATGATCTGCGCGCAAGAAACGCGCGGCCTCAGGCCATCGTCACGCCGCAACGAACCCCGGCAAGGCGCTGGCCGCTTCGCTGTGCGCGAGTGTCGCCGCCTGCTTGACAGCCTCGTCGAAATCGTTGCGCTTCGGTCCGATCACGATACGCGTGCGGAAGAAATCGGCCCACAGGAATTCCGCGAACGCGGTCGGCGTCTTCGCAAATCCTCCGGCCGCGCGGACATAGCCGGCGAGACTTCGGTATGGATCGTCGACCAGCTTGTCCAGATGATGCGGAATGGCATCGGTGGCGCGGCGATGTCCGTCCGCGTCGATCGGATGGACCCAGGCGCGTTCGCCCATCGACTTCCAGAACGCCTCCATGGCGAGCTTCGAAAGATCGGCTTCGACGAGAAAGAAACCGGTGTCGTATCCCGCATCGGACAAGGCACGCGCCAGATGATGATGGTCGGTGATGTAGAGCTTGTCGTCCGGTCCGAGCACGGCAGGAATCGGGCGCGCTTTCAGGAATTCACGGCGCTCGTGATGTCCGAGCGATTCCAGATGGCGGCGCTTCTCCTCCACTTCGATCATGCCGACGGTGATCTGGGTCGGACGCAGTCGCGGAATTTCGCATTCGTGAAGTTCAGCCATGGATCTCGCCAGCCGGTGTCTAGGGTTGTTGCGAATCGGGCGGCCCGTCATCGCGCGGCTTCGGCACGCGCGGCCGGAACGCGCGCTCGAGCCGACCGCCGAGCAGCAACACCAGCGCGCCGAGCGCCAGCGCAATGAATACCGGCGCGTACATGCCCATGCCGCAGGCGATGCCGAGCAGGGACGTGACCCACACGGTTGCCGCAGTGGTGAGCCCGCTCACATGCAGACGATTCGGATCGCGCAGGATCACGCCGGCGCCGAGAAAACCGATGCCGGTGAGCACGCCCTGGATGACCCGGCTCAACGCATCGTAGCGATGCGCATCGTCGGTGCCCGGGGGCATCACCACGATCACCATCAAGGCAGTGCCGAGACCGACCAGCGCGTGCGTGCGCACACCAGCCGGCTTGTGGTGCAGATCGCGGTTGAGGCCGACCGCAGCGCCGACCAGCACGGCAAGGCCGAGGCGGATTGCGATCTCACCCAAGGGATCATTCATCGTGCGCGCCCATCATTCGCCGCCGCGATCTTGCGCAAGTTTGCGGGTTCGCGCAATCGAGCGCGTCCGCTGCACGCGCGTTCGCCGGCGTCGCATGAGGTTGCGCGCTCTCTCACTCTCGAGCGAGCGCTTGCATCAGCGCACGCCGCACCGACTTCGGATCGCAACGACCGAGGCTGACTTGCGGCGTCGCATGCCACAGCGCACACGAGTGAATCGCGGCAGCGATCGCATCCAGCAGCGGCGCAGACGGCTCGACGTCTGCTTCGAGATACAGCGACTTGATCTCGAACACGCCGTCCGCACGATGCGCCTTCGCATCGAGGCGACCGACCAGGCGGCCGCGATGCAGGATCGGCAACACGTAGTAACCGTAGCGCCGTTTCGGCTCCGGCGTGTAGCACTCGATGCGATAGTCGAAATCGAACATCGCCGATGCGCGTTCGCGATCCCACACGACCGGATCGAACGGCGACAACAGCGTCGTATGCGTCGCGCGCAGACGTCCCGCCACGGCGCTGTGCAGCAGTTCGTGTTGATCGGCTGAAACGTAGGCCGGATGCTTCCAGCCTTCCACCTCGATGCGCAGCAGCTCGCCGGCGTCGACGAAGGCATCCAGATCGGCGTCCTTCAGTTTGCCGCCGGAGCGGAAATAGTCGTTGATCCAGCGCGCCTGGGTCACGCCCAGCGCACGCACCGCGCCGAGCGTGAATTCGCGCCGCATCGTCGACTCGCTGACCTCGGCGTCGATCGCGCCGTTCGGCGCATGCACCTCGGCATGCGCGAGCACGCGCTCGCGCAGGTCGTACACGCGCTGGAAATTCTCGCGTCGCGCAATCATCAGCTCGCCGAGTGCGAACAGCGCCTCCAGCCAGCGTTTCTCGTTTTTCCATCCCCACCAGCCGCCGCCAGCGGCGCCTTCGCCGCGCTCGAAGTCGGCCGCCTTGACCGCGCCGTGCGTGCCGATGTGAGCGAGCAGCGCGTCGATCTCGTCGCGATGTTCGGCGTACATGCGACGCGCGTTCTTCATCGACCAATGCGCATCGCGGCCGAGCATGTGACGACGATGCAAGGCGTAGTCCGCGCGCGGCGCGAAGCTCGCCTCGTGCGCCCAGCATTCGAAGATCGTGCCCTGCGCGAGGCACTCGTCCAGCCACTCCTTGCGATATGCACCGAGTCGCGAGAACAGCACCAGATACGGACTGCGCGCAACGATGTTGATCGTGTCGATCTGCAGCACGCGCATGCGTTCGATCGCGGCGAGTACATCGGCACTGCGTGCGCGCCGACGCGGCCGCGCGAGCAGCCCTTGCGCAGCGAGGTGAAGCAGGCGCGCCTGATGCGCGCCGATGCGCAGCGTGGTCATTGCGTGAAGACGGCTTTCGCGGGCATTCGCGAAAAACTCAGAGGCCGTGCGACGACGAATCGATCACTTGCGCGCCGCGAGAATCGCACTCAACCGATCCGGCGCACCAGCGATCCGTTCCAGATGCGGATACTTGAGTCCGTCGCGATAGTCGATGCGGAAGCTGCGGTATTCGTCGCCGTTCCTCAGCAGCAACTCGATCGGCGCGTTTCCACTTTTCGCCGCGACCACCGCATCCTTCAGACGCTCGGGTTTGTACTGCTGCCCGTTCACCGCGAGCAGCGTGCTGGTCGGCGCGATGCCGGCCTTGAACGCCGGGCCGTCCCAGCGCACGTCGATCACCTTGTCGTCCTTGCTGCTGATGATCAGGCCGAGCGAGGCCGCGTAGTCGATCATCTTGCGATCCATCTCGTTGTTCTTCTGGTAATCGCTCTGCTTGTCGGTGTAGACGAGCTTCCAGCCGCTCGCGGTGATGCCGTCCAGCGGCGCGCGGTTTGCATCGACACGCTCGCGCAGGAACTTCGCCCAGTCGTACGCGGCGATACCGTTCAAGCTCGCGACCACATCATCGAGCGTGTAGGTCTTGGTGACATAGCTGCCGTCCTCGATACCGAAGAAGGCCTGCGCGAAATCGTCGAGCGAACGGCGTTCGCGGCTGAGTTCACGCAGCTTTGCGTCGACGCCGAGCCAGACCAGCTGACCGGCGCTGTAGTAGTCCTCGCTCATCTGATAATTGCGATACGGCAGCGGCCGGCGCGCGGCGATGATCGGGTCGTTGGTGGTGTCCTGCACGTTGCGCCAGCTGAAACCGGGCCGGTTGTCGGTGTAGGTCGCGGCGACCATCGCGATCGCATCGCGAGCCTGCTCGGCGCTCCACAAGCCCGCACGCGCGGCGAGCACGAAACCCCAGTACTGGGTCTGGCCTTCGTACACCCAGAGCAGGCTGCCCTGCATCGGCACGTTGAAATTCGGCGTCCACAGATCGGCGGGGCGACGGAACTTGCCGTTCCACGAATGCGTGTATTCGTGCGCGAGAAGATCGCGCGCCGGCGCGCGCCGATCCCACTCGCTGAAATACTCGGGGCTGGTGCCGTTCTCGCTGGAGCGATGGTGCTCCAGACCGATGCCGCCGAGATTGTCCGACAGCGCGAGCAGGAATTCGTAGTGATCGTAGTGTTGCGAGGCGTAGAGTTTCTGCGCCTGCTGCACGAGCCGCTTGTGCGCGTCGATCTGCTCGGGTTTGAAGTCGAGATCCCTGGCGTCGTCGGCAACCAGGTTCAGATGCACCGGCGCCTTCGCGCCGCCGAGGTCGACGCGCTTGTAGTAGCGCCCGGCGAACATCGGCGAATCGACCAGGGTATTGAACGGCACCGGCTTGAACGCAACCGTGCCGTCGGCCGCGGTCGCATTGCCGCTGCCGTCGCTGCGATCGAGCGCGCTGCCGTATTGCCAGCCGGCCGGCAGCTTCACGCTCGGCGCAACCAGGATGCGGCTGGAGTAGTAACCGGCCGGATACAGCGCAACCGTATTCCACTGCAGGTTGAGCATCTGCGGCGTCATCACGACGCGTCCCTGGCTGGTGTCCTGCGGCGACAGAAATTCGAAATCCAGCGACAGCACGCTGACACCGGCGGGCACGTCGACATGAAAGGCGTAGACGTCGAGCGGATCGCGCGTCCATGCGATGTTCTGGCCGTTGCCGCGGATCATGAGGCCGCCGAGCTTGTCGATCGGACCGCGCGGCGAATGGTTGCCGGGCAGCCATTGCGGATAGAGCAGGGTCAGCGCGCCGGCCGCGACCGGAATCTCCTCGTGCACGCGAAAGATGCGCCGCTCGATGTCGCTGGCGTCGACGGCGAGCTTGAGCGTGCCCGGATAAGTGACATCCGCCGGCGGCGGCACCGCAGCGCGTGCGAACGGCGCTGCGGCCACGCCGGCAAACGCCAGGCCTGTGTGCAGCACGGCGCTTCGCCAGTTCAATTTCAACAGGTTCACGATCGGGGATCTCCGGCACATGGCGGGACGCAAGGCCTTCGATTGTGGCCGATCCGGCTTGCTCGCCGGAATAGGCCGACATGCACCCCGCGCGGTCCCCCGGCGCCGCCGCGACGATCGTCGCAGCCCGCGCGCGGCCGGGATGGCCTAGAATGGGTTTGTCGCACTGCAGCAGGATCGTCGATGCTCTACTACCTCCACGAAATCAACCGCACCCTGCTCAATCCCTGGGTGACCTGGTCCGGCGCCGCCGCGCACGCCTTGTCCGCGCCGGACAACTGGCTGTCCAAGGTGCCCGGTGTCGATCGCGTTGCAGCGGGCTACGAACTGTTCTACCGCCTCGGCAAGGATTACGAGAAGCCGGCTTTCGGCATCACCTCGGTCAATGCGCATGGCCGCGCCGCCGCGGTCATCGAAGAGCGCGTGCTCGAACTGCCGTTCTGCCACCTGCTGCACTTCAAGCGCGCCAGCGACGATCCGGATGCACTGACCCAACTACGCAACGACCCGGCCGTGCTCGTGGTCGCGCCGCTGTCCGGCCATCATTCGACCCTGCTGCGCGACACCGTGCGCACCCTGCTGCGCGACCACGACGTCTACATCACGGACTGGGTCGACGCGCGCATGATCCCGCTCGACAAGGGCGCGTTCGGGCTCGACGACTACGTCGCCTACGTGCGCCGCTTCATCACCCAGCT
>Ga0247779_1000759_pt1 | contig 17519 bp, 14 predicted proteins | sample UWRJL221509R5_FD_179925 | JGI IMG/M metagenome (GOLD analysis project Ga0247779, IMG submission 179925) | Plant litter microbial communities from Arlington Agricultural Research Station in Wisconsin, United States - UWRJ-L221-509R-5 | ecosystem: Environmental > Terrestrial > Plant litter >... | reverse complement strand
TTTTTCCATCTTGTTAGCAACTTTTCAACTTTTCATAACTTAAAATTAGTCTTCGAGTATTGTACTTATTATCAACCAGTGGTGGGCTTTTTTAACTTGAAACTTTGACGCTTTTTTGCGCTTTTTTACCTTGTACAAGCGGAAAAAAGTAAAATCTAGAAATACTGATGGCCATAGCAACCCGTGGACGCATACACAGTCTCTCTTCCCTTTGTGGTTTAGATCTAACTCTGCCGAGAACACTCTGCATTGCGCAGTAACCAAGAACCAACCAAGAACTCAGAAAAAAATCACATCTGGGGCGGCCAAGTTGCTGTGCCCATTTCCATCCAGCTGGTAAAGCGGATAGATTTATACATTCAATATCGTGTCAGTCGTTACTTAAACAAGGGAGTCATTCTATGTAGAGAAATTACGCGTAAATAAAAGGACATCGAAAAGAAGTGACACTGCACGAACGACAGAAGCAATATACAAAGGGATATATGTAATACAAGGGCCCAAGAAGATCACAGGTGAAAATATAATAGTTATCTATGTTTTCTTCTTCTTTGTGGAGCGCTTGGCCGTCGATGAACTCTCAACGGGAGTAGCAGGCCGTGACTCCTGCCTTTCAACCTTTTGTACTTCATCGAAATTTCGTTTCTACGAGATAGAACACAAGTCAATCACAAGTTCGTGATAGGAAAACTAGCAACTTGCCTTCCCCTTGGTGGGTTTCAGTTTTGCCTCTTCCGACTGTCGCTGCTCTTCTTCCTTCTCTATCATTCCCAGGAGTGTATTACAACGGCGCTGTAGTTCCTGAGGTGACCGACTTTTAAAGAACCAATCGAACCGGAATACGGGGAACTCGGTTATATCTTTCTTGATGCGCTCGTAAACGTCGTCTGACTGCATTCCGTAATGAAATAACCGGCAAAGCAGATATCGATCCTCTTCCTCGCTGTATACCTTGCCTTTTGTAGTTGGGTAGTTCAACTCCAATTCTTGCATTGGGTAGCGCACTGAGTTGACTTTCTTTGCGAGCAACGACTCAAGGTTTTCACGCTTGTTTCGTTTAGCCTCTCCTTCTTCAACTCTGGCCTTGATACGAGGATATTCTAAGATGCCCATGTTAGGAAAACCGAATGAAAGACAAAAACAGCTATCACGCACCGGCAAGGGTCTTACATTTCTTATTGAAGACTTTGAGATATTTCTCGACATCTTCAGTTGTCTTATCTTGGATTTCTGCCGCCAATACAGCTGCATCCGCGTCCCTGCAGAGAAGGGGTCAGTAGATGCCATCAAAATGCCATGGAACCGTTACGAACCATCCGTGAGTTTCCAGTCCGCGAACAAGCTGCTGGAAGTCGCGACGACTCCAATCTGGGAACCCTTGTTGGATATATTCTTCCTTGCGCTCAAGATCATCGTCATCCAGTGGTTCGGCTACAATGAAATTTAAAACAACGCTATACAATAAGTGAAATGATATACCTTCATCAATAAACTCTTGTGCAGCTTGTCGTTCAGCTTCAAGGACTTCGGGTGTATCATCTGGCCCCGCAGGCTCGCGGGCAGTGGCTGGGATACCATTTAGTCGCTATAATGGTCCTTAGCGTCTTATTCAGTGACTTTCTGATTGCATGGACGTACTTTATGCGCCGCAAGCTCTCGTTCTTGTAAAACAGAAAGTTCGTCAGGGAAGAATTGGAAGTCTTGACTGTGGGACACTAATTCAATAGGGACTACTTCCCGAAATGTCCGAACTCACATAGCAATTTGCTTAGGGGCACGAGGAATCTTGACAGTTTTCTCTACTTTTGATGGACCAGCTCGTAGAGTGTCTTTGAAATAGTTGTCAACAGAATAGTTCGACTTTCTTTCACGCTTAGACAATGAAAGAAGGTTGAAGTTGAGATTTTTCTTCTGCTGAATATTGATGTCAATGCATGTGGGAGAAATATTTAAAAAGAGATTCATTACCCCTGCCCGGAAATCTTCTCCTTCCCATTGTTGAACGGATGCGTCCGACTTGAAGTTGTTGAGGTCTTCCAGGTTGAGACCCTCATACTTGCTATTCAACTCCATAGTACGTTCTTCTCCGCGCTGAATGATAGCATCTATATCCTCATTGATGAGAAGCCTAAAAATAGGTCAGTTGTGTAAATGCGAAGAAACAGACAAAACATACTCCTGGGCATTGTTATTGATGATTTTTTCAGCGCCGTGAGTAATCATCTCCAAAAGTTCCTCCTTGTTGGCAGCAGCTAAAAAAAAACAGGATTAATACTGGCAGTAGCAATAGATGGGCTGTCAATATGAACCTTTCGCCTGTTGTGTCCTGCCTTGCTGAATGACAAGCTGGTCCAAGCGCAACTTTTGAGCAGCACGCTCAAGCATGCGCTCTTCAACACTGCCTTCAGTGATGAATCTAAAGACGTAAACTTGCTTTGTCTGGCCAATACGATGAGCACGGTCCATAGCCTGAAGATCGGCTTGAGGGTTCCTGGTGAAATAGTTCTTATTAATGTGCATTCTTAAGATTTGAACCTTGACAAGTACCAATCACTGTCGTACAGCACGACGATGTCGGCAGTCGTTAAATTTATACCAAGCCCACCAGCGCGAGTTGTTAATAAGAATATGAACTTTTCGCTTCCAGGTTTGTTATAATCATCAATAGCAGCAATTCGATCTTCGTGGGCAGTTCCTCCATCGATACGACAATATTCTATCAAGAAAGACAATCACGTTAAAGTAAAACCACCAATATTTTTTCTTTTAAAGAAAGAACGTACTGTATCCTCTGAATAAGCAATAATCTTCCAAGATATCCAAGACTCTGCTCATTTGGCTGAAGATAAGAACGCGCGATCCTTTGGCCTTCATGCTAGCCAGAAGCTTGTCCAAGATCACCATTTTCCCTGAGTTCTGGATGAGGTGCTCGTCTGTGGTGTAAGGAGGGCCAGGTTCCTGCACAACTGAGACTCAGACAGATACAGAAGGTGTGGAGAAAATACTCACGGCCCCGTCGAAAAGGTAAGGATGACATGTTACTTTACGCAGCTGGGGTTGTGTAAACTTAAGGACGGATTGAAAGATAGACACTTTGGATACGCACCTGCATTACCATATTCATGAGACGTGTCTTGCCCTCCTTTTTCCCAGTCAACCCTTGAAACAAAAAATAAGATTAAAAGTAGTAAAAGAAATAGGTGAGTGACAAACCGTTCACAGCGTCAATATCCTTCTCCAGCACGGAACGATACCATTTTCGTTGCATTTCTGACAAACCAACATAAATATTGATTTCCTTCTCTGAGTGGAGGGTTAGCTTGAGGACGTCATGCTAATCAATGAAGCACTCACTGGGCAATAGGCTCTTCTCAACGTCAGATTTAACGCGGCGAAGTAAGAAGGGACGAAGGATTTTGTGCAGAGCCTCGACGACCTTCTTACTCTTCTCTTCTTCTTCTTCAGCGTCCGTTGAATCCTTATGCAAGAAACTGTCAAGATCTTTATAGTCCACAAAGATTTCCGGGCAGATGAAATTCAATAATGAAAACAGTTCCTTCAGATTGTTTTGAAGAGGAGTTCCAGTAATGAGGAGTCGACCTCTCGAGCTAAATGCGCGGACAATTTGCGACAGCATCGAGTCCACATTCTTGATTCGGTGAGCCTCATCAATGACAATGTATTCGAAGGAGAATTTCTTGAGGGCAGATTGCTCAATGAGACAAATCTCGTAAGACGTAATGCAGACTTCGAAATCTTGGGGAATAAGTCGTGTGGCAATAATTTCAGCGCGTTCTTCCTTAGAACCTGTGAGAGTGACAACATTGAAGTCTGGCGTCCAGTTGGCGAACTCGCGATGCCAGTTTTGGAGGGTAGACTTTGGGACTACTACAAGATGAGGTCCAGGGATATCTTTGTAATGCTTGAGGTAGGCCAAGAAGGAAATAGTCTGCAGAGTTTTTCCAAGACCCATCTCATCCGCAAGAATACCGTTCAACCCGTTATGGTGTAATGATACCATCCAATTCAACCCTTGCAGTTGGTACGGTCGCATTTGGCCCTTTATGACTGGTAAACACTGTCAGATATGTCTTCTCAGATATACGGTAACAGAGCTTACAGCTAGGTGACGTTTCAAAGACAAACGGTTGGTCATCACCGGTGAGGCCTGCTTCCCCGTCTTTCAGCAACTCCTCGTCTTCCTCCTTCTCGGATTTGCGGTGGCGTGCGCTGCTATCACTAACAAAGAGCATAAGAAAGGTTTAAAGAAATTAAAGAAATTATGGTTATGAAAGTAACTTACACCGCCTTTTTGCGACCTCGTCCCTTTGGTTTAGGTTGGGCATCCATCAAAGCAGCATATTCGGGATCTGATGCTTTCTAATGACAATTGAGAGATAGCACGGGATTCTCGCGTTTCAGCGTACCTTGATGTCCACGAAGTGTTTGAAAAGCTCAGTCTGTCCAATAAGATAAGAGTAGCGCTTGACAGAGTCTGCGATCTGAGAAGCGCTCGTTTTGAGAATTCAAGAACACAAATGATATCAAACATGACGGACTTTGGCTTTATCCATAGCTTGTCTTTTGACTTGAAGCTCGCTTTCTTCTGCTTTTCTTTTTTGTTTTTTCTGCTGTCTTTCTGCAGTGGCTTGCTTCTTTGCGCGTGCGGCTTGCTCGCCTGTGGTCTTTTAGAAGAATAAGTATGAATAACGGAGCTAGACTGCAGCTAACACACTTCTTCCCGGTCACTTATGAGCTCATCTTCTTCCTCTAATTCGCTCTCCACGTCGGCGCCTTGACTAGGCTGCCAAAATCAACACATTAGCGACATGCGTTGTAATTGTGAGGTTTCCAGGTAAACAACGCACCTGACGCGAGACGATATTGCTCGGTACAACATCACTCAGAATGTCTTCTTCTCCAACGGTGAAGGTCTGTCAGTCGGTCAGTAAAATGCACCGCAAGAGTAGAGCGAACATACACTCATGGTCGGCACTATGTGCTCAGCTCGTTGTTTTGGGAGAGAGGAAGAATGGTTGTGACTGTGATTAATGGTGACGGTACGCGACAGTCACAAATTTAATCCGTTTCCCAACAATCTCAATCTCAACAACATCCGTCTTGATATTTATTCCGTCACTTGAAGCTCGAATCTCTGGGCTCTAATAAGCTAAAACGCGAAAATTCAATACTGAAATTATGATTTAGCACGGTTGCTCAAGATACACAGTGAAGCTCACGAACCGCTTGGATGTAAAGCCCGATTCGACAATTCTTGTATCAAGTTTCAACAAGGAGGCTTGTCAATTCGTATGGTCCTAGGGCTGAAGCCTGAGACTCAAGGAATCACAAATTCCATACAGGAAGTTGGTCTATTACGCGGCTAAACGCGCACAATGCTAACTCTTGTCCTGAAAACTTAGCGCCAGTCTACAACGTGTCACCCGTCTTCAACGTCTCCAGTGGATAATGCACTTCGTCATTCCCACCAACAGAGCACCCTCCACGAGGAAACGTCAATTAATCGACTACACTCCATGATTCGTGATTCTTTCCGTATAACTTTCACTCCATTCAGGTCCAATTTCAGAGTGCATGCAAGAATATACAACATTGCGATAAGATTGAAATACAGTACCGGGAAATGCTACATCGCGTTCCATTATGGTCAATAACATACTATTGCGAATCATAGAAGGGAATAGAAAATGAATAAAGGAAACGAGTAAAGAGTTTAAGCTGTAAATCGAAAGCATGAGACTTGAGGTGAAGAGATGTAAATAGAAAAAACCATGGTTTTGATATAGGAAAAAAAGAATTAATACTAGAGTATAAACAATGCAGAAAGACGAAGGAGCGCAAAGCGCAAGGCAAGATGGTTATATCAACATCCCTATGCACTAAGCTTCGAGGAAGGGGGTGGATATGGTACTGAAGAAGTGCCCAATCTTGGTGAAGAAACGACTTGACGTTCCCTGTCTCTGTCAATCCTATCGCGATCACGATCACCGATATTTTGGGGGCCTCCGCTCCCGCCTCCGACCCCATTCATAGATGATCGGGAAGAATTTGGACCTGGCGGTACGTGTAAAGATGACATTAGAGGGGAAGCTGTGCGACTGCCAACATTGTAGGACGAAGATACACCGTTCTTGATGATGACATCGGACTGTATGGAGGGTAGTGGGCCTGATGAAGGTTGATTTAGTGGGGTGGGAATTCGTCCTGGTCCAGAAAGGCGAGGGGAAGAAGAGTATCCAGGACCAGGAAGCGGCCCAGATAGAAGTTGTTTTCCGCCAGTGTTAGGCGGTGGTGACAGTGGCCGATTTTTGGGACTGCGCGTCGTTAATCAAATGATATTCAAAAGAGAATCAGACTTCATCACATACCTTGTGACAGGTGATCGTTGTGAATTCGAAATGGATTTAGAGTAAGATGGACTTGGAGGGGCCCTTGCTCGGTTGGACGGTGGGAGCGGGGGAGATCCTATCCTATGAATATTGGAAGACGTAGAATTGTTGGGCATGCGACCCATAGAAGGAACGTGAGATGAAGAATTTGGATACCGATGACTTTGCACCGGAGAGCGAGGATGAGGCTCATGGGGTCCAGAATACCCTGAAGGAGGTGCCGAGGAAGACGACACCCTGTAGGAAGCGTCCTCCGTCGACGCAGGTGTATTCCATGAAGGTCCTACCCTGGGAGAAGCAGTTGAGTTGACGCCTCCGGATCCATTCAGGTGAGGCGCCGAAGATAGTGCCGCGTTAGTTTGTTGCATAGTCTGGCTGGATGCCATGACGAACGGCATGGCCATGGGACGATCACCTCGGTCATCAAGAGGCATCATGGGAGGACCAGATGAATGGCGGTGATTATGGACCTTACGAGTATCCCTGTCCCTCTCTCTGATGTCTCTCTCCCTATCCCGATAATCAAGATGGGAGGGATGCTGGTGCTCGTCGGAATTCTTGGTTGACCAATGACTCGCGCCATCCCTCTCTCTGTGACCTAAAGGTATTTGTGAAGTCTTCCCAGATGATAGTGTTATGACTTCAGTCGGAAGAGGATGATTGGAGTTAGAATTTTGATGCAGCGAAGGCGGAGGCCTCGCATTGTCGTACTCTCGAGTGGATCTCGGACTATGTACAATGGGAGCACCTCCAGAGCTCGATGGTGGTAAAGACGATGAAGCGTGCTGAGGACCTTGTCCGTGGTGATGATGCACAACATGGTGGTGATGCGTTCGATGATGATGATGGGGAACATGGTGGTGGGGAACAACGCCCGATCCTTGCGTCGAAGGACCACTGGAGCCACTGCTATGAAGTGGTGGAAGGTTACCATGCGTTGAACTAGGTGGGCCTTGTCGGTACTGTTGAGCATGTTGGTGCTCACGTTGCCTCTCCCTTTCGAGCTCCTGCAGCTCCCTGTCTCTCTGTCTGAGCCGTTCGCGTTCCATATGCTCTTTCTCCCGTTCGTCTCTTTTCCTGTCACGTTCCCTTTCCCTCCAAATCTTTTCTCTTTCCTCTTCCTCGTGCATTGGTCGTGTATCCCAATCTGGGCCCTTTCCTCCGTTAGCCATATTGAAAGCGCCCATACCCATTCCAGGACCCATCCAATTGCTGTTTGTCTTGGACACTCCTCCCTGAGCGGAAGACCCATTCGAAACGACATGTGCAGGCGATATGGATCTTCGACCATTCATGCCCTTTACATGACTGCTAGCCACATGCGATGGGGTCCCTGAGTGAGATTGTGGATGGGGGTGACTGTTTCCTGCATTAGGGCCAGCCATACTTCCCTGCCCGAAATAGGGATGATTAGGCAAAAGCTGCTGGCCGACACCACTGGAAGGGACTGAGCTAACTGCTGGTCCTATTGTGCTCATCTCGTGGTCGCCGGGATATCCATGCGAATGTTGTGCTTGTACACCCCCGGAATTGCCAGACATCGGGGGACCATGAGGATGGGAAGGCTGTTGTTGCCTCCCAGGAAAATTCGGATAAGGATTCAAAGGTTCTCTTGTCGGCTGTGGACCACCAGATTGATAGTTACCTGAGTGATCCCTCATTCGCCCTGAAGACGGCGGAGGTGGCCCACCAGGACCATACTGAGATGCCGCGTCTGTGTATTGATCATAACCCATAATATGCTGTCCCTGGTGTATCATAGGCCCCGAATGTGGATGGCCAATAGACGAAGGCGGGGGTTGCATGGGTAAGGACCCATTTGCCATTCCGACGCCCATACTAGAAGGCCTATTGACTGGAATGCCAGTAGGACCCTGTATACTCGACCCTATGGCGGAACCATTTCTATGAGGAAACTGGGAAGGGTAGTTAGAAGGTTGCAAATGGTGTGTTTGAAGGGGTTGTTGCTGCATGTCGAATGTGGTAGGTAGCCTGCGATTCTGGAATAAAAATTCCAAATCCTGGGCTATATCACTAGCAGAAAGCGTCGAGATTTCGGGATAGGCAAGATTTTTGGGATAGTCGGAATGCGAGTGGTGCTTCCCCGATTTCGTTGGCTTCCTATGCCCAAATGGGTATGACTTAACAATTTTGCGCAGGTTTGGCAAAGGAGGCAGATTATGGACGTCAACGTGAGGTGGAAGCGGAATGCGACGGACTAATAGATACGTTGTAATAAATAAAAACACATCAAAAGCAGAATGTCAACAAGCATACCAGGCTGAGGTCTTTCGAACGTCCTTCGTTCCCTCTCAAGACGCCTGCGTTTTCGGCTTGCTTCCGCGATCATTTCTATTTGGAGTTCATCTCTTGCAGCCTATGAATACGTAAACCCTCTGTACAACTGGCGGAGAGGAAACATTATACTAACCTTCCACCAACTCCAAACGCCAGCCTCGTCAGCTTTTCGACGTGTCGTGGCATTGGCAACCTCGTACGAGCGCTTCCTAGAGGCTAATTCAAGACGTTTATCTCGTCGCTGAGAAAGCTCTTTCTGCAAGTGCAACATTTCCGGATGTGTGGCTAGTACGTTCAAAATTTAGGCTAATTGAGCATAACCCTTGGGGGAAAGGACATACCTGACTGCACCATTGACTCCTCCCATGCCAATCCTTCCATCTTTTCCACGTACACCCTTTCTCTCAGTAGAGCAAACTTAAGTTCAATGGTTGCAAGCACATCAAGCGCTTCTGCACGGTGTGCAGGTTGCAAGTCACTTTCGTGATCCTCTGCATCCACGTCTGCATCGACAGGCGAAGGTTCTTCGTCGTTATCGCCTTCGTTTTCTTGCTCTGCGTCGCCTGCATCGTGATCGATATCGTTCTCGTTTTCGATCTCTTGGTCCTGTTCATCATCGCCCTCATTGTCGTCGCCTTCTCCTCCGTCTTCATCTGCGTCGTGATCCACTTCCACATTCTCTCCCTCTACATGTTCCGGTTCTTCTTCTTCCTCTCTAACAGATTGGTCATCACGTTCATCTTCGCCGTCTTCTTCTTCCTCTTCCTCTTCTTCCTCCTCCTCTTCCTCGTGTTCGTCGGCCTCCATGGAAACGTCTCGGTCTCCTACAGACTGATCAGGAACCTCTTCTTCCACCGAGTCGATCGCCATCCTATCTTCTCCACTTTCAGCAACAACTCCTACCATAGGATCATCGAAGCTGGTATTGATCTTGAGATCCAGAGGTGGAGGTGGACCCTTCTTGTTCGTTGGAGAATGAAGGGACGATAATACGGAATTCGCTGTCGAAGTGACATTGGCGGAATCGACCACATTTGATGCTGAAGAGGTACCATTTACTTTTGGAGCAACATTTTCATGATCGCTATTCGCAGTGATGCCACCGGCGACTTTGGCACGCGATTTTGGCTTTCCTCCTCTTGCGACTGGCTTTCCGCGACTGGCCTTACCTCTCGGAGGCTTTGCGCCATCCTCACTTTGACCCGGTCCGTCTTCGGGACTATGAGACCTTGAACTGGCATTGGTGGATATATCTGCCTTTTCTGTTGGTGCTATCCCGACCAATACTGAAGGCTTCCCGGGGGCAGTGGGAGACCCAGAGATGAAGGAAGTGGAGGGAACAGACCTATTAATTGAAGTTCCGTCATGTATAGGAGATGGAATGGTGTCAGCTACATCTGCCAACGCTGCGAGTGCTGACAAGGCTGTTGTTGCAGTATTTGTGGAGGAAATATTAGCATTAGAAGTGATGAATTTTGTATTGAGGTTGGCAGTTCCTTTGACAGTAGGAGTAGGAGAGGCTCGTTTCGACGGGCCAGGCGCGTCGTCCTCCGTTGCCGTGGAGTTATTATCATCACTGACATTGGATGCTAGCTCTTGGTGGTTTGGTAACACTTTCTGGTTGTAGGCTCTCGCCCCATTCCTCTTCTTCTTTGACGAAGCGTGGTGCTCTGACCCACTGTTGTCGTCTCCAGCGCCATTTCCTTTCCGCTTCTTTGAAGAAACACGACCCTTGGTCAATCGTTTCTTCTTAGTAGAAGCGTATTCAGAGCCCGAGCCGGACTCGTCGTCGTCGCCGTTGCCGTTGGCGGCAAGATGGTCAGAATCATCCTCGTCATCTCGATGGGTAGCGCGTTTTGAGGGTAAGACTGGTAGGCGACTCGACTTCCCATGTTTATCTCCGTTATCGTAGTCGTCTTCATCATCCTCGTTTTCTCGGTCCTCAGACCTTTGACGTGGATGCTGATCTTGTAGTACACCACGCCTAGACTGGAATGTTGAAAATTTATTGGGGCTTCTCGCCGTTGCTGATCGCGGGCGTGCCCGTTGTGTTGCCCCATAAGCCGTCTGAGTAGACCGCCTTTGTGCATTCTGGGTGCGTCCTGCTGGAGTGGTGTATTGTCCACCAGCCGAATCTTCCCCGTGGTGGGAGGCGTCATCATCATCGTCTTCCACCTCTTCCTCCTCCTCCTCCTCCTCCTCCTCCTCTTCTTCCTCTTCTTCCCGAGGAGGTCCGGCTGTGTCTTCTTCCTCTTCCTCTTCTGCAGGTGCTGTACCGGAAGGGGCCTTGGATTCTGCCCAACCCCACATCGGGGCTGGGACGATGCTGCTCCTTTTCTTCCGCGTGCCCCCCCCACGTCGAGAAGATAATGAGCGCTGGTGCTTTCCGCGCTTCGATAGGCCTGCGGATGAAGAGCTCTGCAGGCTCGCAGGGAGAGAGTCATCGTCACCACCCTCGAGGTGCCCCTGGCTGGCTTTGAAAGAGGAAGGTGTGCTGGTCGACAAAACTCTTTTATCACCTGCAGCTGGAGTGTCTTGGTCGTCCTCGGTGAGCTCTGATAGCTCCGAGTCGCTGTCGAGTGGAGGCGCCGTGGCGGTAGACACTCTGACGTTGGTAGAGGTGGATGTTGATATAAGTTGTTTGTTAGATGGCGGAGGGGACGGCGAGGGTGAAGGCGAGCTCAGAGAGTCGAGGGAATGATTTGGGCTCGCCATCGGGAGCGACGACGAGCAGGGATGCAATTTGAATGTTGTTGTATGGAGGACAAACAGGGATTGAGTGGGTGCGTGCGCGAGAATCACTTTTAGGTTCAGCTTCCATTTTTGGAGTTCCTATTTTTCATTATCTTATCTTATCTACACAGCATGATTACGTAAAACAAGTTAAATTAGAAGTCGCCCAAGTCGATCTCGACACTTTCAATCAGGGAAGCCTCAAATGTGCTCGTCCCTTTCACAGGTGCTTTTCCAGCAGATGCTGCGTTATTAGCAACAACCTTGTCATTCACAACAGGTGTCCCAGGTCTGTATTTGATTAGCTTCAAGCCCATTTATTAGAAAAATTTGCAAACCTCGTAACAGTCGGCGTGTTTGAGTTGAACGTTCTCGGGGTTATCTTCAAGCGAGCACTGGGATCCGTTGGAGTAGCAGTCCCACCGTTCTGAAGAGCGAGTTTGCGTTCCCGTCTCTTGCGGTCGGCCTCAATTAATTCAGCCTTGCGCACAGACTCTAGATTTGCCTTCCTATTTCTTTCATTTACCTTGGCAAGCAAATCAAACTGCGAGTCTGACCGTGCTTGCTCGGGAGCATGGGCGGCATGCTCTGCCAGTTTAGCATCAATTTCTGCTACCTCCGCAATATCTTGTCGCCGCAGCGCTAATGTTCGTTTTTGATTTAAGGAAGATCGTTCCAATGCACTCAATCCGGTGTTCTTCGTCCCTTGTAACTGGGCTTTGCGTGCCAACATTGACGTTATATCTGCCTGAGTGGGAATTTAATAAGCGTGTCAAGCGATCCAACAAATTTAAAATTAAAACCAACTTCGGTCATTGGTTGGGAAACCAATTTCCCCATCTGAGCCACCTTCCTTTCCAGTGCCTGTTTTGTAGGCATTTTGACATCTTCCGCCGTGCAGACTTTGACTAGTCTGTCATATTCTTTCTGAAACAGGACGTCATGCTTGAGTCTTTCCTATCAAAATAGAACTAGAACAAACCTCAATAAATGGTCCATTTGACACTTTATCCATATTGAACGTCCTAACACTCTTGCCGTGTTTGAGTTCAAAGGCTTGGTTGATCGTTTGGTCATTAATTTTGTACGGCTTCACAAAGTCCGGAGCGAGATCTAGAAACAGGTGGCATCGTGAACAAATTGCATGCTCACGATCATTATCTGTGAAGCGACATACTGGTGATTTGACATATCCTATAGACAGGTTGCCCATTTTCTTGACCAATGAGGTATCTCACCCAGGCATCTACAAATAGTGAGCTTGACACACGACACCGACAACATAAATGAACTTGCCGGTAACATAGTCCTGGAACCACGGCTTAATACAGTGTTTCGCGATTGCATCCCTGGTGAGTCTGCAACCCTCTAAATCTGCCATAGTACAGGGCACTTCCACAGATTCGTCTCTGCCTGAACGGTGTCGTTTAGAATCGTAGCCGGAGCTGAGATTCAGTAAACGTTCTTCCTCTTGCTCAGTTCTAGTAATCTGTCCATCTTCTGATTCGGAGTCCGAAATATCCATATCCTGCGGAGATGATGAACGGTCTTGATGAGGAGACGCGTTTCCTTTGGACTAAAAATATGAAATGGCAGTGAGATGCATGTCCCTGAGCATGCACAAGGAGCACCAACTAACACGTTTCTTCTCGTCCTTAGCTTTTCTCTTAGCCTTCAACTCGTCCAGCTTGCTGGACTTCTCTTTTGTAGCTCCCCGAGCTGTATGTTGTCCTAAAATTTATCGATCAGCACCTTTACTGCCCGCGAATTGCTTGTAAGTTGTAACTGGATTCGCGTACGCTTTGCTGCTCTTGATACACTATCATCCGCAGCGCCACCACGTTGTTGTTGTCTGACTATGTCATCCAGCTGACGCCGATTAAGTCGTTTTTGCCTCTCATCTGCACGTTTCTCCAGAATTTGCTCGCGCTTAAATTCCGTCATAGCCATGAGCCTATCGTCATTGGGATTCATGGGAGTCGAGCAAAGTTTTAAGGTGCAGGGTTAATTTATATCCAGGTTGGATTATAACCCATATCAACGTGTACAGACAACATTGACGATACAGGAGATTTAAAACATGACAAAGGATAAGGGAAAGAGGGAGAGAAGATAACAGTCAATAGGATAATACTTCTTGGAAAAAGAAGATCATACGCACTCTCGTTTGTCTGCTTCATCTTTGTATTTACCCTCTAGAGGGTAAGGATCCTGCGAGCTATCTTCACTCTCTACGTCGTCATCGCTGTCCATGCGGCTGAAGAGAGAAGATAATTGTGGATAATAAGACAGTAGTTAGTACTGTATTATGTTCATCCAATAACATTTTGAAACAAAGTCAAGCTTGATGAATGTGGTCACCTCCAACTGGCATTATGGCATGCACCTCAGCCGCCCTGAAGCTTCGCCATAGTCCAGATAGCCTAAATTTTAGAGACAAAAGGCATCACTCACTCTTTTCTCTTCCTACTGCTCCCTCCTTGTTGCTGTCTCCTCTTCTTTTTCTTTTCAGTCGCTCCCGCTAGCTCTAAGAGCTGGTCGTCGATGTCATCCTCGAAATCGGACATTCCTGAGGTAAATTAAAGGTTGATAAGATAGCTGCGTGATTGGGTAGTAATCAAGAAAAAAACGCCGCAAGTAAATGCGAAGGAATGGGCGTTATAGATGAGGTAGACGTTGAACAAAAGTGAATGTGATGTTGACAAGTATCATTCGCGCCAGTTCGCGACCACATTGCTTGTTATATCCTAAAGGGGAAACGCTGTTCCTTTCGGCATGTCTTCGGCTCGGACTCCAGAGGTTGCACTGGCAATTGGAGAAGGTCAGGACAACTTCCACTCGTAACTATAAGTACACTGAAGACTGAAGTGCTAATTACTGAGCAATACATAGGTTCACAAAAAGGAAGAGATCTCCGAAGTCCCACATGGGAAAATTTCAATGTCCTTTCAGTCGGGGTGCAAAAAAGTAGACGCCTATAAGTACATACAGAAGCTGTATGTTTGTCCTCCTAAGTCACATTATCTTGGGGTATTATATCTGTATTTCACCAAGTTAAACCTCCCTTAGTCTTGGAATTTTCTCGATACCGTACTGAAAGCGTAATTCCTGCAGAGTTGAGTGAGAGGTTCATATCTTCCTGAACGAAGGAGGAAATACAACAAATATATCAGTACCAGGTAATAGGTTCTCAAGCTATTCTACACTATAGTTCTGCCTCCCATAAGACGAGACAAGAACTCACCTCAATGCTCTGCCCAGAGCTGATGTTTCCTTTCGATTCACTGGAGCCGTTGAGATTATTATCCGGGACTGAGAGAATTTTCCAGTCGCTGTCGTCGCGCATGCATAAATACTCCAGGAAGCACAGAGCTGCTTTTTCGAACATCTCTGTGTCCACCGTATATTGTTTGGACCGTGTTGGGACATGCAAGAAAGTGGAACGAAGCTCCACGATACCTGCAAAGTCGGTCATAGGTCCGGTGCCATAGTGTAGAAAGTTCTGCATGCAATGTTTATTCATCGGGGAATAATTTATGGGTTCCCACATAACAGATTAAAGCGAGCTTATACGCCAGGTGCTTGTGCGCGTAATAAAGTGCTATTTTGGAGGTGATAACTTCCTTAGCCGATAGACGTGCGCATTTTCCACCTGATAGTACTTAAACACCGTAAGAGACCAGAATAATTTAGTAAACATATAGGACTGACGAGCTTACCAGAATATCCAAGGTTTTTAATCAGCATAGATCCCGGATACGACGCCTTGTTCTATTCAAGTTGCCTTGCCTCCATACCTTTAGTTGTAGAGTCGATAACGAACTCTTTGGACCTTGATGGATTTAGTAGAAAGTCTCTAATAGAGGCATGCAAAAAGCGCAAAGCGATCATTCTCAATATCCAGGACTGAACGAAGGTCGCAAAGCAGCCCTGAGATTTCTCCATTTTCTAGGAAAAGTACGGTTCCCGTATGACATGTATTAGGACACCGTGGTCTGTGTACATCAACATAAAGCTTAGGACAGATAGTACCGATGGAACGTTGACCACAGAAGACAGAATAACAGTGTAAGGTGCATCGAGTTGGGCAAACGGTAGATCGCCCTGAGCCAGCCGCAGGTTGATAATGATGTTGAGACGGTGGTCAGGACGGTGTCAAGTCGACTTGATAAATTTGACGACGGTCGTAGCGTAGATAAACTGTTCTGAAGATTTCCAAACAAGCCATTGTAGTCACTCGCCCAGTACTCGGGTACGCCCTTGGACAGCTGGCTATCAGAAGGAGCGTCGGGAGTTGGTATTCTTTTATTGCACCGGCGAGCATGGCTATGAGGTATTAAACCTGCGCTTGACGGACAATGCATTCATCCAAGCAATCGACGACAATGACGCGACGTGATTCGGAAGGATTCAGCTTGATAGACGTGCAGAAATGGCGTAGCGGCATGGCTATGAGCGAGTTAAACCGATGTCTTAACGTTTGGGTGAAGATTAAGGGTCGCTCTCAATAGCCGCTCGAATATTGGGTTGAATTGAGGGAATATTACAGTAAACCTGGTATGCAAGTGTTGCGACGAATGTCCTTTCGTGATTCTGCGAAGGATCGGACTTGCTGAAGAAGAAGGTTGAAAGGAGACTTCGCGCTTCACTGTTCTACGGCACTATTGGCTATAGAAAATTTTCCGGCTCCGACTAGGCCGTTCAAGGTCTGGAGATTCCCCGTTGCGGAAGGCCGATGGTGAGACTGCTTCTTGGAGGCGCTCAAATCTTATCCACTTGTTAGATTAACCTGTTGTGCTGGGTGATTGGTGCTGTTCTGAGTAAACCGTCCCTCCTATTGAGATCATCACGTTTGCACCAGACGAGGAAGGGAGTGAAATGAGGTGGAGAATATCCACAAAGAAAGCCGACGAAGAAAAAGATAGCAGGACACCCGGAGTATATCTTCATATCGGCACTACCTTCAACCTTGTGATGTATGAATCAGAGCATACCGGGAATGAATTAAACGGTAGACTTCAATGACTTTGCACATTTTGGCCACCGCGTCCGCGCACAAAATATTTTTATATAGTTCTTGATCGTATCCTTGAGCCATTAGAATGAGTACCACCAGGGCAACTTGAAAATGTTGAATTACGAATAGCGATATTATGAGAGCAAAAGACTCTATTCCTCTATATCCTTTCTCCAGGACACATAGATGCCAAAAGAGTTGAGTAATAAGTACCAGATAGCGTGTATTACAGCAAACGTCTTGTTTCAGAGTGGTGTTTAATTTCTGAGTACGAGTACCGCTGAAGATTGGAAGAAAGGAAAAGGAAAATAACTGCAGGCAATTTCACGCTACTTACAGTAGTCGCAAAGAGAAACTCCCACGATGGAACGCCATAGATAAACGTTTAAATTTTAAACCCTAACCCTGCAGATCTAGTGGGCTATTCTTAACTCCCATGGCCGAAAGGTATACGCCGATTGATAAAGACGGTTCTGCTGGCTCGTCTCAGACTTCAATGCCCTCATCTCCTGCACCAACAAAACAGAAATGGTTGAAGAGTGTATTTGGGGGCAATTCTGCTGATTCCTTCTCTTCAAGCAAAGATCAAGGATTGTTACCCAATAAACTATCCACTCACATCTAGCGGAAACCTGAAGTGGAAGGCAGCGTTGCGCTCATGGGCTATTCAGGCTATTCAGGCTTCACCAAGGAAATCACCCGCTTTTCCAGAGACGATAGACAAATTATATCTGGCTCTTGAGATGGATCTGTTCGTGTCTGGGACTTGGATAAAGACCCAGAAAAGTATGAATGGACGCTACAAGAGAATGGGTGGATTACTTCTTCCCGAGAACAAGAGCATGTACAGCCGCTATGATGTGCGATGCTATTGAATGCTTTTAGCAAAATGACACATATGTAGTACTACTCATAGATACCTGTCCAACAGGGCAAGTGCTTGTATGTAAGCAAATGGGTTCATACGATTATAGCCAGTCACAAGAGTGTTGCAGTACGAATCATTGGGTATGTGTTTATCGTCCTGGAAGTGGCCGTAAGTGGTATAACCGAAAGAAGTG
>Ga0247779_1000758_pt1 | contig 17560 bp, 17 predicted proteins | sample UWRJL221509R5_FD_179925 | JGI IMG/M metagenome (GOLD analysis project Ga0247779, IMG submission 179925) | Plant litter microbial communities from Arlington Agricultural Research Station in Wisconsin, United States - UWRJ-L221-509R-5 | ecosystem: Environmental > Terrestrial > Plant litter >... | reverse complement strand
TGACGTTGGAGGGACTGCAGTCGCTCAGCGATACTGCGCCGACTCGGCTGCCCGCAGTGGCACGCTGAGCATGTGAATCTCAGCCTGTTCAGGTCATCGACTTACACCACGGCTTGGGACATCACCCGATCAAGTCTCCCTTACCTCAGATCATTTTGCTGACTACTGGGGCTCCTTTGTTCTGTACTGGGGGGTGTTCTTGCTAGCGTCCACGTTTTCTGCCGTATCTGCACTTGAGGAACCGTCGGAGAGTGCAGACATAGATGTCGAACGGCTGATGCGTGCGGCAAATGAAATCGGTCAGCTTGGGCCGGTACCCATCATTACTGCCGGCGAACTCGAGTGACCGCAAGACGTTCCAACTGAGTGGTTGCCGTGCTGAGCTGCTTGTCGCGGCGGGGCGTGACCTTCGAAGGCCGCCGTCTGCATCAGGGATTTGGACCCGGCTCGCCGATCCGTCCTCCAGCACGTAGCCGAACTTCGGCATTGAGGGTCAGAGCGTTCGCATTTGGGGCCGAGATCAATGCTTGGATTGCAACGAACGAGCCACACAGCCCGCGGATGGGCGGCACGGAGTCCCAGTGCCTTGGTCACGGCCGTTCAGCCGGCATTGTTTGCAGAGCCGGCCAGCGATGCTTTTGATTCGGCGAACAGCCATTCGTCGCTGTGAGTCGTCATCGAACGATTCAAGCGCAGGACGTCGCCGCTTTCCAGGGCATCGGGTACCGATGTCCTGGTGTCCGCGACAACGACAGCAAGCGTCGGACTGATGGGGTAGTACAGCTCGACGTGCTTTGGCGGCGTCATGCTGGGTGACGGATCCGCCTGGAGATTGATGACCGGCTGATCAGACGTGATGAAGGGGATTCCGGTCGAGTTCTTGAGCAACCTGAGGGTAACGCCGGGATCGGCATCAAGAGAAATGGCAGTGGCGTCCGAGAACGCGTGCCGCAGCACCGGCCAGCAGTTCTCCGCGTCCACGCCAAATGGCGCCAAGGCAGGGCCAAGCACTGCCTTGACCCTGCGCGTCTGGCGTTTGGTCCTGAATTGCTGGCTGCAGGCAAAAAGCAGAAACTCGAGCCGGTGGGTCTTCAACACCGAGTCATCGCCCTCGAGCAGGCGGCCAAGCAACGCGTCGCCGGCGGTCTCGGTGCGGCTGAACAGTTCCTCCTCCGTGTTGTGCAGGACCTTGCGCTGCTCGGCCCTGAACGCATCTGCATCAATGCCCGGCGGTGGTACCAGTTCGGCGACGCTGCAGGCCATCCGGAACAGGCTCAGCAACTGGCTGCTCCCTTCTCGGAGATGCGGCGCCTGCTGTGACAGCAGCGTGGTGAGCCAATGGACGTCGGTGGGGGTGAGCGATCGCAGCTTGTAGAAGTCGCGCTCCTGGCCGACATTCATTAGATTGGTGCGAATAATCGAGCCGCTTCTCGAAGCCCAGATCTTGTCGTCGAGCGACCAGGCACCGAGGTACCTACGCCAAACGTAGTGGTGCTTTCGCTTGTTTTCGCTCACCGGCGCGTCCCGACGAGATTCAAAGCTTCATTTGGCAAGGATGTCATGGATCTTTCCAAGGGCATCGGCCGCTTGTTCCAGCATGCGTACCGCCTGCCCAATCGGCGGCTCGTTCAGGTCGATTCCCACCAGCGCATAAGCATCGGCCAGGCTGCTGGATGCCGGATGAGCATCGGCAAGGCGGAGGTCGTAGATGCCCACCAGAGGCCCCATGATTGCTCGGGCGTCCGCCTCGCCGACCTTCAGCGTCAATGCAGCTTGTAGCAGCTTCAGCGACCCAAGTTTTTGATCCTCCTTGGGCTTCACGATGGAGCGCAGCAAGGCGATGTCCAAGGAGTCGGCAATCGCCCGCGCGATGTCCTTGGCCAAAGCGAGGACGCCGCCGGACGCCAACGACCGAAAGCGGTGAATGCTCTTCAACAAGGTTGCGCGGTCGCTGTGCGCGCGAAAGAGCGGAGCTGCATGCTGCTTTTCGAAGAGAGCATCCAGGCGCTGCAGTTCTTCACTGAGCCGATGCTCCGGCGCAGCCGTGCCCGCCGGAGCGGCAGCCATCTGTGAGGACATGAGCTCCTTCGAAACCGGCCCGTTGGGGCTGGCGTTGAAGCCGGCCCAGATGCGCTGTTGCCAGAGGGGCAGCCGCGCAACATCGTTCGCATACACATTCACGAACCCGCCTGCATTGATGCCAAAGTGGGTGTCGAAGTCCGGCGAGCACTTGATCGCCCCTGTGTCGCGGCTGTACCACGACAGTTCTGCCCCGCGGTAACCGAGCAGAGCGTTGATCAGCTCGGGCCGGAACCAAAGCCAGCGGCCGATGTCCTCGTTGTTCAAGGCCGAGGCCGGCATGGTCTCGCCGGAGGCGTCGACCACGTAAAGCGGATCTTCTGTTGGCTTGTCACCGCGCACGCGTAAGCTTTGAGCTGCGGGTTCGATCCACTCCTCGCGCCAGAGCTCGCCCTCGACCTGATAGGCGCTCGGCCCAGGTCGCTTGACCGTGAATCTCTCGTAGTCCGTGTTGTTGTCATTCTCTTTGGCCATGACCGGGACATCCTGGTCGTGGTCGACGTCCGTACGCCAGACCCGCATGACGGCGACGTCTCCCAGCACGGCCATGCCATGGGCGTCGACGCCGAAAGCACGAGTGCTGAAGCGCCCGCGTTCGTCGACAACTTCAACGGGCCGCGCGCCCCAACCGAGACCGGATGCATCTTCAACGATGGCCTTGCGGCAACGGTACTGCGCGATGCGCAGCGCCAATCCGCGCGCCGCCAGGTAGTCGCGCAAAAACTCGGCCTTGATCTCGATGGCGACGACGCGCCCGCCCTTGTCGCGCCTTTGCCGCATCACCTCAACATAGCCCTCGTCCACACGCACCCAGCGGTCGGCCTCTCGAAGCAGGCCCAGCGCCATGACCAGATCTTGCGAGACCATCCATTCGGCCGGATGGTCGCTGTTGAGCCGCTGCACGAGGACCAGATCGATCCCGACGGGCTCGCCATCGTTGTACCAATAGACGTCCGCGGGCTTATAGGGAAGTCCTTCGTGTGCAAAGGGCGCTGCGGCGTGCGAGAGGCCGATGTCTGACCAGCCCAACTTCTCGCCGAGTTGGCGATGCTCCGGGGGAAAGGCGACCGAGCCAACGCAGTCGACTTCCTCCCAACTCCCCAGATGGTGCTGGGTGCCCCCGGCGTCAAGCACTTCGGATTTCCGCAAAGGGATCCAGACCGACGACGCCAGTTTGCGGCGCCGGACTTCGGGCATCTCGAACCAATCCTTCTGCCGCTTCTCGTTCACGTAACTCTCTCCATCTGGGGCGCCTCTTCGTCACCTGAGATCGCGTGGATCGACCTCGTGCCGGGTGTCCGGCGAAGGGCACCGATCTTGAAATGAGCCTGGCGTAGACCCATCACTATCGCAGGCTGGGTCGGAGGCCTTGCTTGGGGCCGCGTTGCCACCCCCAGTCGACACAGCAAGGGCAGGACTTGCGATGTGCAAGATAGCCAGGCGACTCCTTGAACATGTGGCCGTGCTGGCATTGGAACTCGACGCCCGTTACCAGGCCTCGATAGGGACCGACCATTTCTATCCCGGTGCCCTCAAGTTCGTTCTTCATCCACTCCTTGTCCCGCACGGGGCGGTCACGGAGTCTTGGCGGAGGGCGGATGCCTGCCTTGGCGACCGCTCGCAGGCCCGCTTCGACCATCTTCCAATCCATCAGGCGTACTTCAACCGTGACGCCGCCTGGCACGTCGGCCAAGCCGGTGGCGCCCCAGAACACGGTTTCCGCCCAGTAGGGGTCCTGAACCTCAATATAGGTCTTCAGCGACCAGAGCTGGCCCGTTTGCCGGACCACCCGCCCAGCAGCCTTCTCAAGTTGGGAGTTGTGCTGCGCCATGCGCTTTTCGGGGTGCAAGACGGTGACGCCGACCTTGTAGAGCTCGGGATCCGACGGATGGGTCAAGACGTAGAGGTAGCCCGGTCGTCGCGGCTCTAGCTTCTGATCATCGGTCGTCATCGCGTGTAGTCCTCTATTCGGCGTCTGTTGCCGGCGGGCCATTCTGGCTAGTCTTCGTCGACGAGAACAGCCGCGCGGCTGCGCTGCGTTGCGACTCGGCCGCGCGGAAATACCCCACCAGCGTTGCTGCTGACGTGTGGCCGGTCACCGCCATGGTCTCGCCAAGCGAGATGTTCTGGCGCGCGGCTTCGGTGACAAAGCCCGAGCGCAGCGAGTGGGCTGCGAAGTCATCGGGCAGGCCCGCCAGCGCTGCGCGGTCACGGACGATGTCGCGCACGGCGGCGGCCGCCAAGGGTTCGCCGACTTTGTCGCCGCGGCGGATGCGCCTGAAGATCGGACCGTTGGTAATGCCCGAGCGTCGGATCCAAGCGGAGAGGGCGTCGGCGGCTTCGTCCAGCACCGGCTTCTCGCTGTCCGGCCGGGCCACGCCGGCTTGGTTGGTCTTGGAGTGCAGCAGCGTGAAGCTGTACGCCCGCAGGCCGACCTTGCAGATGTTCTCCATCGTCGCGGCCGTCACCTCGGATCGCCGGCGTCCGCCGCTGGCCCAGCCGAAGAGGAGGAGGGCGCGGTCGCGCACGCCGCGCAGCGAGTCGTCGCAAGTGTTCAGCATGGCCTGGAGAGGCTCCAGGGTTAGCGCCGCCTTCTTGTCCGGTGTGACCCCGCGCTTGGCATAGGCCCTGCGCGTCTTGGCCATAAGTTCCTTGACCTTGGGGTCATGCATGGGGCTGGCCAAGTTCTTGAGCTGATGGACTTTGGACAGGACGCTCAACCTTTGCTGGACCGTGGCCAGTGCCGGCGGGCCCAGCTTGGTTTTCACACCACATTGCACCAGCGCCTGGTCGACAGCCGGCGGCATGGCCGATTCAAGGCCACTGCTTGTGCGGCGCTCAACGTGGTCGACGATGAACTGCTGGACGGCCGAGACGGGCATGGGCAGCTCAATCGTCTGCGCGTAGCGCAGCCAGTACCAGGCGGCCCAGTAGCGCAGCGCGGCCTGGTAGCTGCGCACGGTGTTTTCGGATTCGCCTTCGGCCATGAGCGCGCTGACGGCTTCGGCCGCCATGGGCGCCAAGCGTTCCGGGTCCAACGCAGGGACGACTTGCGCATCTGGCAGAACAGGTCGGAGTGCTCGTTTGCTCATGGTGAATTTTATATGTGATATGTATGATATCTAACGAATTAACGAGTCAAGTAACGATAACACTTTATTATCGTTACTAATTTAGACCCAGGGTAGGGTGCAAATCAAGGAGAGCGAACCATGGCACGCGGAATCACCGAAGACGAGGTCTGGAAGGCCTGCGATGCGCTCCTGCTTGAAGGCGCCCGACCGACGATCGAGCGCGTGCGGCAGAAGCTCGGCCGCGGCTCGCCCAACACGGTCAGTCCGATGCTGGAGACGTGGTTCAAGCACCTGGGTGGGCGGATCAAGGATCCACACGCCTTCTCGGCGCCGGCGTCGATGCCGGATCCAGTCCACCAGGCAGCCCAGCATCTCTGGGAGGCCGCCCAAGCGGAAGCGCGTCGCGATTTCGATGAGCGGCTCAAGGCCGGGCTCGCCGAGGCGGCTGCCAGCGTCGACACCGAAAAGGACCGAGCCGCCCTCGCCGATGCGGCAGCGTCAGCAGCAGCCACCAGAGCCAATGCGCTACAGGCCGAGCTGGTTCAACTGCGCGAGGCGCTGGAGCGAGAACGTGCCGCACATGCCGCCACGGCCGCCCGCCTGGACGACGCCCGACTGCAATCCAGTGATCTTCAGGCCGACCTTGCCCAGGCTCGGCGCGCTGCCGACGAGACCCGGGCTCGCGCCGACGCGGCGATCAGCGCGGCGGATGAGCGCGCCCACGGTGCCGAGCGTCGCGCCGCACTGGAAATTGAACGGGAGCGCGTGCTCCGGACGAAAGCCGAGAAGTCAACGGAGTCGATTGCAAAGCGCTTCGAGGAGGCACTGAAGGGCCAGATCGCAGCGTCCGAGCAGTTGACCGCTGTCGAGGCGCGGCTGGCCCAGCTCAAGACCGACGCCCGACTGCGCGAGCAGAGCTTGCAAGGGCTTGTGGACGACCGGGATGCACGCATCCAGGCGCTCGAAACCGACCTCGGCGACGCACAACGAGAGTTGGCGGGACGCACCGCACAAGAGGATCTGATGTCGGAGCTGGTGGCCAAGCTGACCCCGACATCCCACCTCACCAAGGCCCCAAGCTCGGCGAAGGCGAACGCCGCTCCGCCCAGGGCAAAGGCTCGAGCTCGGCCATAGCCTGGCTCAGCCTACGGGCTATCGCCCGATCAATATCGGGCGATGACTCAGACACAAGACCGCCCCGCACCGACTGCCTCCACTGACGTGGACAACGGCATCCTCGCTCGAGTGCCTGGCCAGTACATTGGCCAGGCGATCCAGTCATTGCCCGATGCGGTCACTGCAACCATGGACGAAATGACCGTCGAAGTGGACGCTGGATGGGCTGGGCGCGTGCGCCTGAAGTGCACCAAACATCGGTATCGCCGGTCGAAGGGCAAGTTCTCGGCGACGACCTGGATCTGCCGTCACGCCGAAGCGGTGGCAACCAGCCAGCCCGCCACAGAGGACAGCGCAACATGAATCTGCGGCTGTAGAGCCGGGGATAGCAGCGCCGGCACTACCGCGCGTTCGGCACGCGGTCACTTCGATGGCATGACCGTCGCGCCCGGCTTCGTCAGCTGCCCCGCCTTGATGCGCCATCCATCGGGTCCTTTGACGACCACCAGCATGAGCGCATTCGGCGGATCCATTCGCCGGCCGTCTTTGCCGAGAAAGCCGACCAAAAATTGACGACCGCAGCCGTGTCGGACAAAGGACTGACAGCGACGTCGCTGGAGGCCATGGTCGTGTGGCGCGCCCAGCTCGTATGCGCTTGCCGAAGATCTGTCACCACTTGCTCTCTGCCAATGAGCCGCGTTTCAACAACGGGGACCCAGACAGCGTCTTCAGTGAAGAGCTCATTGAATTTGTTGGCGTCGTGGGAATTCCAAGCATCCACGAAAGCCTGCGCGGTCGCGTCAGCAGAAGCCGGCGCCGCCCTGGCAAAGAGCGCAGTTGCCAACAAGGCCGCCAGGCCAAGCGTTCGGATCACGATTCGGAGCATTGAAACGTCCCTCTGATTGGCCGGCGCCGAGAGCAGCGCTTTGGCTGATGAACTGCGGCGCGCCTGGCGTCAGTGCGCTCTCAACCGCCGCAGCACTTCTTGAACTTGAAGCCCGAGCCACAGCTGCACGGGTCGTTGGGTCGCACGCGCCGAGCAGCTCGGCCCGTTGGCTCAGGCTGCGGCTCTAGTTCTGCGGCGGGCACCAGGAACGTCGACAAGATGTTGAGCTTGCGAAGCCGCCAACGCGTCTTCTCGATTTGCTCTGGGGTCGGCGGCGCTTCCACGATGGCACCCAAGATCGTTTCGGAGTTCCGCTCCGAACCCTTCGGCTCCGCGCCGAGCAGGACGATCTCCTTGAACTCGGGCCTCAGCGCCATCACGCCTTGTGCGTAGATCTGCAACAACGCGAAGCGCTCATGTCGGTACTCGACGTAGCTCTCGTGAGCGCTGAGCCAGGGCAGAAAGACGAAAACATAGATACGGTTGGCGCGACCTGGCGAGGGAGTCATCCTCGAGCTACGGCAGTCCCTCGGGACCAGGTTGTATTTCTCATACAGCTGCAGCGCCAGGTAAGCCCGCGAGAACAGGTTCTCCGATGCCCACAGCCGCAAGGCTTCCTCATGCGTCGCGATGGTCCCCTCGGCCGCCTCCTCGCCAACGTCGGCCTCCACGATGGCTTTCGAGAACCGCGTGGCGATCTCGGCCCAAGGTTTCGCGGCCTCCTGGAAGAAGTGCCACCGTTCATAGGCGGAAGTGCTGATGAACGAGGCCCAGGGCTCCCCTTGCAAGGTGGGTGCGGCGCCGGCGGCCGAAGGCGCGACCAATCGGATGTCGCCATTGCCGAGGTCGTCGATCTCCGAGAGGTAGCTGGCCAGCACGTCGCGCTCGGCATCAAAACGGGTCAGTCCACCGTGGCGAATGGCGCGCTCACGGCAATCTAGGTACCGCAGCAGATCGCTCAGCGTGCCCAGTTCATTGACCACCAGGTCGAAGGACTCCTCATCGAGGACGTGCACGAAATGCTTGGCTGGATCGATGTCGCCCACCACAAAGGCGCGATCGGCAACGCCAGCGCCGGCGTCTGCCTCGAACGAGAGGCCATCACCGCGCGCGGCGGCCAAGCCGGGAGTTCGAGTCGCCTTCTCTGCCTTCACGTTGCGGCACAAGGCAATCAGGTGCACGCGCACGGTGGCGCGGTCGATCGCAAAGGGAAACGGATACTCAGCGCGTCGGTCCAGAAAGAGCGGCTCCGCCAACTTGGTGATGTGCCGGTGGGCTGACAGCAGCTGGTTCGCAGATTCGGCCACCGAGTCGCGTGCCCATCTCGACCAGGAGACGGCGGTGTCGATGGTCGGGGAGAAGTGCTTGTCCTTCTCCGACACCAACAACAGCTGGTTTTCAAAGTAAACGAGAAGGTCGGCGACCTCTTTGATCACCGGCTGCTTCGCGCTGCCACCGCGCCGGTGGACCGAGGGATAACTCCACAGGCTGAAAAAGGCCTCATCCGCCAGCCGGCTGAGCAGGCGCTCACCGGGCGTCGTCGGCACCGCCTTGTGCACCGGCTGCAACATGCGCTCCCTCGCTATTTCTTCTGATCGCACAGAAACGTGAAGTGATTGTCACTACTTGTTACGGTGTCCTACAAGTCCCGCTACAGTCGCGGAAATTTCTTGCGACATAACAAGTAGCAATAAGACGATGTCTGGGAGGCGCGTCAGGGTGGTATTTCCGCCCAGCCAGGTTGGCAGCCATCGAGGGCGTCCGCTCTTGAGCGCGGCTGCGTGCCTGCGCCCAGGTACTGCGGCGCTGCGCGCCATCGGGGCTGGCACAGCTCGAAGCACCCGAGAACTTCCCGACATTCACCTTCGTTTGAGCGGAGCACGGCTCCGAGAGCCTATTCACATCAAAAAATAGATCGGGGAGACGATGTTCGAATTCGGGGATAGCGACAACAAGGCTGCCTTGGGTCTTGGCGCCAACAAAACGATACCCATCAATTCCATTGCTGGGATTGATATCAAGAAGTTCCGCTCCATCGAGAACCAGACGATCGTCCTCGGCGACGTGATCACGGTCCTTTCCGGCCGGAACGGGACCATGAAGACCTCCATGATGGGGCTGATCGCGCACCCCTTCTCCAGCGAAGCGCAAGACGTGTTCGGCAACAAGCTAAAAACCACGCTCAAAGAGGTTTTCAAGCTGTCGCCGACGTACGACGTTGAAGACTATGACTACGACCTGCTGCTCGATACCGGCGAGCCGAAGTTGCTAAGAGAGCCGGTTCAGATCTACTGGGTCGCCGACAAGACCAATCGGCATCGCGTGGTCGTCTCCGGCTCGGCAGTAGGCGACGGCAACTTCATCTACAACACGTCGCTCATGAACATGACGCGCTTGCGTCCCATGGTTGCGACCTCAGCAAAGCCCGACGCCGCGCCGAAACTCGCGCTCACCAGGGATGAAGCCAGGGGCCTCAAGGACTTCTACGAGACCGTCTTCCCGAGCAGCGAATACAACGAATTCACCCCGGTACACCAAAGGCGCGTGAAGACCACCTTTGCGCCCTCCGGCAAGGGCGCCAAGTACGACTGGCAGGGCATCTCTTCAGGCGAAGACAACCTGGGCGCCATCTACAACCGCCTGATCGGCTTCCAGCGAAGCCTCCAAAAGGGCCAGGTCGCCGGCAATGGCGTGCTGTGCATCGACGAGTTTGAGAGCAGTCTGCATCCGGTCGCCCAGTTGCGCCTGTTCGACTATCTCTATAAGTGGGCACGCAACAATAAGGTTCAGGTCGTTATTGCCACCCATTCGCTTTACTTGATCATGCATATCTATGCAAAGCATCAAGCGAATATGGATGCAAAGCGAATCGTCATGAACTTCCTGAGCAAATCATCGGCTCAGGGCGGCAATACCCCGATTTCAAAGAATCCTCCGCTTGATCTTGCGTACAAGGAATTGACGTTCCAGGACCCCCAAAAAGTCGCCGAAGCCCGAAAAATCAAGGTTTTCTGCGAAGACGACTATGCAATTCATTTTGCCAAGCGGCTGATCAAGAGGCAGCATTTGCTTCGCGTGGTCGAGTTTCACAGTTCGCTCGCCCCGGACGGGGATAAGCCAGGCACGTCGTATACGGCACTTAGCAATTTGTGCATTCAGTACCCGCTTTTGCTTGAGGGCGCGCTGGTGCTATTCGATGCAGACGTGCAAAAAACGGTGACAGACAAGATTAAAAACAAGGCCTTGTTCTTGCAACTGCCGGATGAAAAGCTACTCGCCATCGAACGTCGTATCATTCTCTACATCATCAACATGGAGAACGACGATCCCTTCTTTGAGAAATTCAACAAGGAACGGGATCGGTTTCTTGACGAATTTAAGCAGGCGGGAATCAGATCTCTCAGCCCTGCCGATATCGCCAACGAGAAAGAAATCAATATCAAGCACTGCAAGCAGTGGGCGGACGAAGATCCCGCCGAATTCAAGAAGTACATTACTTACTACGCCGACAATCTGGAAGCACGCGACAAGTTTGTGACTGACTTCATGGCGAAAGTCAATGAACTCGTGGTGAAAGCGGGGCTCCCACCGGTGCCGATCAATTGACTCCGACCGCGGTTAGCTGATTTTCGTCTAGCAATCCCAGCCGATATACATCAACAAAATTGATAGGGCGTTCGACAACAACCGCCCAACAGGGAGTGTTTCATGGCCAAGAGTGCCCCAGAATATCTCAACGTCGACGACGTCCCGCTCACAAAACTACACCTGGATCCTGAAAATCCGCGTTTTGATCCCATCGACGACGAGGATCGCATCGTGGCGCAACTGGTCGGCAGCGAGAAGGTGCTCCTTGTCGCCAAGGACATCGCTGAGAAGGGCGGCATCAGCCCGCTGGACCGGATCGGCGTGATCAGCATCGACGGCACACCTGGTCACTACATGGTCGTCGAAGGCAATCGACGGACATGCGCCTTGAAGTTGCTCCACGACCCACGCAAGGCCCCCAACCCGAAAGTCAGAGAAGCGCTCGACACGATCCGGGCTTCGGCGACGGCGTCGGTCACCAAGGTTCCCGTGGTCGTGTTCCGAGACCGCGAAGCTGCCAAGCCCTGGCTGCGGCTGCGCCACCTCGGGGAACAAGGTGGGATCGGCACTCGGCGCTGGAACACGGAAGCGCAGGCCAGGTTTGCGGGTAGCGCGTCGCCGGACAAGCTCGCTGTAGATGTGCTGGAGCGGGCTCAAACCGCTGGATGGATCAGCGAGGAAGAGCGCAAGAAGATTCCGGTAACCACGATGCGTCGCTACCTGGGCAATCCCGTGGTGCGCGCGGCGCTAGGGTTGGGCTCGCCGAGAGAGCTGATCTTCACGCATGACGCAGCTGAAGTCGATCGGGCTCTAAAACACTTTGTGCTCGATGCGGTGCCCGATGCCAAGGGTAAATCTAAAATCCACTCCCGGTCGGACTCCGATGACTGGAGAGCATACGGACAGGCTCTTCACGCCAGCGGTATCGCACCGAGGACGCAGTTGCCTGCGCCGGAGTCGCCTCCGCCTGCTGCGCCTGGAGGTGCCAAGGAAGAGCGCAACCCACGGAGCCCCGACAGCCGGAAGTACATTATTTCGTCCTCTTTCGTTGTCAAACATAAAGACAAGAATCTACAGCGAATTCTCAAAGAGCTGCGTGGCACCCCACCAGATGATTTCCCGTTCGCCGTCAATTATCTGGTGCGAGCATCTATCGAGCGAATCATGGTTCTGTATGCCGTCGCCAAAGGGTTTCATAAGCCCAAACAGCCGGACCATGTTTTGATTCAACTCTGTCAACAAGATCTGGAGAAGAGTGGAATCGCCGCCACGAAACTCAAGGTCATGCGAGTCGCCGGATCAAACCAAGACGCCACGTTCAGTCTCGATACGCTTGGCTCCGCAGTACACGGCGCCCACGTGCCGACGCGCAGGGGCCTAATCGCAGTTTGGGACAACTGGGAACCCTGCCTGAAACTCATGCTCGAAAGAATGTAACAACGCTGGCCAGACGATTCAAAATTGTCTATCCTTCGCTTCAATGCCTACTACTGACACCCCTTTGCGCTATCCTGGCGGCAAGACTCAACTGTCGCCCCTGGTGAGTGATTTGCTCCGCAGCAACGATTTGCTGCGCGGCGTTTATGCAGAGCCGTTTGCCGGCGGGGCAGGCGTTGCTTGGCGCCTGCTGTTGTCAGGTCACGTCAGCGAGGTTTGGCTAAACGATATCGATCCGGGCATTCATAGTTTTTGGAAATCCGTCCTGGAGAATTCGGACGACCTTTGCGAGCTAATTGAGAAGACGCCTGTCACGATGGTGGAGTGGCATAAACAGCGCACCGTTCTTCAAGGATCCAGCAAGGCCCTTGAAATAGGCTTCGCCACGCTATTCCTGAACCGCACGAACAGATCGGGCATCATCGGCGCGGGCGTGATCGGCGGCAAAGGCCAGACGGGCAACTACAAACTGGATTGCCGCTTCAACAAGCCCGAGCTGATTGAGAAGATCAGACGCATCGCCAGTTATGCCGAAGTCGTGAAATTGACGCGAGACGACGCCAAAGTCTGTCTTGAACGGTGGTCCAAGGAATTGCCCACCCGATCTTTGATCAATATCGATCCTCCCTATTTTGCAAAGGGACAGGATCTCTACACGAACTTCTACAACCCGCGCGACCACGAAGTCCTGGCCGCCCAGATCCGCCGCCTCAAGCGCCCCTGGATGCTGACCTACGACGACGCGCCGGAAATCGAGCAGCTCTACGCGGGCTTGCCGGTCTACCGTAAGGGCTTGATCTACTACGCGCAGGTGAAACGCCGAGCCAACGAGTTGCTCGTGATTTCGCCGAGCCTCACACCCCCGGCGAGCCTGCAACAGCCCACGCCGCTGGCTGCATAGCCGCCAGAGAATCGATCCGCAGACCGGCGTAAGAAAAGCGCTCGCGGGCGCCGCGGTCGAGCTTCAAATTCCAGTTTCACACCCATGTCCCATCTCATCTCGAGCGCGAGCGACGAGGCCCTGCAGGCACTGACGTCGCAGGGCATCCTGGTCAGCCGTCCGCAAGTCGAGGAAATCATTTCCTCTCTCTTGGGATACCCCAGCTTTGCCGCATTGATCTCCGAGCACGACAAGCGCTCTGACGAACCCGGGCTGGACGAGGCAGAGGTTCTGGTCCTCGATCACCCGTCCGCCGACGCGAAGGCCGCCGTGGTGCTGCCCACGATGTCCAGCTCAGCAATCTTCCAGGTCGTGGTTGCCTGCGCCCAGGCCATTGCCGAATGCTCGGGCGTTACGGTGTTTGACGATGTGGATGAGCTGTTCAACAGCTGGGTGAGCGGCGAGCTTGCCATGATCATTCCTCATAGCGAGGAGGTCGACCCCGCGCTGCTCGAGAGCATGGGTCCGGTGGAAGTCGCCGATGAGTGGACGGCCAACGAATCGCTCTGGGCCAGCGACACCGAGTGGACGATCGAAGCGAAAGCTGAGATGCGCGAGGCGGACGCCGCGCCGGGTCAGCAAGCCGTCTTGGACTGCGTTGGCTACATGAAGTTCCGCAAGGCGGGCCGAGCTGGCCTGTTGGTGCATGAAGGCGGGGCGTCTTGCGCGTTGCGGGCTTCCTAGCTTTGCGCCGGCCTGCGACGAAGCAGTTCCAGGCCCAAAAGCCGAAGCAGGGCATCGGCCCTCCCTTTGGATAGATACCAGTCTCTCCCCCCTGACAGTGGCGGGTCTTTGCGGGGCCCGCCATAGTGCACGAGGTCATCATGATCGGGCTCCGCGCATACACCCTTGCGCCCTGTGAGTCTCCTCTGCCCCGGCTTCGGATTGGCGCCAAGGGGCGGAGCCCGATTTTCTTCCCGGAAGGATTTACATGAACAAGTTTCAGGACAAGACCGTGCTCGTTGTCGGCGGCAGCTCCGGCATCGGGGCTGCAACAGCACTGGCGTTCGCCAACGCCGGCGCCCGCGTCACGATCGCAGCTCGGAACGCCGAGCGACTAGCGGCCGTAGCGGCCCAGGCCAAGGACGGCATGGAAACCGCAGTGCTGGACATCACCAACGCCGGCGACGTCGAGGCCTTCTTCGTGGCGCGACAAGCCTTCGACCACGTAGCAATCTCGGCCGCACAGACGCCGACAGGACCCGTGCGCAAGCTCTCGCTCGAGGACGCGCGCAAAGCCATGGACAGCAAATTCTGGGGTGCCTATGCCGTCGCCCGTGCTGCAAAGATCGCACCGGGCGGTTCGCTGACCTTCGTGTCCGGTTTCCTGAGCGTGCGGCCGAGCAAGACTTCTGTCCTGCAAGGTGCGATCAATGCGGCGCTGGAATCCTTGTCCCGCGGCCTGGCGCTCGAGCTGTCGCCGGTGCGGGTCAACACGGTCTCGCCGGGCATGATCAACACGCCACTCTGGGACAAGCTTCCTCAGGACACCCGTCAGGGGATGTTCGATGCCGCCGCCCAGCGGCTGCCGGCCGGCCGCGTGGGTGTGGCCGACGACATTGCCCAGGCCATACTCTACTTGGCCGGTACCGGCTTCGCCACCGGCAGCACCGTCCTGGTCGACGGCGGTGGGTCGATCTCCTGATCAGTCGCCGCGGCGTTACAGCAAGCGTCTAAGAAGGGCGGCAAAATTGGCCTGTGAACAGTCCAGTTTCGGTACCTGACGAAGAACGCGTGACGAGCATCGCCAAGGCGATCATCGACGTCGACGAGTTGATTTCTCTGCTGCGCAAGAGCACCGGGCAAGCGAAGCCCTGGCAGCGCCAGTTATCCAGCCACCTGGCCACGATCGACCGTACGAGCCAAGTGCTCAGGATGACAATCACGATGGATCGAGACGACGGCGAGGTCATCGCCGCAATCGATGAGCTGTGTCTGGCGTGCCGGGGCGCCGCGGCAGCAATGGCGGCTACGCGTGCCGACATCGGCACGCGGGCAGCGCTGACGATGCTAACGGACCTAGCCGGCGTCGTTCGCAGCACCATGCACAACGAACTTGCAGCAGCAGATTCCCTCGAGGCGTAACGCGCCCGGCACTGAAGCGCTCGGTGGCGAGGGCGCTCACCATGTTGGCGGCACTGGAACGCTACGTCGACGGCCCCGCAGCCGCCTTGCCCCGGACTGTGAAGCAAGGAGTCGACCGCCTACGCCGCCATCCATCGCTTGCTGCAAGGGCCTGCTAAGCAGCACACGCTGCGACGGTCTACCGGGGCATGTTTCTACAGTCCGCCGACGGTGCAAGCAAAGAGACTCTCCTCGGCGTGGCAGAAGCTGCGATGCGTGCATGGCCTGGCCGCTCTCAGAGCATCGAGGAGTGAGGGGTTTGCTTCTCGCTACGTGTTCTTCTGAAAGAAGGTGCGGGCCGCCACCATCACACGGCCAATCCGAATGCCGACACCACGGTTGAGGGATGCCGTGGCCGGGCCGCTGATCGAGCGTTCTTCCAGCAGCTTGCCGCTGAGCATCTCCACCGGTGTGAGACCCTCCAGGTCCGCGCATCGCTCCGAGAAGAACTGGAGCTGAGTGTCACCGTCGAGGCCGCGAAGGCTTGAAAGCACCTGAGCAAGGCGGTTGCCGGCGATGCCTTCCCAGGCCTGAAATGCCGGATACAGGCGCCCGCGCTTGCGGCCAAGGGGCATCACGGAAAACAGCGCCCCGTCCGTCTCTCGAATTCTGACCATGTCGTCGCCCAGACCGTTGAGCGCCCGGCCGAGTTGGCTGTCCGTCAACAGCGTCAAGGGATCGCTGGGCAGCTTGAGAGCCGGTTGATCGGCAACCTGCTGGACGACCTCGAACAGCTGCTTCAGCAGGGCATTCAGTTCGTCGGGTTCAGGATTGTCCAGAAGGTATGCGCTCACCGTGTCGGCGAGGGCGCTGGCTTGCACTTGAATGGCTTCGAACTGCGGCGGCCGCCCGCCGCGAACCTCTCTCAGACCGCTGGCACTTTCGGAACTCCGCATTCAGGACCTCTGGTTCCGACGCCCGCTCGGGCAGGGCGCATCGCCGGTATTGAATTGATACGGAGTTGGATTACGTGCAGATGTTAGTAACCCGTTGATTCAGAAGGATTATCTGACAAGAAGACTATAGTTCGTCCTCGGGCCGGGGGCCGAATCCTGTGACACTAGAGGTTCCCCGAGGTTGGACATAGCAAGCACACGTTGAGGTTGGACGCCGCACATGACATCCATGAGAAAGCGCAAGAACGCCGTTGACGCGGCGATTCGCGCGGTCATGCGTCGGGTGGCCGACGAAGATCGCTGGTGGGATGACCTGTGCCCGGTCGGTCGAGAGTTTGGTAGCCCGGACTTCGATCGCCTGATGGAAGAGGATTTCCGCAACGGCGTCGGAGCATTCGATCCCAACGGGTTGGCCATCGCGGGGCAAAGACGTGGGTGAGTACGGATTTCTGGCGCTAGCCGTGGGGACCGGCGTCGTGGTGTTCGGCGCGTATTTCCTTCTCGAGCCTCTCGAGCGATGGCACAAGCGCCTGAAACAGGATCTGGAGCGGCTGCGGGCCGGCCCGTCTTCGGAAAAGGACGTATGAAAAGAGTTCGGATCGCCACGGGCAAGTACGTCACTATCTCTGCCGACTTGGTGGCGAAGGCGACTCGCATATCGGCTGGCGGCCTGACACAGACCCAAGTCCGCGATCTCCAGGCCGCCGAACCGCGCCATGCAGCGGGCTTGCTGGCCGGCTCGCCCAAGCCGCTGGCGATCGCCAAGCCGCAGAAGGGCTGGGGTCGCAAGACCGGTTGAAGCTACTTCAATGGATGAGCAAGCTTTAGAGTTCCAGAATCGGCTCTGTGCCGTGGCGCATGCAGCCAAAAGCTCTTTAGCGCGACGTCCGACAGCCAAGTGACCTGGTTTGGTGTGGCAGGGCTCGACGTGGTCAAGCCACACAGGATGAGATGCGAGGCAAAGCGCTACGCGGGATGGTCAGTCGGCCCGGGTTACTGACGCAGTAGTCGACGTGCTGTAGCCAGAGGATTAAGAGTTCGACGTGATCGCGTTTTTGCGCTGGTCGGCCAGTTTTCCGTAGCTAGCGCAAGGTCAGGCGTAGCCACTGGGTGGGTCTAGCGAGGTTCACCGTAACCATTGGCCTCGGAAAACAGAGCCCGGCGCAGCTTTACCGCCGATTCCGCGTAGATGTATTGGGCCGGCAGCCATTCGTGAAGCAGTAGTCGACGTGCTGTAGCCAGAGGAGCTAGAGATCGACGTGGCCGCGTTTTTGCGCTGGTCGGCCGGTTTTCTGGTGATGTCCCAAGCCGTGGTGTAAGTCGATGACCTGAACAGGCTGAGATTCACATGCTCAGCGTGCCACTGCGGGCAGCCGAGTCGGCGCAGTATCGCTGAGCGACTGCAGTCCCTCCAACGTCA
>Ga0247779_1000757_pt1 | contig 17603 bp, 22 predicted proteins | sample UWRJL221509R5_FD_179925 | JGI IMG/M metagenome (GOLD analysis project Ga0247779, IMG submission 179925) | Plant litter microbial communities from Arlington Agricultural Research Station in Wisconsin, United States - UWRJ-L221-509R-5 | ecosystem: Environmental > Terrestrial > Plant litter >... | reverse complement strand
CGAGAATGAGCCAACCGAGGAGCGCACACGAAGGATCTCTTCGAGAAACCACCTCAACGCTGAACGACGTGCTAGCACTTCAGCATGCGAGTCGTGCACTGCTTCACCTCGCGGAGACAGTCTTGCTGCAGGTAAACATTTAGTACCAGTAGATAGACTGATCACTTTAATCAGTGTTTTCGTTTCGGAATTGCTAGCATCCTGGTCATGAATCGATTCCTGCTGCAATTGCGGTGGACGGGTAAGAAAGAAGGAAGCGAGTATAGTCCATTGGGAATGTTGTGGTTTATAAGAGAAAGACGCAAACTGTTTGAGGATGGTTAGAATAGCAGCATCGAATGGGATGTCATGGTCAAGGTTAGGATGCATCGGATCAAATTTCGTTTCAGGCAATTTCTTCTATATCAGGCTTCCGAGTCCCGACCCTAAGTTTCCGGCGAAAAATGCTAGTTGTTGTCCGATGATGCTTCTACATCTCTACTATACAATTTTATATAATGTATGCCATAAATGAGTTTTGTGTGTCTAAGTGGGCCAATGTTAATGAAAGGATTGGGCAAGGGGGATAATACGGCGTGAGTAATTGTAGGTGAGTAACAGTTGTACGTGCAGATGCCATGAATTTCAAGCTATAGTCCATGAAAAGGAAGGGCAAATTCCCAAAGTTTAAGAGGTTCCAGCAAGGAAGAAGTTGGACAATAAGCGATACATCAGACCAACCAAGCTAAGCATTACCGGCCCCGACATTGGCCTTCCGATTTCTGCTCTTGCGGACCCTAAGCAGCTGCGAAGAACGGTCTGCAAGAGGTGGTAAAAACCCAAGAGTAGGTTTAATTTTCTTCGCAGCATCTTCCGTCTCCCGCCTGAGTTGTTCCATATTGGCAGTGGGTTCTGCAGGAGACAAGATATCATCCGCAAAAGGACTCGTAGGATTATATGTCATCGTAACAGGATTGGCGTAGACAATGGGGCGTGGAGCTTCGTAACCTACAATTCCGAGCTCACGGCAATAATACTGCACAGCAGCATGGAACGCTGTTTTTCTTGCATTCCGTGTGCCCCAATCTTGCCAATTTCTATAAAAGAAATCGGAGTGATGAGTATCAAGTAAAGAAACGAAGACATAAAACGCACCCATTATGACCGATACCAATAGTCAACTCAAGATATCTCTGGTATGTAATATTTTGCAGAGTGATATTAGTACTTGGCTCGAACCAGCGATGCTCCTCCGTGGATAACCAATCATTGAGGCATTTCTCTAGGGCGTCTAATTTTGTCAAAGGTGTCTTCCAAGCGACTTGCATTGTCAAATTCTCAAAGGTTTTGCCGCTGCGTCTAACGTTCAATCTGAGGTATGGTAACCCCGTCAGAAACCAAAACGTCAAAAGTCAGAAGAAATGGACAAGACTTACATGAACTGATTAAATAATTGACTGTTGAAAAGGTAGGTTTCTGTACCATCTGATCGTGTGAATACGGTGGCAAACAGTCCAACTTTTTTGACCACTAGATTCTCGTCTGCGAAAAATTGAATCAGAACCAAAAGCGAGAAATATAGTCATATAGATAAGCTCACCGCCAATGAACACACGATCACCGGTGTCGTAAGGGCTTAACAGAACACGTCAGTCAGCATCAAGACAAGACGCGACATGAAATAGAAACACTGACTGAGTGACAAACAGCAACATGATCGCATCAAACGCGTTACTGCATGCATTCTTGAAGATGAAACTCAAAGCAATTCCAAGGGTATACAGACTCGTCAACGAGTCGCCCACCTCGACACCAAATACACTAAGAGAGATAAAGAACAGAACGACGCCAGCGAAGAAGAGTAAGATCCTATCCAAAGTCCTTAACGCCTCTCCGACATCGCGCATGGATCGTGATAGGAATCGGCGCTCCTTGTAGATTTTGAGAAGAACGGTTTTGATCTCAGCTCGTGAAAGATCGCCATTGTTGTCCGCGTCAAAGACTTTGAAAGCTTCTATGGCCGAATCTGGATCTGGAAATGCGGGGTAGAAATCTGAGGGGATGAGCCATGACCTTCGGCGGTCTTTAAAGCGCATGAAAATCGATCTAGCCAGGCGCTGAGAGAGCGATACGTGTGAGTACCTCATGAAAAAATACGTATGAAAGACGGACCTTGGCTTCATGTGCAGAGTTTACATTCCATGTGAGTCCATCCTTTTCTCCGTTCTTTCCTTTTATATTGCGAGCATCATGCAAAACCGCCGACTTGATAACCTTTGCAGCGTTTCTCAAAGTTCCATCTGCTCCGCCATCGACACTCGCTCGAGGCGATCCATGAGGAGGAGGGTACTTGAAGGGATTCAAATTGCTCGACGTTGCAGGAGCAGATGTTGTATACACTTGCCCGGAAGAAGGGTTGAGCGGAGCCATCTCAATGTCCACCTCGTTGCCACCTCTTTGGACCGTTTTCTCCTTCTCATCTTCCTGCCCACTACTCGTTTGACGCGAAATTTGCCTAGAAATCTGAGGTTCGTTTTCGTCGGAACCAAAGAACGACAGTCTGTTCCATCCTTTAGCAAGCTTCGAGTGTCTCTTCCCCGGATCGACAAGCGTTTTGTCACCATCTTCATTATCTGCATCTTCAACGTCGTCGCATAAATGAGAACGATGCCTTGGAGTGGTTTCAGCTACCTTCCTCAAGGCGCCGCTAAGCATCTCGGAATGTTGTTTGTCCGAGAAGGTAGAGAAACCGAGACTCCCGAAGACTGGAGTGCGCGTGCCACTTTTATGGGGCGTTCCTGTGCTCTTTGAAATTTTTGGCCGGTACTGACGTAGTTTTTCGACCACGACCAAGGCCTTTTCAACTGCATCTATTCGCTCTTTGTATGCAGTGCGATGAAAAGAGAAAGCTGAGGGAGTATGGAGTTAAATGAGGCTTTATTTCTCAGAGAAACATGAAAGACACTCACCAATAAAATGTGAAAGCATGCCCTGAATGCACCACACCAAGATCACGAAGAAGAAGAACTCCACCACCTGTGCTGTCTATAACAGGTCAGAACAAAATATCTTTCTGTTGAAAGAAAAGAATTACTCTAATTGTGTACCCTGCACGACTTAAAGATGGTCTCGGTATATCATATAGTCCATATATATGTCCGAAGATGATAGCCCAGCTGGCATATGCGCTGCCTGCATAGAAGGCTGGTTTTGCGGTTTCTTTGACAGAGTCGTATGTTTCTATTCTGGTCTTGACGTACTCTGATACGTGTCCCCATGCAGCTGAGATGATGTAGCGTGCAAGGATAGGAATGATGTCAATAATCATGGCGAGGTACCATGAAATGAGTAGGTTTGCTGCTGCCCAGAAGAGCCACGCTTGTACGTTATCTCTAACATACTTGCGGTGTTCTGTTGGATGAGGTTTGTACCAGTAGAAGTGGATGAGGATAGCAGGTGCAACTATTATGCCGGCGAATAATGTCGATCCAAGGAGAGACGAAAACATGATAGATATTATTCTGCAGAAGAAGTGAATTTCATAAAGTTTTATTAATGCGATCTGAGAACATACCTCTTTGGACCCCAACCTGTTCGCTGTGTCTTCTTGCCCATCTTCTTTTCGTACTTTGCTTCCTCGTCGACGAGATCCTCTTCGCCAGACCAATCGTAGTCAGAAGAATCATCTTCGTCCGTTGGGGCTATAGAAGACGCCCGAGAACTAAACGCGTCCGAATCCTGTCGGATGTATGGGTATGGTAGAGGTTGAGGTCTGATTACTTCTTCAGGATCCTTTGGGAAATGGACACCTTGCCTGTGATGGTGTTCCTGTCGACCACGGGTATAATCACTTTCATCACCACTTATAGCTACGTCTACCATTTCCCCGTCAGACTCTGAAAGTTTGTCTTCGCCTTCAGAGTTCTTGTCTGCCTCACAAACAGTGGCCAAGGTAGAAGATGAAGAAGCGGCCTTGGAGTGGTTTACACTGTTGTTTCCGCTGGTATGGAGTGGTAGGCTATCGGAGGAGCTGTTGAGGTGTTGACGATCCGGAGAAGGACCGCTTGTCGGGTTCTTCAAGATTCCATGTGGTTTGGCCATGCTTACAGAATGATGGGTAATTCGCCGCTTCTTAGCGTGTCAAGGAGCGCGGAGTCGCTAGCCTCAACAGTGGTGGCGGTTATGAAGAAAAGAAATAATCATGCAGCAGCAAATAATACAGGAGTATTGTTGAAGCCATGGGCCACGGCTGGCTCAACATTTTCGATAAATATCGATCGTGGTCAAAGCGGAAGAAGAAAAAATAATGGGGCACCATTACTTTTTTCGGAAACTGTGATCTAAAAATGGACTCGCTAAGCGCACTCTCTTGAAGCAGGAAGCTCGGTGCGCCCGGACTCGCCCGCTGTCTGTTTCATTCCCCTAGCGCCTCTGCACAGCGTACGTTCTTTGTGAATATATCGAGGCGGGATTGTCTACCGGCCGGTGCGAGACTTATTTACCTGATAAGGGTGGGGTACTCATGACGTCATCCCCTAACTTTACACCACCAACACAAGGCCGTGGCTTAAAGCGGCCCAATTGTCAACTGCAAACCACTTCGTATCCACTCAGAAATGGCAACACAGCACTATACCGCACAACCCACATCAGAAGAAATCATCAAGAAAGTCGAACAAGAAATCGTTCGAGAAGCAAAGAGCGAAGAAAAGGCCCTAAAGAACGCGGTCAAGGATCTCAGTCGCACAGAGAAGGACGCGAATAAAGCACAAAAAGTCTGTCTTTCTATCTCTGTTGATGTTTCTCCATATATCCTCATACTTTATATACTTAGGCTGCTGTAAAGGCAGAACGAATCCTAGAGAATGCCGGAAAAAAAGAGCAAAGCACGCTGAAGGACGTATACAAGGCAGAAAATGTGCATAACATTGCCGTTAGTAACATACATCAGGCTCAGCATGGCTTTGAGGTAAGTCAATTATTTGTGCACATGTTAGCTTGTCTGACTTTCTAATCAGGTGAAAAGCCAAACTTTGGAACGGACCAACGAAGCCCTAAGAACAAAAGCCCAGAGAGTCGATGCGGCCATGAAGGCAAATGACGAGCACACTGTGAGTATTTTGCATAAATGCAAGCTTTAGGAAGTAGTTGAATAGGTTGACTCCATCAGAAAGCGCGCAATGCAAGGTTGAACGCTTTACGAGGTCCATCTGCTCCTGATGAAGCATCGATGTTCATCCCAGAAACCAGAGATTCTCAGACCGTTCACAATGCTGGAAACACCGTTATTCCTTCTACAACAGATTAATATGCTTTCTGGCTACTTAATCATTCCTGACTTTGGTACTAATACCTGGTATATCATTTACGAGGATCTATGTATATTATTTTGGATGGGAAGTCCGCCAAGCAAAATCGCAATTTTGTACCTTCTTCAATATAGTGGTCGCGTATCCCAACACGTATGTAATGATTAAATAGCGGATAATGTGAGTCTCGTGACTTAAATGACATTAGGGTAGGTATTCTCGCGTGTTATTAGCGGGTGCGGCTTGTTCCTGCACTTCTTTTTTCCCCATGGCCGAAACGGTGCTGATACATCATGCATGCCCTCTATTACAAGCAATCCATATTGGCTATTGTTATTCTCGAGTTTCTCAAAAAAGCAAGCCCTCCAAAATGAATACAGGTTAATGTTACACAATACGGGTCGTCGTTAGTACTAACATGTTTGTCGCGCTGATCTGTCAGTGCAAACGGCTAGGCGATCCCATTGGCGTTTCACTTCTCTGGAGCCATATCTCATCTTCTCCTCATCTTTCTATATAAATCTGCCATACCGATCTGGACCAGCTCTTCTACACCAACGACATAAAATACGAACGCGAGATTATCGGACAGGCGGACGTTATTTCTGTTTTCTCCGTTCTTTGACACAGCTTCTCTTCCTTTTACTTGCTTTTATCACTGGCTGTCAAGTAATGACGGAGAATATCCGGCTGATTGTATGGACTCCCAGGCTATGGAAAGTTGACTAACGAATACCTTGACAAAGCTTTCTGGGATTGGCATTAAATTTGGTGTTGGGCACAGAATACGCGCCGAGGGCTACTACTGCTAGGGCTGCGTGCATCATGTATGGAGGTTAGTTCTACAGACTACAGAAGGATATTTGCACGATTTAAATTTAGCTCATACTTCTGAAGTTCATGTGACAGTGGACTCTAAGTTCTTTCAACATCTTCGTGGCCCTTTTGGACATCACTACAGAGCAAGATGCAGAAAACCACATTGCGTCCAAAATTCGACCGATCATGTGTTTTTTACCGCTCCTGAAATGAACAAAATACGGTTCGGTCTCATTTGCTCAACAGATCGAGCTGTTTCGCCAATTTGTATAAAAACCTGGCATAATATCATGGGTTTATAACATCATACCAGGATGAGGACTTTACTTCTCAGGTTGCTGGTACTTCTTTGTGCTATCTTCGTCACAGCGAAGAGGCACAACGTTGCCCGAAATGTGCGCCAGTCGTTAATTCCTAGGCAGACAGATAATCTGCAGAGTAATGTGAGCCTGACCAATTTCATTTCTACGTTCGTGTTGACATTACCTAGGTTACCTGGGACGAATATTCTTTCAAGATTAATGGAAAGCGTATTATGCTGTTCAGTGGAGAGATTCATCCTTACCGGTATGTTGAAAAGCATACATGCACTCTCGTGAATAACACTGAATCGCTGCAATATTTAGGATGCCTGTCCAAAGCTTACATCTAGATATATTCCAGAAAGTCAAGTAGGTCTTAGCTTTGCACAAGTCAAATTTATTACTCACCTTTATCTTTGCCATTCGAAGAGCTATGGGGCTTAACGCTGTGTCTTTCTATGTATTTTGGGGAATTCACGAACCAAAAAGAGGGGAAATTTCCTTTGAAGGTTTCCGGGACCTGCAACCTTTCATCGACGCTGCCAAGAAAGCTGGAATTTATCTGATTGCTCGCCCGGGGTAGAAATCACCTCCATTACCAGCTTTACACTTGACTAAAGTGTGATACATAGACCATATATCAATGCAGAAACAACGGCAGGTGGGTTCCCTGGATGGGGAACCTACACGCCTGGCATCTGGAGAACCTCTAATACGACGTACCTGGACGCATATGCCGACTATATTCAAGCAGTTGGATCGACACTGGCTGCTAATGAGATTACCAAGGGCGGTCCGATTATATTGGTCCAGGTGCGCGCATATACCCACAGAATTATGATACTCTGTTTGCTAACTCGATATTATAGTCAGAAAATGAATATAGCGGAATTCAAGCTCCATACACTGAAGACTTCGTATATGAAAGCAAACTTATCCAGTCTCTGGTGAGTACAAAGAACGCAGACAGAATTGAAAACCTATTTTTCCTGAAGAAACTAATTAGAGAAAAGCCGGAATCACTGTGCCTCTTACTACGAACGATGCTTCACCAGGAGGTCATTATAGGAGTGTCGATGTCTGGGGATACGATTCTTATCCAGATGGATTTGACTGTTCCCACCCTTACACCTGGTCACCCAATGCAGTTCCTGAGTAAGTCCCAACATGCGTCTATCGAGTTATTGGGCTGACGTACCTTGAACACAACAGGTCTTTCTGGGACGCTCACATGAAGTATACGCCGGATATTTTAAATGCTGTATACGAATTCCAGGGTGGTGCCTTTGACGGATGGTCAGTGCACATGTTATTGAATATAAATTACAACAGAGAAGTCATTGACAAAATCTTAGGGGAGGCTCTGGTTACTCAACATGCGCAACACTTACTGGTCCCGAATTCGAAAGAGGTACTTTATTATGTGGGATTCGACAGCTGTTTTTCTAACCAAATTGAACTTAGTGTTCTACAAGAACGAATTTGCGATGTCAACGACATATCTGAATCTATACATGATATTTGGCGGGACGAACTGGGGAGGAATAGCCCATCCCGGTAGGTCTTTATACTGTGGAAATGAATTATCGCTGACGAATTTACCAGGAGTGTACACTTCTTATGACTATGTAAGCCCAAAATATCAGATTTTGTCACCTTCATGAGGAACTAAAACTAGGTAAACTCAGGGTTCTGCTATCGCTGAAGACCGCACGTTACGAGAGAAATTCTACGAACTAAAGCTACAGGCAAATTTCTTGGCCGTTTCACCTGCCTATATTACAACACGGCCACAGAATGCTGGCAAAGCCCAGGGCGCGTTCACTGGAAACCAGGCTCTTAAGACTACCCAAACCTTGGATGAAGTTGGCAATAAAACAGGCTTCTATGTCGTTAGACAGGCAGACGCCTCCTCCAATGCAGTCCAACAATATACTTTGACGGTACCCACCAGCATCGGATCGTTGACGATTCCCACCAATGGCGGCTCGCTTTCACTGACCGGAAAGGACTCTAAAGTACATGTGGTCGATTATAGCGCTGGTTCCACTACGCTTACTTATTCCACCGCGGAAATTATGACTTGGTAAAATAATTATTCTAACTAATATCTTTTAAATGCTTAAAAAGCAATCGGTGATGATTTCTTAGGGCTACTATCGACAATCGCGATATTATCGTCCTTTACGGAAATGCAGGTGAACTGCACGAAACGGCAATCAAATTCACCACAAAAACACCTGCCGTTCAAGTTGTTTCTGGGAAGGCATCCATCAAACAGAAAGTACTATCGGGAGGTTCACTGGCTTTACAATACACCACATCTGGTCAAACAGTAATACAGGTTGATAATACTCTACTTTATATCGTTGGTATGGTCTCGAGGGTACTATTTTTTGTTGGCCAAAACTAACCGTCTCGCAGATCGTGCCCATGCATATCAATTCTGGGTTCTGCACCCACCTGGGGCAGGCGCCCTCCCTGCATTCAATACGGAGAACCCTATAATTGTGAAAGGTGGATACCTCTTGCGGTCGGTCACGATCAATAGTGGTACTTTAGCTTTGGTCGGTGATCTCAACACTACGGCAACCTTCGAGATCATCGCTCCTAGCGCCCAATCCAAGGCCGTAACGTTCAACGGAACGCCTTTGAGAGTGACCAAAACCTCATACGGGACTTTGACAGCCCAAAGAACACCCTCTCTTCCCTCTGTTTCCCTTCCAAATCTGTCGAGTTTGACATGGGTAAGTTCAACACTCCATGGGTCTTTTTTATTAGGCTGAGATCCCTTCAGAAAACTGCGGATAGTTTGCCAGAGATATCATCGAAGTACTCTGACGCCGCTTGGACGGTCGCCAACCATACAAACACTACAAAACCCACTATTCCGTCGACGTCTGTGGTGCTCTACGCAGGTGACTATGGCTACCATACCGGCAACATTCTTTGGCGTGCACAATTCAGTGCGACAGGTACAGAAACAGCGTTCAAAGTCAAAGTCATTGGAGGCGACGCCTTTGGATATTCCGTCTGGGTGGACTCGACTTTCCTTGGATCTTGGGAAGGAGATGCTGTGCATAGTGACTTCGAGGGAACGTTCAAATTCCCTCAAGCATTGGCAAAGGGTTCGAATCATGTCATAACTATTTTGCAAGACCATATGGGATACGAAGAAGATTGGGTAGCCGCAAGTGAAACCTTCAAAGCACCAAGAGGAATACTCAGTTATTCATTCGTTGGAAGTCCCTCGACGGTTGTTAGTGTTTGGAAAGTGGCAGGAAACTTGGGTGGCGAAAACGTGCGTCTTATTTCTGAAGGTACAATGCATAACATAACACGTTCTTTCCTCGTAGTACGTCGACCGTACCCGTGGCCCTCTCAACGAAGGCGGTCTCTACGCTGAACGACAAGGCGAGTAAAACGTTGTATTATATTCTGTTCTCAAATTTTTACGATAAGTATAGGCTGGCATCTCCCAGGATTCAATGATGCTGCCTGGACTTCAGGCTCTCCTACGAAAGGAATTTCCGCACCTGGTGTCCAATTTTACAGGTAAATTGAATAAACCTGGGATCAGTGACTTCATTATAATTGCATCAAAAGGACCACTTTCAACCTAAACGTTCCCAATGGGGTCGACTACCCCATTTCAATTGTGACCACAAATTCTACCACTAGCCCTCATTTCCGTTCGCAAGTAAGCCATTTCTCTCACCTTTAGAGGATCAATCATGACAGTTATGTTCCGCATTAAACAGTTCTACGTGAATGGTTATCAGTTCGGAAAATATGTGAACCACATTGGACCTCAAAAGGTTTTCCCCGTCCGTAAGTTCGCAGTTCACATGCACAGGCATGAAGGAAGAAACTGAAGGCGCCCTTAGCTCAAGGAATTCTCAATTACCAAGGCCAAAACACGTTGGCAGTTTCCCTTTGGGCGACAGATTCCACCGGAGGAAAGCTCGATTCACTGGCCTTACAACTCAACGCACAAGTCGAGAGTAGCATGCCTGCCGTTACTAACCAACCAGCGCCTGCATGGGCGGGCCGTCCAGGTGCATTTTAGATAGTCTTCGCTTTTGTTTCTTCTTCATTTCAAATCTATGTGGTATTTGGTCCAACGCCATCCAAATAAGAAGCCACCAATTCAAGGAATGTCTATAAGAGTGTAACGATTTACATAACGTTGAGGTCGCCGAACTTCTCCTTGTATCCTGTTCGGGGTGTCAAATGTGATGCAGATGCTCTGTGGTTGCAACGACGTACCAGGCACTGTCCATTTGCCCTTCTTAAGCATGGTCTCAACAGTCTCAACGATACGGGGGTGAGCCTTGGAGACCTCATCGACCTGTAGTATTGCTTAGTTGACGTGTCAAAAGAAAAGTATATACACCGCACCGTCAGTTGGTCGAATGGACGAGCCTGCTCGATGTTATCGAGAGTCTCCTGGAGCTGCTTGAGCTCGGAGTCAATCTTCTCCTCAGTCTCCTTAGCCTTGGCAATCTGGATAGTACAACTGGAATGAGAGTTTGCTCAAGGCCATTTCTATGACGTGACTTACAGCCTTGGCCTCGAAGGTCTCAATCGCCTTAATTTGAGCGGAAACATCGTATGTCACAGGCTTGAACTCTTTCAAGGTCTTCTCAGCCTCATCGACAATGGCCTGGTTCTTGAGAACAGAGCGGTAGTGGTCAAAATTGATGGTGGTGGGGGCATTGCCATAAACATGCGACAGACGTTGGGCCTCGCTGTGACGCTTGCGGAAAGCCTGGAGGGCGGAGATGGTCTCTGAACGAAGAAAAACTTGTCAAAAACTGCTGCTTTCCATACGTTGAGACCATGACCAACCCTTTCCGAGTCCGAGAGAGGAGTAGATGCGGGTGAAATCCTTTCAACGAAAAATAAAGGTCAGACGTGTCATAAAGTGCTCATGAACTCAACTTACGACCGCAACGGCGGCTGCTTTTGACGCCATTATCTAAATTTCCGCATGAGACACGATATTGCAGCGCAACGTATTAAATACTCACTATGAGGGCGGGAGGTTGGTTGGTACAACTTTTGTAAACAGCGTAGGGCGAGAGACGAGCGAACCGGCAACTCCCGACATTTTGCTCCTGCAAACGCCGAATGCCGAAATAAGCCTTCGCTGGACGGAGAACATCTGAGTTACCGGGGGAGACAGTCTCCAGAGACTGGAGACTCACGTGATAAAGGTCACGCTATAGCCATATATGGACGTCCATCACGGCCTATCAATTTATCCCGTAGCGGCAGCGTCTGCGCCCGAAAACCTCTTTTTTCTAAAGGGAGCAACTGTACTCTTTCAGATTATTTTATTAGGTAAAGGAAAACTTGAAAAGCATTGAACAGACTTAAAGAACGAGAATAAGAGAATAATATCTTGCCATTTTAATGCATAAAATGTTTAATTTTGCCGAATACAATTTCAAATCGACTCAGTGACACCATGCTCCTGGGGATTTGAACTTTTATTTTTCTAGAACTTTTTTCGCGACACTAAGAATAGCTAATAAAGATCTTTAAACTAATAAACCGTCGAGAAAAGAAAATTTTGCGAATGATCACTCAACTAATCTTTTCGAATTTTTTTTTGCAAAGACATCCTCAGACTACCCTTGAAATTTTTATGTTAACAATCAAGTGGCAATTAGTAAATTAGTGAGGATATTATAATTCAACTGTCTACTACAAAAGCTAGGTTCTCAGGAAAGCTCGGCCATTAGCGAGGGCATTACCTGGTTTAGAGGGTACGACTCACGTGCTAGCCTCCGGAGACTGTCTCCCCCGGCAATCCCGATATTCTGGCTGGACGTCAAGTCGACGTTCTCAACGCGCGCAACGCAATGGTTCTCTGCTTTTTCTTTCTTTTGCAATACAGGGCGGAGAGGCCACAAGGTGCGGACTTTTGGTATACATTCTTCTTATTTATTTCTCTGAAAGTGTGTGCTCATGTTTCTGCTACTACTATACATCAATGACACGAAGCTCATGCATCTTATACGCTCGGTATCATGTCGTCTTATTTGAAACAATTGTGGTAATACATATTCCTACTAATACAAAATACCCTTTGTTGTCCTGGTAAATTAGGCCTTGTTTTGTGGGAAACGAGAAATCTGGACAGCCTTTCCTGCAAGCACAAAGCGATGCGTCAAGGACCTTTCTGAACCGGTGTCCACCGTCAACGTGTACGTTCCTGGGTACACCCACAGATTGCCTTGCGCGTCAGCACGAGCGACGGAGCCCAAAGTTACCTTCAAGTCCGCGGTCGCCTGTCCGCCCGCCCTGATGTTGTGGAGGCGCGTATATGCGACTAGCTGCTTGTTGGGAAGTGGTGCAGGTCCACCAGTGCCGCTGAGGAATAGAAGGGCGACGTAGTCTGAATCGACCTTGCCAGTGTTTCTGACGTTGACGCTAAATGTGTCGAATACGTTCAGGTCGACGTTCTGCTTGCCGATGGAGTCTGTAAGACCTTGTGGGATTTGGTACGTGGCCGCAGGCTGGCGTTGCCATCCCAAATCGAAGCTTGTGAAGTGAAGACCGTGGCCAAACTCGAAGACGGGGGCTCCTTGGAACCACTTGTATGTTCTGCCAGGGTTGCTGCTGCTTGGACGAATAGTCATGTCGGTCATGGGAACTTGGTCAACAAAGTTAGCAGGGTATTGGGTAGTGGACAAACGACCAGAGGGTGCTGCTTTTCCGGCGAGTATTTCTCCCAAAGCAGCACCGCCGCTTTGACCTGGATATCCTCCCCAAATGAGGGCGTTCACCTGAAGAAAATAGTGTTAAAATGAAATCACGGTTTTGAAAGGTGCACGAAATTTACCTTCGCATTGTTCTTAAGTGCAGTTCCGTCGACTTGTCCACCTCCAAATTGCATAACAACAAGAGGTTTTCCAAGACCGGACAATTGAGAAATCAAGTCGAGCTGGTTGCCAGGCCAGGTTATGTCGTTACGATCCATGCCTTCTCTTTCGACAGACTCGTCGATTCCTCCGGCAAAGACTATGGCATCTGCAGCTTGCGCGGCTGCCAAAGCAGCTGCAAATCCGTCTGTCGAAGTTCCTGTGACGGTGGTTCCCTGAGTAAGAGTTGCGCTGAAACCTGCATTGATCGCCCCTTGGAATGGACTGATGAGGAAAGGAGCAGTCCCTTGGTAGTTGCCTTGCATCTGAGTGGTCGCGTTGGCCCATGGACCCACGAATGCGATCTTCTTGATCGACTTCTTGAATGGCAACGTGCCGTCATTCTTGAGCAAAACGATTCCCTCTAGAGCAGCTTGGTGGGCAAGTGCTTGAGCAGCAGGGGTGTTGACGTTTTCAAAGGTGAATTGGCGATAAGGTTGGGATTTCGCAGGATCGAAGTATCCAAGGCTAGGCATTAAATGGTCAGTATTGACGCCTTGCTCGCAATTCTGAACAACGCTTACCGAACAAGGGAAGAATACAGACGGACGAGAGCCTTCTCGAGATCTGGTCTTGCAATCAAAGACTGGTTGAATGCTGCCGGTAAATGGTCGGAGTAGGCAGTTCCACAGTCGACATCAGTTCCCGCCTTCAGAGCGTCGGCAACGGCGTGAGGATAGTCTGCCGTAAACATATGTGTGCTGAAAATGTTGTCAACAGCATCGCAATCGGATGTAACCCATCTACCCTCGTCGTTGAATCCCCAATAGTCGCGTAAAATAGATTGTAGCAAGTACGAGTTGGCGCAAGATGGAATACCATTCACAGAGTTGTAACTGCACATGACGGAGGCGACTTTGGCATCGCGCACACAGCTTTGGAAGGATGGCAAATAGTATTCGCTAAGATCCTGTGGGGTAACAACGGCGTTAAAAGACATGCGGTTGTTGCCGCCCCAGTTTTCGAGATCATACGCCGCAAAGTGCTTGCAGTCAGCAATAACTTTGTAGTAGGGCTTGGGATCAATTCCTCCTTGCAGACCTTGGATGAGGTTGAAAACGTATTGGGAAATGTGGAATGGGTCTTCTCCTGGCGTTTCTTGCCCACGACCCCATCTTGGATCTTTGAAGGGATTGATGTTGGGGGTGAAAAAATCGATACCAGCCCGACCAAAGTTGTTGAAGGCGCGTGCTTCAGTACTGATAATGGTCGCGACGTCTTTGATGAGCTGGTCATCAAACGCAGAACCAAGGACGATGGGTTGTGGGAATGACGTAGCAAAACTAAAGTCTCCAGACGAGGCGAAGGTTACTCCTGGGCTTCCGGCTACCCCATGCTATGACGTATAAGACACATTAGCTCACGAAATTCGGACAGCGATCAAAATATTCTCACCAGAGCTTCCGACCACCATTGGTACTGTGGAAGGCCAAGACGAGGGACACCAGGAGACAGGTTGACCGTGTTGGCAATTAGCTCATCAACAGTAAACTGCTCGATGATAGCTTTGGCACGGGTAACAGGATCTTTGGTGGTATCACAGACTGCGTTACCCTTGAGTGGAGCAACTGTACAGTCGGGGAAGGTGTAGGTTATGCCAGCGGTCGCGCTGCGCAAGAGACAGAAGACGATAATACTGGCAATCGTGCCAACTTGAAGTCTAGCCATAGTTTTTAATCGCGAAAAAAACAAGGACGGCCAGTTGACAAAGTAGTGAAGCAGAAGAAAGAGCCTTTATACTTCTCGCACCACATAGAGAAAAAGAATCCGGAAAACCAGGCCGCTTCACACATGGTTCTCGACGTCCAGGAAGTGGTACATGCATGTAGAGTGGTCTTTACGGTCGACTGACCGACCTTTCTCTGTCCATAATTGCTTCGATCTGCAAGGTTTTCGGGACGATACGTCCATAAGTGAATCACGATGGAATCGTGCACGGGCCGCAAGACAGCAAAGCAGAGGACTTTTTTGTCGCTGCATCGCAAGGAACTCATAGAAGAATGAGCAAAAGGGCGCCTGATGGCACAAGGAGTGCTATAAAAGTACTAGGGTCTTCTTGCGCGGATAATATCAATAGGCAAGACGAGCCGCTAGACTTATTCGATGGAAGAGAGGACTTTCGCTATGAAGTAGTACGTTGGGTGTCTTTAACCGTTTCTTCGATGCTCTAGTATAGTGAACGACAAAGACTATCTCGACCATTTCCCAGAAAATCGCATTTGGGATCACTGGTCCTATAATCGACCCAGTTTCACCACGAGTGCTATAAGCGGCCTTTTTGGATCTAAAATGAATAAAATATAAAGGTCATGATCATGAGATCAACAAAACATTCGCTGTGTGAGAAAAAGGAAAGGTTTAGCTTGGTAAAAACGCATGAAAAGAACGACTTCTATGACTTGCGAAGTTGCTAATTCCAGACATAAAAAGTCCGTTAATAATGATGCATTTTTCATCGTCAGGACTGGTCATAAATAGAAAAAAAAAGTTGATAATTTTGTAGACCTACCAAAAATGTAAATTCTTTGCACACGGTCGGGACAAAGAACCGAGACCAGATGGCGTTAGAATGGAAATGAAAAGTCGAAGATTATCCTTCGTGCCAGCAGAGGATTACTGTAGCATAGCTGGCAACAAGGATTACCGGAGAAGTAGCCTCTGGACACACATAGATTGTAAATAGATCGTAGTCCTTGAGAGACAACAAGTACCGAAAGCTTAAAGCTTTGAAGGAACCCGTAAGAAGGAATCGGTCAAAACTCTTGATGAAGGGCACATCTTGGAGGAGCCTGTACAAGCAACGTTCACAGAACTAGCCATCAACTGGTGCCAAGCCTGTGCGTCTTCGCACAGTCAGGCGACCACGGCAAAATCTGAGCTGTGCTCGAAAAGTCGAGTCGGGCAAGTGGCCGTGCTCGAGATCTAAGTTGCAGAGTCGTTAATTATAGCGAAAGATATGATTAGAAAGCTTGATGGCCCGTGGGGGACTAAATCACCTTTGGAGGTGAAGATGCGGTTTATGGGCAGTAGAAGAGACGAATACATCTTCCAGCACAGCTATCGTGAATCATTGATTCCAGGATCGTTGGACCGTCTTTCGTCCACTCGTTCGGAAAATCTCAAACATTGACAAGTATCCGTTTGACTGATACATATCGTATGTTCTTGATGGATTGTCGCGACGGATCATCATCGATCATGTTTGGGCCAGTCTGCGAAAGAGGGCGAGTGGCAGAGTATGCCAAAAATCAGCATCTGTAAAGCAGTGAGGGGATCAAAATCCTTCAAGCCCTGATCTTTGATTGAGGTTCTGCATCCTTTGACAGTCCTAATCCAAGGAACAGAACGGAGGTATCACATCTTTCCCGGCCTCCTATCAAAGTGAACAAAATTCCAGTCAGTACATGATGGGATGGATCATTTACATACGGAAACGATGTCCATACCCAGGAGTAATTACCCGCAAGGATGTATGTGACAACAATTCCACCTTGACCAACAAAAAATTTACAGCTGGCAGATGCTCCACTTCCATGCGATGCAGCGGTGTCCAAGAGGAGAAAGTAATAGATAAATCTGCTGACTTGTGCCGCTGGAACGCAAACAAAAATTTGTAAGACGCGGTATTATGGAGGCGGTTGTCCCTTGAACACATAACGACCCACAACTTGAGGCGTTCGTGATTCTGCATCATGAGACCCAGTTTCAATTCTCTACATACACGTAGAGAAGACGGCGTATCGAGTTTCCGTCAACGAATATATGCGCTTCAGGTCTAGCGTCGATTTTTTTTCGGGCTGTCAGGGATTTATGTACAGGGAAAAAAGGGGAAACGAGGAGGTAAAGAGGGAACCGATACGCGAATTATCCCTGAGGGCGTACATTGAAGTTCAAGGATGAATGAATCGATTTCGAATGCCTCCCAAGACAAAGTGCACGTCCCCGCATATAGGTCCACAGGTAAACTAGCGCTCAGCTGGCAGGAACATCACTCCGCGTAGTGAGGTACTGCAGGAGCGACCGCATGCATAAAGCGTGACAGTCCCTTGCCCCTCGACCCTCCGCGACGGCCTTGGTATGTACATGGAGAAATGCCAAACGTCAATGATAAGCATTTTACGTTGGGTCGGGGTCGCGAGTCAATATTGATTGCAGTCGCGTTGTCCTTTCTTTTCTCTCGAAAAACCGGCGTTCAAATGGGCGTCTTGATTGTCAGGTCCCCGTCATTGTTCGCGTCGCGCCCCGCCCCCCCCGCCCCCCCC
>Ga0247779_1000756_pt1 | contig 17623 bp, 13 predicted proteins | sample UWRJL221509R5_FD_179925 | JGI IMG/M metagenome (GOLD analysis project Ga0247779, IMG submission 179925) | Plant litter microbial communities from Arlington Agricultural Research Station in Wisconsin, United States - UWRJ-L221-509R-5 | ecosystem: Environmental > Terrestrial > Plant litter >... | reverse complement strand
GACTTTCTGGACATGCTATCTCCACCACCACTGGTATAAGTGTTGGTTCTATATCTGGTATATGCTCCAAACATTGATCATCAATTTCTAAAGCTACTGGTGGCCGTCCACGCAAGCTTTCTCCTACCAATACTCAATATGCTATTCATCTTATCACTTCTCAAAAGGCTGACAATGCCACTGATGTCACCAAAACCTTACAAGAAATGACCAACACATCCTTCACTGTAAAGACAGTATGCAGAGCACTTTGTGGAGTTGGTATGAAGGCTGTAACGAAGCAAAAACAACCATTTCTCTCCAAAAAGCATAGGAGGATGTGCATGGACTATGCAGAAGCCCACCAACACTGGACAGTAGATGACTGGAAAAGGGTTGTATGGACAGATGAGACAAAAGTCAATCATTTGGAGTCAGATGGGAAGCAGTGGGTGTGGAAAAGAGAGGGGAAGGGCTTGAATGATAGGCTGGTCCAGGGAACAGTCAAGTTCAGAGGAGGTTCTCTGATGTTCTGGGGCTATATGTTTTGGGAAAAGGTTGGATATGGGACTAAGATTGAAGGGAGGATGGATGCTGACCTTTTTGTTAGCATTCTGGAGGATGAACTTCAACAAAGCCTTGAATATGACAACAAAAAGCCAGAGGATGTCCTCTTTCAGCAGGACAATGACCCCAAACACAAGAGCACAAAGGCCCAGAAATGGCTTCAAGAGAGTGGATTACAACTCATGGAGTGGCCCCCTCAATCAGCTAACTTAAATCCAATTGAACACCTTTGGCATCACCTCAAAACCAGACTCAGAGACTATGAAAGGCCACCTTCTGGAATTGCAGAGCTATGGGAGAGGGCACAAAAGGAATGGAATGATATTCCAGCTTCTGTTTGTCAAAATCTAGTGAAGAGTATGCCTAGAAGGATTCAGGCTGTGTTACAGGCCAAGGGAGGTTATACCAAGTACTACAAACCTAGAATACTATATTATAATATGGAAGGGACAAAACCATTCAAATGTACTTGTACCAGTAGAATATTAATAGCATGGGAGTAAAATAATATTATGTAATAAAACAAATTGGACCTTGTTTATCACATCTTAATCTACCTTGGTTAAAATTTTCAACCAGTTTGGATCAGCCAGTCCTGAGTTATTCAAGTAACAGTCTAAATTCAAAAAACATTTGAACAGTTTTGTCCCTCACTGTATATTCTATATTTATCCGGTAACATTTTACTGGAATCGACAAGCTTACGTCAGCACCATCAAGTACAGACGTGTGTGAACATTTGAAACAGATGTTTGTGTACGTTATGTCCTATTTCGCGGCCCGCTCATATCTGGTGATGAGGACCACTTTTAAGGTGGCGGTGCAATGACTAAGCAACCCTTTCCCTTTCCGGGGCGTTGCGCCCATTCTTATTTACGTCATACAAATCATGTGACGTGATCCAGTACGGACGTGTGACTGTGATGACGACGAACTAACAAGTTTTGCTGGAAAACCCAAGCTTTACTCAAACATGTTGACCAGGCAAGTCGTTGGGCGGCTGCCTGCGGTTCTGCGTTCGCAGAGGGTGTTGAAACTCTCATCCTCATTACTGAATAATACGCGCCATCAAACGACTCTCGCTCAGAGTCCTTCTTCGAATGATTTATTCGCGAATGGCACCAACACATACTATGCAGACGAAATGTATCGGCTCTGGAAGCAAGATCCCAAGTCTGTCCATCCATCTTGGGATGTCTATTTCTCGGGCATGAATAAAGGCCTGTCAAGCTCTGAAGCTTTCCAGCTCCCTCCGACTGCACATTTGCCCCATCCTGCTGATGGAGCTCCTGCTTTACATGTCGGACAAGGAGCTGAACTTGACGTCCACTTGAAGGTGGGTAGTTGAAAGTTACGTCCTTTTAATTGCTGACAAGAACCAGGTGCAACTTTTGGTCCGTGCATATCAAGTGCGGGGTCACCATGTCGCAGAACTGGATCCTCTAGGCATTCTCGACGCTGATCTGGCTGATGTTAAACCACCCGAGTTGGAACTTAGTCGATACGGATTCACAGAAAGAGATCTGGATAAGGATATCACCCTCGGACCTGGCATTCTTCCCCATTTTGCTACGGAGGAGAACAAAACCATGAAATTGCGCGACATCATCAAACTCTGTAAACGTATCTACTGTAAGGTTGCTCTTTTACTACAACTGAGGTCAATTTAACTTATGCATATCTAGGTGGTGCTATTGGAATTCAGTACGTTCATATTCCCGACAAGGAACAATGTGACTGGATTCGTGAACGCGTAGAAACCCCCAAGCCCTGGAACTATACCGTCGACGAGAAACGTATGATCTTGGATCGCCTCATTTGGTCCGAATCTTTCGAAAAATTCATTGCCAGCAAGTATCCCAATGAAAAACGATTCGGTTTAGAGGGATGTGAAGCCCTTATTCCAGGAATGAAGGCTCTCATTGATCGTTCGGTTGACAACGGCATCAAGCACATCACCATCGGAATGCCCCATCGTGGTCGGCTCAATGTCCTAGCTAATGTCATCCGAAAGCCCATTGAAGCAATCCTCAACGAATTTTCTGGAGACGAAGCTGACGACTGGCCTGCTGGTGATGTCAAGTACCACCTCGGTGCTAACTACGTACGACCCACCCCCTCTGGCAAAAAGGTCTCTCTTTCTCTGGTAGCTAACCCCTCACATCTTGAAGCAGAGGACCCCGTCGTCCTCGGAAAAACTCGCGCGATCCAACATTTCGAAGGCGATGAGACAACTCATAATACCGCTATGGGTGTCCTTCTCCACGGAGATGCAGCATTTGCTGGACAAGGCATTGTTTACGAGACTATGGGGCTGCACAATCTTCCTTGGTACGGAACTGGAGGCACTATCCATCTCATCGTCAACAATCAAATTGGCTTCACTACTGATCCTCGTTTCTCCCGGTCTACCCCGTATCCTTCTGATATCGCGAAATCCATTGATGCTCCCATTTTCCACGTCAATGGGGACAATGTTGAAGCTGTAAACTTCGTTTGCCAGCTGGCTGCTGACTATAGGGCCAAGTATAAGAAAGATGTCGTCATTGACATCGTTTGTTACAGGCGGCACGGACATAACGAAACCGATCAGCCGAGCTTCACCCAACCTCGGATGTATGAAGCCATCAAGAAGCAGCCTACCACCCTTACTCAGTACACTAAATTCCTCGTTGGCCGTGGTACCTTCACTGAGAAGGACATTGAGGAGCACAAGACATGGGTTTGGGGCATGATGGAAAAGGCAGCGGCAGCGGCTAAGGACTACGTACCCACTAGCAAGGAATGGCTTTCTGCTGCATGGCAAGGGTTCCCTTCACCCAAGCAACTCGCCGAAAGGACTCTCCCTTCAAGACCTACGGGAACTGATGTGGACACCCTCAAGCGCATTGGCAAAGTCATCTCATCTTACCCCGCCGGTTTCACTCCTCATCGCAACCTTGCTCGTATTCTTGCTACCCGCGGGAAGACTGTTGAAGAGGGCACAAACATCGACTGGTCTACCGCTGAGGCTCTCGCATTCGGTTCTCTTGCGCTGGAACGCATCCATGTTCGCGTATCTGGACAAGATGTTGAGCGTGGCACCTTCTCTCAACGTCATGCCGTCATTCACGACCAGGCCAATGAACAGCAGTACATTCCTCTGAACGATCTTGGTTCTAGCCAGGCAAAATTTGTAGTCTGCAACTCATCTCTCTCGGAATATGGTACTCTCGGGTTTGAACTTGGTTACTCTCTTGTTTCTCCAGATTCTCTCACCATGTGGGAAGCTCAATTCGGTGATTTCGCCAATAACGCGCAGTGCATCATTGATCAGTTCATTGCCGCCGGTGAAAGGAAATGGCTTCAACGTACTGGCCTGGTCGTCTCTCTTCCTCATGGATACGATGGTCAAGGTCCCGAGCACTCTAGCGGAAGAATCGAACGTTTCTTGCAACTCTGCGATGATCACCCCAACGTGTTTCCATCTCAAGAAAAGATTGACCGTCAACACCAGGATTGTAACATGCAAGTTGTTTACCCAACGTATGTTTCTTTTCTTTGCCTCGAATGTTCCTCTCGTACTGACTTTTTTTATTTTTTTATTTTTTTACAGAACCCCCGCTAACTACGTATGTAAAAATTGGTATAATTAAACAAGATCACTGACCTGCCTTGCCGTTAGTTCCACGTCCTCCGTCGCCAAATTCACCGTGATTACAGAAAGCCTGTACATAATTCCCCCCTTTTTTCTTAGTTAATCTCGCTGTACTGACACAGATTCTTGTCTAGCTCATCATTTTCTTCTCCAAGAGTCTCTTGCGTCATCCCAAGGCTCGCTCTGATCTCGACGAGATGGTTGGCGAAACCCAATTCCAACGTTATATCGCTGAGCCTTACGACGCTGAATTGGTTGCGCCTGAAGAAGTCAAACGCCACATTCTTTGCACTGGTAAGCAGTAATCATGGCCAAACGGATTGCTTGTTGTGGACTTACTCATTCATATCAACAGGCCAAGTTTACTTCGCTCTTCTTCAAGCACGTGAAGAGCGTGGTATCAAGGATGTTGCTATCAGCCGTATTGAACAACTCTCGCCATTCCCTTACGACATGGTCAGTACCACAGTCAATCACAGTACAGCGATGCTTTACTAACTCGGCTCTATAGATTACCCCCCATCTGGACAAATACCCCAACGCCAGCTTGCTATGGTGCCAGGTACGCTACTGATTATAAAATTACCTACGAGTTTTCATATTAACGGGTCTGCAGGAGGAGCCTTTGAACAACGGTGCTTGGAGCTACGTCGGTCCTCGTATTTACACTGCTGCCAGCAAGACCCAACACCACAAAGGAAAATATCCTTTCTATGCCGGACGTGAACCCACCAGCTCTGTTGCCACCGGTAGCAAGGTAAAATTCAATTCGACCGTTTTCATTTTGATACCTGATTTCTAATCTCTTATCCATAGACCCAACACAAGAAAGAGATCGAAGCATTCATTAACGCTGCTTTTGACCTTTCTGATCGCTAAATATTTCTTCACAAAAGGGACCACATGTATACAATTGACAGGAGCAGCTGCTCGTCTTCCTTCCCCTCTCTAACGTAATATTTCTATTTCGTAGTATTTTACATGGTTCATACACTCAGACATCTTAATAACTATTCTTTTTCTTCTCCTGATATTGTTGAGACCCCACTTCCTGTTTACGATATTGCAGAAACTCTTCAATCAGAACTAGCATGGGCTCTCATATTACTTAATGGCTATCTGTAGGAGTAAATATTGTGTTGAATGCAGGACTTTAAAAAACTCCTGCATATTTCTATTTCATCTGAGTAGACGTCACGGAATCTCGTTCCTGTCAACGATGTCAACAACGAAAACAAGATATATTACATCAAAATAACAAGAAGTAGACTACAATAGTGATGACATAGAATAAATACTTGCAGGAGTTGGTCATGTCCGAGGGCGTGCACTACGTCCTTCTGGAACGGTGGATTCTGAGATTGGTTTGTCCTTGAAATCTAACAGATCGTATAGGGATGCTATTTGGTCACCCTGAAGTAGATATATCAGACTATGAGTGACAGATTAGGACTGAAAGAAAATCTACCTTTTGTTCCAAAACATCTACAACTTCGCGAAGATGTTGAGCCAGAAGGTTCCTCCTGGGAACGTCTGAAGCTGCATCCATGTCCTTATATTGATCAGCCAATTCAACATAAATGCTACAGAATGGCATCAGCAACGGAGGAGACCCAGGGGATAAAAGGGCATCAATATTACCTTTTATAATGAGTGAAGTCGTCTTCTAGTTCACGGATCACACGCGCAACCACTGTTTGAGGAGGCAAACCGTTCGCTCGTCCCACCTTGCGCCAGTGTGCAGCATCCTTTGAGAAGGTGACATATCCACGTTCTTTGCCTTTATTAGCGCCAATTACACGCTCAGCTTCGGCTCCTTCTGAGCCTTCGTAGCCTTCATCTTCTTCAACATCTTCTTGAGCGCCTTGTGGGCGAGACCAAGAAGTTGGCCTTGAGCTCCTTCGATCACGCCGCCTATAGCACACAGTGCACGTCTTGGGATTGTGTTCAGGCGCAGAGAAAAATAGTCGCTCAAGATGATCGCCGCGAATTTGGGGGAAAGGTGTCTCAGGATCGACATGCAGGTCTTGCCCTCGTTGATACTGGCGTGTGGCGTGACTTGGGGTAGGTGCTGCCGGGCGAGGGTTTGATTGCATTGGTGGCTGAGGGGGCAACGAATATCTAGATCGCTGGGCTTCACCGTTGTCTTCAGCATTTTCAGCACCCATTCGGTTTCTTCTGACAGGTGATGGAGAACGTAATGGATTATTCTCAAGTTCGATGGAACCATTGGATTGGTTGGAGCGTCGTTCTTCCACTTCAGCGGCAATATCCTCTAGCTCTTCATCACCAACAAACCGCGGGCCTCTATTGGTAGTAGATTCACCTAAATCCGTAGAGCCGATAGTAGCGAAGTCGGTCCTCATAGTTCTGTCCGCCACTCTATGAGCAGGGGAAGATTCATTCTGAAGCGACCTGGAATCGAACGATTCAATTCCATCGTCATCATCATCGTCATCATCCTCCTCCTGCTCAGTCTCAGGTTCATGTACAGAATGTTGTTCATCGACGGACTCTTCTTCTTCTTCTTCTTCTTCCAAGTCTTGGGACATGCCGACGTCAGCAACAGAATTTTCGACTTGAACTTCTCGAGACGCTCTCCTCTCTTTCAATCCCTCTTCGACGACGCCACGCAACACCTCAACTTCACCTGCAAGCCGCTGGACCTCTTCTCTGATTTGAAGTATATCAGCGCTCTTTTCTTTCAACGCTTGAGAATCCGACTCTCTGAGATTCCGCAATTCTGCCAGAAGACTCTGGTGCGAAGCAAGTTCTGTAGTCAGACGCGTCAGATGCGAACGTAAAGAATTGATTAGAGCTTCCAGGGCTAGAAATGCAAGGTCACCACGTTATTGTTAAAGGATAGACACAAAGAACATGCCTTTCTTTTCATCTACAGCTTCCTTATAACGCGCATGAAGCCGCTCATCGTCTATTTCTGAAGGGCCATCCTTCGCTTTGCCTTTCCCTTTGGTGCGATTGTACGCATATTGGTGTGTCTGGAGCTCCTCTCTTTCGAATAACCTTGTACGCTCTCGGGCTACTTCACGTTTGCATTCATCGAGTTCCATTTCCAGTTCGCGTACCCGACGCCGTGAAATGCCATTCTCCTCTTCTAAGTCATGTAGTTGGCTTTGAACAGCGTTCATGGTTTGTAAGAGGCGCGCTGTTGAATGAAATCGTGTGAGATTATATAACAAGTGTATATACTGGAAAACTTTTTTTTCATACCTTCGGTGTCTCGAGGCTTATTGTCACCTTTATATGGGTGGTAATCTGCGCCAGGTTTCGCTGGAGAGGCGACAGCGTTTGTCAGTCCGGTAACGTCCGGTAAGTGAATTCTACCATTTGTCGCATCCCTGCCAGACCTTCTGCTAGCATCGCGGAGTACAGCGCCTGGCATTATAGATTGATTCACGGAGTCATGGAATGGATTTCTTTCTACCGGAGAGGTAGGGCGTATATGTGGGTGATTTCTGGCATTCAATTGTTCTTTGGTCTCTTCAATTTCCTTATTGATACCACGCGCCATCCGTGTAAACCTAGACCCCTCATTTGATGAAGTCATTGCTTTCAATTTGAGTTCAGGTTGGGGATGTTTCGTCAAGTTTGACGAAGCGGCATTTGTTCGTCGGGTAGGTCGAGGAGTTGGAACGTTCTGGGAAGCGTCAAGTTCTCCAAGTGTACGATTCGCACGGGCTAGAGGAGATCCATGATGGGATTGAGTAATTGGGGAAGTTCGAGGGCGTTTGGGAGAGAAAGAAACATGTCGAAGATGGTCGGTTAGTCTTGGGCGAGAGGGGCTTTGTTGTGGCGGACTTCCATCCGAGTCGGAGGCTGAACCGGAAGACGTCGGAGGGGTTGGGTGAACAGAACGTGAGTTATTAGTAGGCAAAGCAGGTACATGACCAGAGTCTAATATTCGGTCCAGTTCTGCAGTGTTATCAAAGACAAGAGGATCATACGTTATTCCCTGATAGAAATTATTAGTTGACTAATATTGAGTTCGAGTTTGAACACTCACTTGATGCTTCGAAGGATCATCAAACATGCTAAGTTTACCATTGACTCCCGCAATGATACGGTCCAGAGGTCTTTCAGGGTCATACTCCGCCCCACTAAGGCTAGGATCCCGTCGAGCTGTGCGCCCACCACCCAAACCGGCTGTGAATGTGAGAGCGCTGGCATGATGAGCCGCAGTAGACATGGTTTCCCCGCCATAAGGATTAATTCCATCTTCATCATCAGCTGTACGATATGACCATGGATGCAGGTTCATTTGGTCCTCATCGACGAAGTGCTCTCTTGTGGAGTGTCTTGTAAAGGAAGGGAGTTCATTTATAGGTTCCGATATATGACGCGGGTATTCGAGGGAACTATTGAGATGGTGTTGAGTTCTCCTCCGACGTCCTTTATACCCGCCGTCATTTTCTTCGTCGCTAGTTGATGAAAGGTGAAACGAGAGTTCGGTATTTTGAAGGTTGTGTTCCAGTTGAATTCGGTTGAATTCAAGCTCATCCCCTTGGATTCTGATATCCACGGCATTCCCTTTGGTTTGCCTCTTCATAGTAAGTTTGTATATGCCAACACAGCGTGCGCGGTATCGCAGGGATAATATAAGAGAAACGGAGAGGAGAACTGTGTGGCAAGAGGGAAACCCAAATTCGGACATCAACAAATCCTCAACATCTGACCGCGTCAGTCACGTGCAACGTGTCGCAAATTGCAATAAGTTAAAGACCGGCCCGGACTGCAAACCCTATGTTAGGGTTGATCTGGTTTTTTCATTTTCGGGAGTGAAGCAATTTCTAATTTCTAACAATATCTAAGTCCAGTTCTGCCACCATGGACGATAGACCTCATAAACCACATAGACCAGCACAGTCAGGAGCAAAAGCTGATAAGAAAGATAAAGGAAAGCAAAAACAGCATGGCTTCAACGAAAAAGTGTGTTGGACCAACCATGCTCATTGATCAGGGACTTAAAATATATCCTTTGTAGGCTTTTGCGCCCAAGTCAGGCCGACGAGCAGACCGACAAGGTCGACGTAATGTCGAACGAGACCAAACCCGACTTCATGTTCCACTAGTTAACCGTACCCCTGATGAAGACCCTCCCCCAGTCATCATTGCTATCGTAGGACCTTCTGGAGTCGGCAAAACCACCCTGCTGAAGTCCCTCGTTCGAAGATACACGAAACAGACTCTGAACGACGCCAAAGGTCCGATTACGGTTGTCAGTGGGAAGAAGCGCCGGCTTACATTCATCGAATGCAATAACGACCTCAACAGCATGATAGACATAGGAAAGATTGCTGACTTGGTCCTACTCATGATCGACGGTTCTTTTGGCTTCGAAATGGTAGGCTTTCGCCGATTTTTTTCTTCTTTTAAATGCGTATATTGATATGGCATAGGAAACTTTCGAATTCCTCAATATCCTTCAATCACACGGATTTCCTAAAGTTATCGGCATCCTTACTCACTTGGACCTAATCAAGAAAGCCTCCACATTAAAAGACACAAAAAAGGCTCTAAAGAAACGATTCTGGACAGAAATTTACCAAGGAGCAAAGCTATTTTATTTGTCAGGTGTTCTAAATGGCCGTTACCCCGACACAGAAATTATGAACCTCTCGCGTTTCGTATCTGTTATGAAATTCCGACCATTGGTTTTCCGCAACTCACATCCTTACCTTCTCGCCGACCGTATCGAAGATCTCACACCTCGAGAACTTGTAAGAACTTCAAAAGGCAATTGTGACCGTACCGTAACTGTATACGGGTATGTTCGTGGAACCAATTTACGACTAGGAACCAAAGTCCATATCCCTGGTGTTGGCGACTTGGACATGAGTTCCGTAACGGTCCTTGGAGACCCATGTCCACTACCTACAGCAGAATCAGAAAAGAGGAGGAAACTGAGCGAAAAGAAGAAACTCTTGATACATGCCCCCATGAGCGATGTAGGGGGTGTTATGTACGACAAAGACGCCGTGTGGGTCAATGTTCCTGGTAACTTTACCCGAGGAAATACTGATGGTGAGTGTAATTTTTGGTATGAATACCTGTTTATTTGCTTATATTTCTGTGAAAGTCCCTCAAGGTGAAGGAGAACAAATGGTCATGGACCTACAGGATGTCGACGCCACCCTTGAAGACAGAGTGGCTCAAAGTAGTATTCGACTTTTCGGCACTTCTTCGCAGGCTCTTACGGTTGACTCCTCAAGGCAATCCCAGGAGGACAACGAAGACGATGAGAGTGCTAGTGAGGATGACGAAGGAAATGAGGAGGAGGAGGAGGAGGAGGAGGAGGAGGAGGAGGAGGAGGAGGAACAGTGGGAACTGGAAGACGGAAAAAGTGGATCAGAAGAGGAAGATGATGAAAATAGTGATGATGGAGTACCTTCGGAATCCTTGCAAAATACCGGACGCTCAGGAAAGCGGACAATCACAAGAAGCATACCGTCGTCGAGCAAGAAAGAGAGAACTGATATCGAATACGCGGAAAGTGATTCAGATTTAGGCGAAGATGAAAATACGCAACAGGTCGGTAGTCGGGTGAGATTCGGACGGGATGACGAAGATCATGATATTCCAAGTGATGAGGAAGACGAAGATGACATGGACGAGGACGAGGAGTCTGTGCCTAGATGGAAAGCTAACTTAGCCGACCGCGCTCAAGAACTTGCTGCCTCGAAAGGGAAAAAAAAGAAAGATTGGATCAAGTTGATCTATTCGAGCTCCCTTTCACCAGAGGAAATCGTATTCGGGAAGAAGGAGGAACAAACTGATGCTGAAGATGATGATTTCTTTCAGGTCAAGGCCAAGAACACTGAAGATACTGAAGCCTTGGATGCTGGAAAAGAGGAAATCGACTCCGACTCTCTCAAGAAATGGGAAGATGAAGACATGCTCGAGTCAATACGGCACCTATTCATCACTGGCGGAGATGGACCACCGGTTGAAGGTGAAGATGTACAGGAAGACGGATTTGGGAGCCAGAACGACGAGGAAGAAGGTGATTCTGAAAATGAAGATGGGCCCTCAAAATCGACAGATCCTGCCGTGTCGCGTGCTGAGGCTCTTGCTACCAAGAAAGAGCTTCTCAAACGCAAGTTCGACGAGCAGTACGATGACCCTGAATCATCGAAACTCGACTTCTACGAAGAAAAGAAAGACGAAATGGCTCGCCAACTAGCCCTCAACCGTGCAGAATTCGAGAACGTCGACGCAGAGTCTCGAGCTCTCATTGAAGGTTACCGGCCTGGGCAATATGTTCGCATAGAGCTTCAAGATGTTCCTTGTGAAATGATCGAAAACTTTGACCCGACGTACCCCATCGTCGTTGGCGGTCTCTTACCTGCAGAAGAGCGGTTCGGCTACGTGCAGGTTCGGATCAAACGCCACAGATGGTATTCTCGAACACTAAAGACCAACGACCCTCTCATCTTCTCATTGGGTTGGAGACGGTTCCAGTCAATACCCATCTACTCACTGGACGACCATTCCATCCGCATGCGCATGCTGAAATATACCCCAGAACATATGCATTGTTATGCGACTTTTTACGGCCCCGTCACTCTGCCGAACACCGGTTTCTGTGCTTTCAACTCACTATCAGCAGACACACCTGGTTTCCGTGTCTCTGCTACGGGTGTCGTTCTGGACATCGACCGTTCTGCCAAGATTGTCAAGAAGATCAAACTGACTGGTTCCCCATACAAAATATTTAAGAACACCGCATTCATTAGGGATATGTTTACCACAGCTCTGGAAGTGGCTAAATTTGAAGGTGCCAATATCCGGACAGTCTCCGGTATCAGAGGACAGATCAAAAAGGCCCTGCCTAAACCTGATGGCGCTTTCCGAGCTACCTTTGAGGACAAGGTGCTCAAGAGCGGTACATAACTCCAATTTTACTCTTGTTGCGCATACTCATTCTGTTTTTCTATAGATATAATTTTCCTCAGAGCCTGGTACTCTATCCAGCCTCGTAAATTCTACAACCCTGTAACTTCCCTCCTCCTCTCCGAAAAGTCACAATGGACCGGCATGCGTTTGACGGGCCAAGTTCGTCGAGATGAAGGTATTAAAACACCATTGAACGTGAACTCGACCTATAAGAAGGTCGAACGAACACCTCGTCGCTTCAACCCGCTCATCGTCCCTAAGAAACTGCAGGCTGCCCTGCCCTATGCGTCAAAGCCCAAGTTGATGAAGCCTCAGAAGAATGAGACGTATATGCAGAAACGTGCTGTGATCATGGAGCCAGAGGAGAAGAAGGCTCTGGCAATCATGCAGCAGATGCGTGCACTACGGAAAGACCAGGTGGCGAGAAGACATGAGAAGAAAAAGGAAAAGAAGGCCGAGCGGTTGAAGAAGATGGAGAAGGAAGGTGAGAAGAGGATGGAGAAGGATAAAGAAAGGAAGAAAGAGGTCATGCGTATTGCTGGTCAAAAGAGCAAACGTGAGGCCGAAGTCCAGGATGGTCGTGGAAGAAGTAAAAAGCGGAAAACCGATTAATAGTGTTATTTTGCCATCTGTATCTACTAATCATTATACTCGCATCCATTCGTCGTCATTCAGTAATTCTGAACTTGGGGCCAGTTGGGCCTTCCCGTTCACGTTCTTGTAAATATAAGGATATCTGCCTATCAGCACAAAACGCCTTAGCGTAGGAAACCTATTGATAATCGTTGAAGCCGTCGCCAAGCGGCCGAATGAGGTCCTCAAGTCCATGAAGCTGCTAGTTTTGTACTGTTTACCGTTCTTAGTATAGATCACCCTTGGTGGATGAATTACCAGTGTCTCTATCTTTGCAAGTGATAGAAAAACTACAACGAGTGGAGAGTAATAGGTATCCTCCTGAACAAAGAATATATAAGAAAAGATCTGAAGAAAGTCAAGTCACGCACTGTTTCGGTATAATCCATTATCCTCAAGTACTTGAGATCCGGCATCTGGGTCGCTATGCATGATGTGAAAAGAGTGATGTCCAGCCCTAGATTAGCGTCCCGACGCTCAACGCTCAAACTTTCCAAAGATGAACGGAACTTCACAAGTAAAACCAAAGTTTTCAATTCGTCTTCGACCACGCAGTCCGTGAAATCGATGTGCATTCGTACGATGTTCTTTGACCAATCTGACATTCCAAGAGCTTGAATGATAAAAGCAGAACCATGCAAAGTATGGAGTCGACTCAGATCGAAGTCGATACGGTACGGGACCATCGATGTATAATCTCTGTTTTTCGTTGTTAGCGTCTCGATAGTGGGCTGGAGTTTCAGAAATTTGAGCAGAGAGTTGGTATCAAAGTACGTGTTGATGAAAGACCTGAGGTGAAAGAAGTGGTCTTCTAAAACCCAGCCATAAGTTGAATACACAGGGTCATTGGTGGCATCCTCTTCCAGAATTTGTAGATCTTCAAGGTTCGACGTGGCTCTAAATGCGCGCACCATTTTGGAAATGTCGTCTACATTCAGATCCAGTAAGTGAGGTGGTATGTAAAGCTGCATTTTCTTGATGCGTAGGGCGATATAAGGCCGTCGTACAACGGAATTGCAAAAGGACTTGATATGACGCTTCCCTTTCACGCATGCATCGACGTACAAAATCCGTTCCACTTCAGCGTGAAAAGAACGAGAAACAAGGCAGATGCTATATAAATCTGGTGCTTGAAGGCAGGGATCCTGGCTTATTATAGCACATATTTCCTGTGGCAGCGTCGGAGAGTGTTTGGCTGCATCCATATCGTTTAGTGGCTAAAATCGTGAAGGTCGATTCTGCCAATATCCTAAAGCAACTGTTCAGCAAACATAAGTTTCGAAGAAAATCGCGAAAGACGGCACTTCAGCCCACTGTAAGCTAATTGTGCAACAGGTTTTCCTGGTCGTGAAAGACTGAAAGTCAAGAGTCAAGCTTCAAGGTCAAGAGTAAGAAGAGTATAAACAAAAACAAGCAACACAGCACGCCTTGTTTGATTTCCTATGTCATCTTTTCTTTCATGTTGGCTAAGGAACGTAAGGTTTCCTCTTTTAATGTAGGTTTACCTCGAACCACGAACTTCAAGTTCCTTGACAGTGCCAGGAGACCTGGTCCATCATAGCCTACGGACACTCGTATTAGAGAAACACGGCTGTGTTTACCAATGACTATGATGGTGCGTTAACGCTCGAGCGACAATTTCTTTGCGCTACTAATTTCGCCGTGATTATTCTGTGCAGGTTAAAATGCATTAGCATGAGTGTTTGTGGGGGTATCGCAGTTTACTCAACGCGCTCGATGGATTCCGGTTCAAGGTCGGCGAACATTTCTTCCAGAAATGAGACTTTCTGTGTGCAATAATTCCCATGGTAGGATTCTTTAGAAAGCTGCCAAAGTGGGTCTGTGCACCTATTCGTTCATTTTGCCTTGAAAACTGGACAGCAAGGTGTCTATATTGAACCAAACACACCTGCCAAAGGATACTCAGTACATATTAGACTTATCACCGCAAGTACTCAACTGATATTCTTCTCCAGACGCGGTGTTAGCAAGTCTCTTGTCCAACTAGACGTGCTTTTATTCATCATTTATTTCTCAGCTTATTATTGGCACTGTCAACGCCCACTGAGTTCGTTACTCGGACATTCCCTCCTCACCATGACCACGACGCTCGTTCGTTACTCGGTTTCTTCCAGTGCCCAATTCATTTATACCACTGACTAATGCTTCTCTGACGAGAGGAACGGATTTATTTCTTTGAAGATCCTGTACGAGCTTTTTGTCAATCGCAATATTTTCCTACGGGTCGACACCAGCTCCAATAAGAGGTCCTTGTCAATTTTAGCTCCATGTTTCCTTTCTCGCCTGATAGACGTCCCCTACTCTATAATGTCTATCTTTGGCAACGTTTGACCCGTCACAAGCACGTTTCACGCAGTCGGATCTCCTTTTCACTCTAATATGTAAATGTGACGAACATCTAATCTTATCTCAATTGAAGTAGTCCAACACACCTATTAAACATACCTTGCTCATCAACCACATCCACCTAATGTCAATCCTGCTCCCAACGGACCGCACATAAAACTATATTCGCCGACAAAAGGTCATGCTCCTCTTGTCCTCACCATAAATTTGACTTTTGCAGGCAACTGCACTCACACAAGAAGTCATGCTTGTTTTGTTCCCTTCATTATGGCTATTTCTGATTCTCTATTCCTGTACCCCACATGAATAGGGGTGGTAGGGCAGTCATGAATGGTATTTGAGCTCCTCTGTGCCCACAACGAAGCCTTACCTCTTGATTTTCTCTTCTCGAAGGATAAACTAAACATGTTCTTCAGCGTTGGTTCTAGGACCTGCTTGCTCTTATTTGCTTCGATTCTCGCAAGAGCGCAGAAACCAGCCGTGTCTGCTGCTGTTGAGACCGCTGCAATAGACCTACTCGATGCCAATCGTACGTGAACGTGCTATGTTTCTCTGTTTTCATATAATCATAATCATCCTCGGAATATAGATATTCTCCACTTCCTAGATGTCGTCGATGCGTTTGGACATATATCTGTACGCAATCCCGACAATTCCAGCCAATTCATCATGTTAGTCACTTTTTTGGTATACCGCTCGACTCTCTCATCATTGGTGTTTGCACAGGTCCTTTGCCGTTGCCCCAGCTTTGACAACCTCTCAATCACTCGTAACGTGAATATCTTTTCGTTCTGTAAGATTCTTTATTTTCATTCATTTTTCTCTCTTGCGCAGCTACGATATCAACAACGCCACGGCTCTTCATCTCACTTTCAACACGTCCATTACCGGTGCTGCTATCCCTTCGAGTTTCCTCGAGCGGTTCATTCACTCTCAGGTTGTGCTTTTTTCTATCCGTTCAAATTCGAAATGCTTACGACACTGCGCAGATATATAAAGCTTTCCCGAATATTACGAGCGTGGTGCACGCTCACACGAACGAAGTCATCCCATTCAGCGCAGCAGGTGTAGGATTAAAAGCACAAATGGGTACGGTACGTACCATGATCGATGCTCGCCATGCATCTCGGGCTCATTGGTGTCTTTCTAGGCGGGGTCAGTAGGAGCTTTGAAGGAAGGCTCTCCCATCTTTGACACCAACACTCTCCCAACGAGTATCCTGCCGCAGGACCAGCCACACGATCTCCTCATTCGGAACGAAGTCTTAGGAGACGCGCTTGCCCGCTCCTTCCAGGATGGCAGTCAACTTGTACTTATGAAAGGTACATCTGGCTCGCTTAACGCTTAAAAATCACAGTCGTTGACATTAGCTTTTTGTTAGGTCACGGAATGGCTATCAGAGGCGCTTCAATTCGCGACGCCGTCTACCGCTCCTTCTACGCTAAACAGTCCGCCATTGTCCAGGCACAAGCGGTTCTTCTCGGGGGACTAGCGCACGGAGGACAACAGCCTACGGGCCTAACGGCGCGTGAGGCCGTGGACGCCGCTGTTACAAACGAGGGAGAATCTTTGTGGGTATTTTCAGTTTTATTATAATGATTTAATGTCCTAATTGATACCTTGAAGGCTTGACCGTGCTTGGAATCTCTGGGTAGCGCAGGTGGGAACAGACGCGCTGTACACGAATGATCTAGCACTCGGACGGTAGTTGAGAGTGTAGATCCGAAGTGATAGTTGGGATCCATGTTTTTCTCACAAAAAGACATTTCCATGCATCTACATTGGCAGGCACGGCAGTTGTAACAGATCGTCAATTAGTCAAGACTTGGAATTTCTGGGACTTCGAACAGCTCTAAGTGTTTATTCTAAAATCATTTCTGTGGCACTTTTTTTGGGTCAGTTATGTTGGTTTCGAAGAAGATGACGACAGCGATGATCTTCTCTGGACAGTTGTGCTCAAGAAAATGGGCATTGCTTGAGGCCGAGTTTGGTACATCCATGCATCAGCTCTTTTTATGATGTACTTGTGCACCAAAAATCATAGTCGCGTTGAATCGATCATCGAACCTGGTGGATCGTTGATGCCAATAGTGTCAGTAAAATGTTGATACTCATATGTAATTGTTTTTCTGACAAGTATGATATCACAAAGCTTGTTCAATTATGTCATACATATACGCATTATCCTCAAGCTTAGGCTACTTAGGTTTTGGAGTGGATAACGATAACATCAACAGCATAACACGGCGTCGTATCCCCGTCCGTGACTGTCGCGACCCGCCGCTGAAGATAGCTGGAATAACGTCGGTCGTTGCATAGGCTGCTAAATTTATTTACTGGATATGGCGTCTCAATATGCACGCTATTTCATTGGGGGTGGGAATGTTCGGGGATGGTAAAGGAAATCAAAAGGAATGAGTAAACAAAAATTCACGGGCCGCGTGTGGCAGAGTTCCCGGGGTCTTTGATGATTTGTGAGGGAAAGAAATGTGGTCATTACTGGGTTGATTCATTCCCGTCATTGGC
>Ga0247779_1000755_pt1 | contig 17631 bp, 16 predicted proteins | sample UWRJL221509R5_FD_179925 | JGI IMG/M metagenome (GOLD analysis project Ga0247779, IMG submission 179925) | Plant litter microbial communities from Arlington Agricultural Research Station in Wisconsin, United States - UWRJ-L221-509R-5 | ecosystem: Environmental > Terrestrial > Plant litter >... | reverse complement strand
AAACATACTCTCTTCCGACCTGCTTAAAATTGTGGTATAACTACGGAGGGTTCAACAATCTGCCAAACCCGGTCTGATCGTATCTAATATTTATAGCTCTTTGATTTCTCTTTAGATGGTCCACCAAATCAAAGGGGAATCAGGTTTGAATATTGAATGCGGAGTGGTGCCATCTGCAAAGTCTGATAATTTGTTTCTTGGAATGAAATATACCACCCGGGTAGACCACTTTGCGTCGTAGACAATTATCATTTATAGTGGACATGCGTTTAGAACATTAACGGCCAGTTTTCGACTGTGCCCAATTGCAATGACTATGACGTCACTAACAGTTTGATCAGGTCTTATCTTATCTTATCATTTTTCTGCATTTGTGGTATCACGCAACCATATATGCTTCCTGACGTCACCGACTCACCGTGCCTGCCCGCTTCCAACTTCTTTGCACATCACGGCGTTGTTCGATAGCTGGTTTGATTGACTCCTGTCTTTCTTCCTGACTTTTTGGCGATATAGTCCTGCTCTTTTGACCGGGAACATCGTCTGGTTCCCGTTCATCACGAACCTTGAACGCCGCGCGAGACCGTTTCGAACTGGTGACAACAGAGTGCTCGAAGAACAGGGAAAACGTCTTCCGTTCCACTGAGACGGAAAGAGAAAAGAGAACAATCCCGAACATCATCGCGGTTCTACGATGTCTGGACTTGGTGGTAGGAACTCATCGCCACCGCCATCGTCAATACCTCTTCCAGGGCTTTTGGGTGGCGGTTTGAATGTGCGTGTCGGAGGTGAAGGTACGCTGGGCTATTATGTATTTATTTCGAGTCCGGGTGATCAATTTCCCTTTTACCAACGTTGAACTGTAGCTTCCTTGTCATCATCAAAGCCCACGTACAAGCATAAGCACACCTTTTCGAGTCCAATTTCAAGCTCCCTACCACTCAGGTCGTCTTCGTCTTCATCCACGACAAAACATGCACCAGTCCAAGGTCCAACAATGCATAAACGCAGGTTTTCAATATCAAACGCGATTATGGGTGCGACGCACGGCGAGTTTATGAGGCTATTTGCTACGTCTGGGAGTGAAAATAGTAGTGAGCAGGGGAGAAAAAGCCGTGAAATCGAGGTTACAGCGCCAAATTTCGATTCGCATTTACGCTCGCGGCCATCTTCTCGTTCACATTCTCGTTCTCAGTCAGAAAGCGTGCTGAGCTTCAGTGTCCGAAACGCTGGTCCAGCGCCTATTCGTCCTCTGCCCGTATTACCACAGCCAGATCCTCGACCATCTACTCCGTCTTACGATAATTCCTCAGCAACGTTACTTAGTAGTGATCGTTTGTTAATGTTTAATTTGTTGGAATTGAATGGTACGTGGTTAGTCATTATTTCTTTTTTGTTTTGTTTCTCCACGTATTTCCCCCCCCCTTTTTTCTAGTCATATTTCATGCTATTTATATCTTAACTGGACTGTTCTAATCTTGCATTTATTCACAGGTGATAAGTTGGATTTGGATTCGGACGACCAGGATGATGCATATGATGAAAATGACGGAATTTCTGTTCGGTTTTACACTAATGGGTCGGGTTTAGGTTTGACCGGCACCACGACGAGTGACGCTTCCTTCCCCTCTTCCACCTCGTTTCCTTCTTCCTCTACCGCCGTCGATTGTCCCAAAGAAGATCTTAGCGTCCCCTTCTCTGCTAATCATTCTCACACTAACCTTAAGCATCTAAATCCCATATATCACACTAACCCTACCGCGATAACCACGGAAGTTTCGGCATCTGCTTACCAGGTTCACGCTCTTCCCCTGCAGCACCATAAACAGGGTGAACACGGTGAAGAACACGAGGAGCGGGCGCTGTTGGACCTCGCGCCCAAGGGGTCGAATGGACATTTGACCGTCCCAATCCCATCTCTTGTGGATTCGTCATCATCGATTTCTTCCCCACAAACATCTTTATCCCCTTATTCTGCTTCATCGTCGTCCCCGTACTCAGACACATCAGACAGGCCAACCCCTATATCACCATCTGCGTTTCCTTTACCACCACCTTTGAACTTGAACTTGAATTGGGGTACTGCGTATTCAGGATTGAACCATCCAGGTTTGAATCTCTCTAATTTTCCCAGGAACTTGTGTACTGAAACAGAATAACCAGGCCCGGTGGGAGTTGCAGGAGAAATTGGACGAGAACGCATAACAGGAGGTGGGGAATCAGGCAACGCGAGCGCAAAGATTATCATGGAGATGTCGAACTCTATTTATTCGAGTGTTACAACCACTACTACACAGGTTCAAACAGCACCATCATCGATGATGACGACGAACGCGATAAAACCCAAGTTGACATTAACACCACCTTCAGTACAACTCGTATCGCCAGCACTCAAAAGCAAAAGCGTCTCACACGATCCGCGTATGACTTCCTCTTCCTCTTCATCTCCAGCCTCCAATAACAATACAACCGATGCTCATAACTCCAACTCCAACACGAACATCAACGAGAAACCGAAAAGAAACCTACCACCGCTCATTGGTCATCGGTTCAGTATGAGCTTTCGGAGTAGCAGTACGGCAGCTCCTGCTCCTTCGCCATCCACTCCTACTCTCTCTGCTCCGAGGATGTTGTCCAGGCCATTATCATATTACGGCCCTTCTTTACCGTCTTCGTCTTATATGGCTCCCATGATGGCTACCTCAACTTCGGTTGGTGGTTCTGGCTCTGGCTCTGGTGTAGGCTCAGGAGTAGGAGAGATAGGAACGACTGCTAGCAGCACGAACACGAAGGCTGAAGCACGTAAACGGTTGTCATCTCTTCCTGCTCTGCCTTTGAGGGGTGCAAGCTGGGTTAACATGGAGGAGGATGAAGAGGAAGATGCGGAAGATGTGGAGGGGGAGAATGAAGAAGAAGGCGGAGGGCATGGGGGAAGACCATTGGAAGATGTTGATGAAGGCGAGGGTGATGATGAAGGCGAGGACGGGTTTGATGAGGGTAGCGAAGGAGAGAGGAGAGAGGCAGAAGTTGACGAGGACGAGAACGAAGAAAGACGTAGGTCTAGTCTCGATTCTGAACGAAGTTTATTATCGACGTCGACTGTCCAATCATGGACTCGTTATGATTCCAATTCAAGCTCGTATGCGCCCTCTGCGAGTTCTGGATGTGAGGACAGTGACGATGGGTTGGACGAGCACGAGGCAGGAAACAATATTGTGCATATTGCTGCAGATAGAAGACACGAATACAGTCCATCGCCCTCACCCTCGTCGACATCTCCTTCAGCATATGAGACAGCGCTCGAGAGCTCGCCTATGCCGACGCCTCCACGAGTAGATGGTGTGCCTTTACCTGAATGTTTGTCTGTGGATGTCTCGTCGTCTGGATCGGTAGGAGCAGAGAACGAAGTCGAGCAAGACAAAAACGAATATGGGAAGAATACATCCTCCAAGCCACTTCAACTCCCAAACATGCCACATACATATGCATCCACATCCAAATCGACGACGCGTACCTCACCTCTACTGGGGCTTGACTTTTCCTTTTTGAATAGTCCACCGCCATCTGCTTCTTCATCTCCACCAAGTTCATCGGCCCGTAAAGGCACAAAAGCTACATCCAAAGGCAAAGAGAAAGAACATCGCTACACTGATGTCATTGGGGATGGCGAAGCCAAGACGTGGTTAACAGAAGACGCGGGTATGACACCTGTGGCTACACGCCCTAAAGGGGGCAGACTAGGCGTTCCTTCGAGCTCGAAGGGTAAAGGAAAAGGGAAGAGAGCTGATGTGCCGGCTGTGCCTCCCGTTCCGGCTGTGCCACCGATGCCAACTATAGCACAGGTATCACCGAAGCCAACGATGCAGAGCACAAGGAGTGCTGGTGGACAAGAAGGGGATTATTTCCAACATCAACCTCATACACATATAGTGGCTATGGGTCGGTCAATGTCAGAACGACCATATCCATCGTCTGCATCTGCATCTTCCAAGCAAGCAGCTGTGGGATATCGACCGAACTCCAATGCGAATATAGGCCAAGGTGCTGGTGGCATAGGTGTAGTCGAACGAGAACAAGCAGAAAGGGAAGGCGAAAGAGCAAGAGATATCGCACGTACACCCCGTCCCGGGGATTACACTCCTTCATCGTTCGCGCTGCTGCGTACACCCACCATCTCCTTGTCTTCCGCCTTTTCCAGCCACCCTTCATCTTCCTTCACTTCTTCCTCTGGCACTCCTGCCTTGGCTTCCCCAGCTGGAACTGGAAATATCAACACGTACCTCCCACCTATCACGATTGCCCCGCTCTCACCGCTTATCGAAAAGCGGTTATCTTCGTTCAATTCCAATGCAAGTGGTCCGGGCATAGGCGGAGGACTGCTGGGCAGCGAACTTGGACTCGGAGCAGGCGTAGGATTGCCAACTAAACCAGGGATGTATCATCGTGCGTCGAGGAGCTTGGTTGACCTTGGGAGTTTGCGCACGTGTATGGACATGAGTTCGGAAGATGCTGATGTTGATATCGCCGCTGGTGATGATGATGAAGAACCGGATGTGCAAAATGCGAAGGGAAACGATAACGAGAGCGAGAAGGTGAAAGACCCGGTCAGCGTTCTGGAGAAGAGGATGAGCAAGAGAGAAAGTAAACGGATGAGCAAACGGATAAGCGTCGCACCTGCTTATGATGTCCAAGGAGTTGTTGCAGGCGCAGGGACGCTTCGAAGACGGTTGTCCATGCCTACATTCACTGACCCATCAGCAGCACCTCCGCCATATCCTTCTTTTGCTGCCCACCCACACGCAAGTTCTGGCCTGAAGAATATCAAAATCCTGCCTCGAGACGACGAGGGCAAAGAAGAATTACCTGTGTACAAGAACGATATCTTGTTACGGAGCGTTATGCCTCGCAAAATGGAGTTCTCAGCTCCGGGTGTGCAAGCAAAAGATCGTAAATGGAGGCGCGTGGTGTGTGTGCTGGAGGGTACCGTTTTTAAAGTGTATAAGGCACGGGGTAGCAACTATTCCGTCGAAACAACTGGAGCGAACAATGAGTTGAAATCGAAGGGTAAAGCACATTTAGGTGGGCTTGGGATAGGCATTGTGGGCAAAGGCAAAGAATGGTGGGAGAGTCGCGTGGGCGTGGGCGATGTTGCTGTCGATGCGCCAAGGACAACTAGTTCGTTTGCGGTTGGTGGTGGAAGGGAAGTTGTATTGAATGTCGATCAACAGCAACAGCATTCCGCGTCGAATTCGAGGAGAGGTAGTGTTGATGCTGGAGAAGAAGATATTGATATCGGCGCTATAGCTGGTTTGGAAGGTGTGAATCTGGCACAGCAACGTGCCATTGAGCGGCACTACGAGAGACGCAGAGAGAGGGAGCGCGAGAGGGAGTTGGGCAGAAGTATGAAGAGTGGTGAAATCCACGTCTACGTCCCACAGCCTGAGTCTATTTCGACCCGCGTCGAAGAGCAGCCGGATAATGATGCTGATGATGGTGAAGGTGCATATGCAGGGTATGGCGAAGGAGATGGCGAAGGCGGAGATGTGGTCGTCGATGTGGAGGTACCAACGCCTGTGGGTAGTCGGCCTGGGACCCCTCATCATCATCACAATCATCCTTATGGACAACACAAACACGGTGTGATGCCAGCTACGCGCTCCGCACTAAACCTAGCTGTTGCGCTGCTCAAGCCACATTCTCAGGAACGAACAAGTAGAAAAGGCAAGGGGCATACTAGGTCCAATAGCGATGCAAGTCATGGCGGGGCCAGGATGTCCATGGATAGTAGTGGCAGCGGTAGATCATCCCTGAACATTCCTTCACCTTCGGTGTCGGGCAGGAGTACACCTGTCAATAATATGTCGTCGTCGTCGAGCTCGGGTTTCCGTGTGGGTGTAGGTGCGATGGCGAATGGACATAGACATACCCAATCACAATCCAATGTATCTTCGTCATCAAGTTCGATGTTCCTCAATTCATCAACTTCGTCGCGTTCTTCCTCTCACTCCTCGAAACAGCCACTCTTACCTCCCTCACCACCTTTCGACGACCAACACCTTCCATCTGACCCACCTCTCTCGGATCTAATTAGAACATACACGATGCAGAACGCTGAGAGTGGACTGGGAAGCGACTACGTCAAGCGGAAACATGTTATTCGTGTTCGACTTGAAGGCGAACAGTTTTTGTTGCAGGCAAAGGATGTGGATGGGGTCGTTAGATGGATTGAGGTCAGTTTTATAATTATATATTCTAATATGCGGCTTACATTCTCTCTCTTAGGGATTGCAAGCAGCCACAAATATTGCTTTGGACTTGGATGAGAGACCGATGCCTAAAGGGCCCATATTTCCGAGGTATGTGATGTGACGCTATCTATCGATCCTTTCTTTCGCTGATATTCCATTAAACTTAGGCGTAGGAGGAGAAGACCACGTCCTGCTACCGCCATTCCCCCTGTTTCTGTCGTTCCTACCAATGGAGTTTCTCCCTCGACATCTACAAATTCTCACTCACCTTCGTCAACGAACTCAGCGTCACACGCAAACGCTATGAATAGTAACACCACGACGACTTCCACACGCTCACGCCCAAACGGAACTGCTATTACAGTCAACACCTCTACTTCCTCTGCCAGGACAAATGGTAGTGCAGGCATGCTTCTTCTTGACTCACCCACAGGACAGACCCCTGTGAGCGCTAGTCGATTAGCGCCTGTGTTGTTAGGTACTAAGAGGTGACTACATACCAGTACAAACTCCAGGAAAGTGCTCTATACTTTGTCATTTTTCAAACAATATGGATGCCATTGAACCGGCATAAGACTGATTTTTGGATTTTGGATCATGACATAAAACTATTTTTAGCTACTTGCTTGCTCTTTAGGAAGGACGATACACCGCTATATACATCTACCTTTGTTCTACTACTAGCATCATTCCTTAACATTTACTCTCATTTGTGCATGAATATATACACCAGTTTATAAATATGCCCCGGGAGCGCAAGGACGTTAGGAAGGAGGCTAAGCCAGCGATACGCGGACGTGTTTCCTAACCAAGAAAAGTTAATTCTATATCTGCGCATTTTTATGTAAGTCAATTTCTCACGCATGATTGAATTGCTGTGCTCCGAGGCAAATTTACTGGTAACAGCGCACTAGATAATGTACTTATGTCGAGGAATTTAGCGAAGCGGCGTGGATTTATATTGATGACCTGCAATCGCAAGTATTCTACTTACAAGTTTATAACCTTGGAAGATATTAGGCTCCCTGACGGCCGTCGCTTCTCTTCAGCGCGCAGCACACGACTCTCGGTGTGGATTTTGGGAATGATCACTAACTTCGTGAGATTGAAGAGATATCTCATTTCGTTGGAACGTTTTACTTGTGTCACCGTCAACACCGAACGCTTGTTCAGAAATTTCGCTTGTTCTGTAGCGTGAGACTGTAACTTAGGATTTGTAAAGCAACTCAACTTTGGTACATGATTAGTCCAATCAAAGACGGTTGGTTAATAATTCAATCGAGATAGTTAGCACAATCCGACTTCTTGGATATAGTCGACAATCATGGGAGCTGCGCAACCGATAATGATATGTGAAAGCAGGGTTTATACATATATAAAATGATCTCGTAAAATCTAATACCAATCATACAACAACGTCATCCAGAAAGTGAAAAAAAAGTCATCTAAGGTCCTTGATGGTAGCTGTGGTAATACTCTATTCCATAGATATCGAAGAAGAAAAGCTAAAGTGGTTCAAAACCAAAGGATTTACATCATAGACCTCGTTACAGAGGGGGACCACTGTCCATCATGCATGAGATCGTATACCGCTTTGAAGGCAGCTTCTGGCATATCCAGCATGGACTATAAGTGAATCCAGTTAGGCATCAGTCTAAAAAAAATCACGATAACAACGTACGAAGTGGTTAGCATTTTGTAAACACCTAAAGGTGATGGGATACCCCGAATTTTGGGCCATTTTTGTCACTTCTCGGATAAAATAAGCGGCGTAAACGAACGTCCAAGGGCTGTGGTCACTGTGAAGATAAAAGAATGAAGTCTTGTTCCAAGATCTCCTCACTTCTGGGTCAAACAGAGCCTTTCGGGTTTTTTCATACAGGACCGTTAAAAAGCCTTCACTTAGCATTGCCGTATCGCACTCTGTCATTGTAGATAAATCAACAAACGAAGAAAGCTGCTTGGAAGAGAGTTTTGCAACAGTTGATTTTTTTGATTCATCGGGACTTCCACAGTTTATTGCAGTGTATCCATATTGTGTGATGTTGCCATGGTTAAAATAACTCGATATCTGTGGCAAAGATCAGTTTAAGATCAAGGTAAACTAAAACAATAATCTATGCTTACCCAGGCACCAAAGGCGTCACCACGACTTTTGGGAGGTATAGAGTTATCCCAGAGTGGGGAATATGCATTGGGAAGCCTTGGTAGCCCTAATGCCGTTGAAGGCGGCTCTGGAATGATCAATCAGAATCATGTTTGCTTCTGAGACAGCACCACGTACCCCACAAAATAAACCCTTTCACATATTTCTGGAGGTTGGTTTTGACGTCTGGTTCAAGATGATTGATAGCAGCCGCAATCGACAGCATATAGCTCGTCCCCAATGACCATCCAGCAAGTGTTATACCACCGCTCTGCGGGAGTTTACATTTCTTGATCAGTGCATGGATTAGGCCTGCTAACTCTATGCCTTGCTGTTCGAGTAGCTTCGATTTTTCTGGATTGGTTCCAGACTTGAAGATATGCAGTTCAGAAGGCGTGAATGGTGTCGTTCCAGGATAATGTCGACGATTCACGCAGATGATCCTGACTACTCGTGAGTCGCTTGCAAGACGAGAGAATTGCTCGAAGGTTCCTATAAGCGGTTTTGAGCAGAAGTAATATTTAATGTTTATCGTTCAACTAGACGCCTTACCGGCATGAAATGAAAGGCCATGAAATACGACAAGAGTCTTGTAATCCAAAGTTTTCGCTGGTCCAGTATCAGTATAGAAGTAGTTTAAATGATCTGAGATAGAGATAGAGGGCATTTTTGGTGACAATGAATGCGGTGACTAGTAAACTATATACACATCGTGCCTTCGAGAGTGTCGGGGTGTCCCGTAGTTCCTTGACACGTAAAACTTTGTTTTGATATCATTACGCCCAAAAAAGGGTGGACGGCGTACCATGTCGACGGCCGTGCTGGAATAGTGTATCGACGAGTCATTTGGATTCAATACTGCATAGCGATCAGAATCACCAGGAATCCACTTACCAAGACAAGGCAGACGCGTGTGAAGTCTGCCGTCTATGTAGTCGGGACTCGGGAAGGCTTTTAAACCTTGTCCTGTCGTTCCATATCATTCAATCTGATTCTAGTTCTGAAATATCGCCTGAGATAAAGATTCTTGGATGCTGTGGTCCGCCCGCGAGTTAATAGAGTTTGCTAATCCCAACCAAAAACAGAAGCATGTAACTTCCCCCACCCAAGGGTTCCACTGAGTTCCACATGGCCTTTTCAACAATGAATGAGTTGGAGCAACTTGCTGATAGTAGAGACTGGGACGCACTGATTGGACATTCCAAAATAGTTTGGAGCGGAGTTGCTAAAAAAACTTTCGTCCAATCGGAGTCATGTTCTGAGGTGCGCGTGCACATAGCAATGATACGGGTCCCACACGATCTTGAACTTCGGTTTTCATTCACTTTTGTTTTTGAAGATATCTTCAGCTATTTGCAACTTCGGGTCTTGAAGCTTTGATAGGAACTTACCTTGAGTACTTTATGTCTTGATTTACTCAATCTATGTCAGAAAACTTTAGATATCAGCTGTTTATAATATCAATGATGTAAACTAATATTCAAAATATGCCCACATGTAGCGATAAACCGTGACCTATAAATTTCTTCTTGCACTGGCGAACATATGATGGAAGAGGCATGGATGCAAATACATGGATTACATCGAAATTCAAGAATCAAAGTGGATGATGCGATGTTCGGAGAACGGGAGAACAAGCGGAAATAAACAGCTCAGCGCCCATGGCTTGAATCACCAATCAGTCTTCTTCGCTTGTTTTGCTGGAGCGACAGGGATCTTTTTGCCTGGATAGCCAAAACCGTTCAACCAGGGCCACATTTCAGTCCTCCTTATCTCAAAGTTCATAATCAATTCTTCTTTCTGCATCGTCAGCGCAATGTCGTCAAGTCCATTCAGCAAGCAGTGCTTGCGGAAAGGATCAGTCGAAAACTTGATTGATGGTCTGCCGTTCTCGCGTCTAATTTCTTCCTTCTCCAAGTCAACTTCCAGCTCAAAGCATGACTCAGCGTCGTTGGCCAGCTCGATGCACTGCTCCTGAGGGATGGCGACAGGAAGCATCCCATTTTGCATGCAATTGCTGCGGAAGATATCCGCGAAGCTAGGTGCGATAATGCATCGGATGCCGAAGTCATTTCTAGAAATCAACAAGGTGAGATGCGGCAGAATGATATCAGAAGAGGTGATCAGAACATACAAACTCCAAGGCGCATGTTCCCGAGAACTTCCGCAGCCAAAATTATCTCCAGTGCAGACAAGAATTTTCGCTTCATTGTATGGGGCACGATTAAGAATAAAGTCCGTCTCCTTCCCTGTGCCGGGGTCCCAGCGCAGAGTGTAAAACAACCCTTCAGCCAGACCACTTCGCTTCAAAGTCTTCAGAAATTGCTTTGGCAGGATCATGTCGGTGTCGACGTTGGGTAAATGTAACGGGGCAGCAAGACCTTTTAGGATGGTAAATTTAGACGCTGTCGAAGGAGAAGACGAAGGCGGAAGTGAGACAGTTCCCGGAGATTCTGGTATACAAGAAAAAGTCGCAGGACCCGTTCTATCCTCCAGGAACATAAGTGGACTGATGGTCCTTAACGGTGTCACAGCTGCGATGTTTGCATCTGCAGCCTTTCCAATAAACTTCCGCACATCGGTCAACTTCCCCGTAAGGGCGGCAGCTGCAGCCATTGCTGGACTAAGCAAGTGTGTACGAGCTCCTGAACCTTGACGACCTTCAAAGTTGCGATTGCTAGTGCTGGCACATCGTTCTCCTGGCTCCAAGTGGTCAGGGTTCATTCCGACACACATCGAGCATCCCGCTTCACGCCAATCAAAGCCAGCACGCTTGAATATGATATCCAGACCTTCTGCTTCAGCATGCTGCTTAACGATGCCAGAGCCAGGGACAACCATAGCCTGTACATTGGGTGCAACCTTTACACCAGGTCCTGCTGCTAGTATAATTTTGACAGCTGAACGAAGATCTTCGATTCGGCTGTTCGTGCATGACCCAATGAAGACTTTGTCGAGTTGAATTTCTTCCATTGGGGTATTTGGTATAAGACCCATATATTTCAAAGCACGGTAAGCGGATGCACGTTTTCTAGGATCCAAAAGCGCAGAAGGATCGGGGACGACACCAGTGATAGGAACGACATCTTGAGGGGAAGTGCCCCACGTCACAGTTGGAACGATATCAGAAGCTGCGATGTGGACTTCGACGTCAAATTTTGCTTCTTCATCGGACTTCAATGTTCTCCAATACGCGATGGCTTTCTCCCACTCTTCGCCTTTGGGGGCTAGAGGACGACCCTTGAGGTAGTTAAAAGTAACATCGTCGGGGGCGATCATTCCAGCGCGAGCACCAGCTTCGATGCTCATGTTACACACGCTCATACGTGCTTCCATGCTGAAGCCACGGAATACAGAGCCAGCGTACTCAATGACGCACCCAGTTGCTCCAGACGTACCGATAACTCCAATCGTATGCAAGATGACGTCCTTTGAGGTAACGCCTTCTAGCAGCTCACCTTCAACGGTAATACGGAAGTTCTTGGCTTTCTTCTGTAGCAACGTTTGGGTAGCAAAGACGTGCTCGACTTCAGATGTCCCTATCCCAAAAGCAAGGGCACCGAAAGCACCGTGTGCTGTAAAATAAATAAGTTCTCGGAGATGTGGGGATTAAATAAAGGATAGTTCAGTACTTGATGTGTGGGAGTCGCCGCAGACGCAAGTGATACCTGGTAACTGGAAAACATGAGCTTGCGTGCGCAAACAAGACAAATGAGGCGTGAGCTACACGTACAGTAAACCCTTGCTCCGGACCAATAACATGTACAATTCCTAGAATTACTTGATATCAGGACCTCCAATAAAGCTACCAGGGCAAAAAAATTAATACCTTGACGACGATTTTTCACTCCGAAAAATGCCACTCCGAACTCCTTAACATTTTCCTCTAAGGCAAGACATTGGGCTCGCGAATCCGGATCGAGAATATATTCCTCCGTTGATTTAATGTTGCTGCGCGATTCGGTCCTGAAGAACATGCCAAAATTATAATATTTCAATATCTTCCAAAAAGATAACCAAAGTCAATAGTGCTCACGGAATATTGTGGTCAACGGTGGCCAAGGTGCAGTCAGGCCTTCGAACATGTCGCCCAGCATTGCGCCTATACGTTCTGTTAGAATATGTCTCATATAAACGGAATTGGACTTACAATCCTTCAAACGCCTGGGGACTCGATCCTTCGTGCGTAAGGTGCCTGTGGGGATAGATTAGCCAATTACTTCCCTATATACTGATGTCGTACGTACCGGTCGATATAGATAAGAGCCAGGCCATCTTCTTGAGCATCACTTTTAAGTAATATTTCAGCGCAGGTTACTCATACATACAGATGAATTACTTACACAGCATGGTCGTCCCATATCTTATCGTACAAGGTACGTGGCGCGGTACCGACATTGGATGTCATTGTAGTCGACAAAAAAGAGTTGTATGATGATAAGAAGGGGAATAAGATATCGTTGGTTGCAAGCACGAAAGTTCTTGTCGACCGTCTTTATATATGGGAGTCAACAACGACAACGAGCCGGCATATGCCCTAGTCATGTTCATGACGAGAGCGAAGCTGACTGTAGAATTCCTAAGCAAATGAATTCCGTCGTGTACCATTGTCAGCTTCCTGAGCACTCGATATGCGCGAGACTTTGTCAGAGGAAATCACAATTTTGCTACGGCAGTGCTTCCGCGATACAGTTTATTTTTGTATTAGAGGAATGTATGCGTCATTGAACCAATTCAAGCAAGACGTGGAACGAGTTGATTATGTGTAATAGCGGGACGGATTCCGGGTCTCTGCGGCTGCATTTAAGAACACAATACTCTCGAAATACGCATTACAATGATGAACTCACAGGGTAATCGGCTCGATTCTCTCGCCTCACACTGCTTCGGGATTGTCTCCTGATCCAGGGAAGTCCAATAAAGCGATAACCATGGCTGAGAGCGACGTATTTCGGTCTCCACGCTAGACGAGGTTGAATGATGACAAAAGAACGCTGGCCATTTTTATGTTGATCGACCGCATTGTCATAACGATTGCAACTTTCGATTATTTTAAGGGGTCTGGTGAGATATCGATTGGTGAAAGCTGATACATTTACTACATGAGAGGCTCATAAAGATGCTCGCGTCATAGTCGAAGAGATTCGAGATGTTTTCCTGGAAATTATGAACGTTAACGTTAACATTGGATATCGTCGATGATGCTGGCTAGAGAAAAGAAAGACGCGCGTGTCGAGTCGGAAGGCAGCGGACCGTGCCGACCGTCGGCGTCTGTCGGCTTATGGGCCACTGCGTTGGATGTTCATCATCACCGCATAAATGATAAATCTCTCACTCTAAGCCACTATTATGGAATTCATGCACTACATCCTGGGAGTCCTTAAAATACCTGCTTGACTTCACGAATCATGTTGCTGCCCCGACACATTTAACCGGTTTTTCTCGCTATGTTTCCACTTCTTTGAAGCTCAGCGTCTCGGAATGCGACCGCAGTGGCATATGGACCCGTTCTCTGCTCGGCTTGTGGGAAGGTTTACTGGAAAGGCGGTTTATCACTTGCTTAGTTTTCCTTCGATCAGTGGACGTATTAGTTTTTGACCGAATTTCGTCCATATATCTACGAGAAAGTGCACGCAGAAATTGCTTAGCCCTCCAGTCCGAGTGAATGGCTCCTAGACGCTTCGATAAGGAATGTGAATTTTCACCATTATTGCTGCTTCCTCACGAAAATTGTTTTGATAGGAACTGCACTATAGGCTAATAGTACGACTGTGCAACACAGTCAGTTTTAGTAGTTCGGTGCAACGTAGCCAGCTGCTCGTTCCCAAGTTCCTACGAACATATATATGCCTTCTAGTGGAGCTAAGTCACCCCAATGAGTGAGGCGACGGTTTTCTTGTTGTTATTAAGTTCAGGAGCTTAACATACAAATAAACTACAGAGACACGCCCCTATACTCTTCGTTCTGTGAAATGGCAAGCAAATATTTCTTCTGTAGCCCGTAGCCATCCATCGTTACCACAAGATGCATGATGCAATAGGGAAAGTACTTTAAGCATAATGGGGTGAGTTTCCGACTTTCAGATTGTTGCTGGTACTTCTCAGAATACAATGCAGCTGCCATATAGATGATATTGAGGTCTGATAACCGCTTTTGGTGCGCCTCGTGCTTTGTCTGTAACTCCGAATGCGCGAAAAGAAAATGAACGCAGGGACTACCTGGAAGTTGAATTATTCATCTGATCAAACGATACGAGTCTAGCTGACAAAAGGTATTCACTTTTCAACGTGGCGTGGTCTCTTAAAATCAATCCCCAACATACTGTGGACTGACCTGACCTTTGATCAGAGATATCGCGCAAATTTTATTTTCTCGCAGATATGTATTTCTAATAATAAAAATCCAGCTTGGATGTGGTACGTACTCGTAAGACTCAGCATGCTTTGGCTCCTTGGTCAGCAATGAGCATCTCCTGTTTCCTACTGAACTCTAATATGCTTCTGTGAAATTTTTGAATCTTGAATAATCGCGAGTTGGATAAGGCTCTTCTCCGAGCAAAGCCACATGTGTGTGCTTCTATACACGAGAAATCTAAAAATAAAACCGGTCTTGTGCTATTGCCTGCTTCCATTTGAAAATGCGCTTTTCTAAAATCTCAACAAGTAACGGGTAGCAGTACAAACTGCTTGATTGGGTCTCAGGCATTTTCAAAATTGCGGAGATGCAATGGTATAATTAGCCACAAGCCATAAATAAGTAACTCGTGTCAAAATAGCAGATGTCAATCATCGCCAGCAACGGATCGCCGACCTTTTACAGTGCCTGTTTTTATTTATGAATGCCACTTCAACTGAGTATCAACATCGATTATTGACCACGAAATATAGAATGTGATGAGAATGGCTCAGCGGTCTCTGAAAGCAGACGTCGGGACTTGATATTTCCGAATGATATTCAAAAGCAACTTTGACAGTCAGATAGTGCTGCGCCGAGATTTGAAATATAGACGTGCCACAATGTTTCTGACGTTGAGAAAGCGTATAAAAGCGGGCTTGATTCACGAGTAACTGCTCATACAGAAAAGCAACGACCAAGACTAGTACTCATCAATACTCATCCGCCAAATACTATTCGAAATGATCTCACTTATATTCATCTCTACTGTCTTTGCTGTGGCCGTTACAGCCACTCCAGTAGGACTCGCGGAACCTAAGCTTCTTGCAAGAAATACTGTATGTTCTTCAAGCAATATACAAAGCCGTAGGCACGCACTTACTATTTTTTCTTCAACTAGGAAATTCCACCGACCATCGAAGTATGCACTGGCGCCGTCGGGTCTTCCAGCTGTGTCAATATTCCTGTAGTCTCTGACAGCTGTGTTAACTTCACTGGAGGACTTACGTTCTTGAACGGAGAAGTGTCGTCTGTCGTGGTTCCTCCTGGATTCGTCTGTACCTTCGTAAAGTAGGTATACGGTCATATGCGGTTCGATCTCTATATCTACCAGCTAACCAAAAATTACTTTCCAGTGCATTCGGATGTGACTCGAGTAAAGGAGGTGGCGTTTTTCTCCAAAGTGGTACATGGCATATGTCCAGCGTACCTGGTACGAGTGGGAACATCAACTTCAACGACTTGGCCAGCTCTTTCACGTGCTCGCCGATTTGAACTATAAAAGCCGTACATACCAGTATTAAGAGAAAGAAATTTTGTAGATTTCTATGAGCCTTGCATGTGATATAAATATATCGACTTTATGGGTATGGACAAGTCTCTGAATCAGGTCCGCCTATTGAGTAGTATTTGTAAGTGAAAGCAGTCTACAAATTAAGAGTGACAAAGTACTTCTTATCGGAAGAACCAGTGTAGAAAGAGAGGGAGAGAAAAGGGAAGGAACAAAAAAGGAAAGTCGCATATTTCCGGCTTCCGCCGAGCGTTTGCCGGTTATCATTTGTTTTGGTTGTCCTGTAGTACGTTTTGATAGAAATGCCACTGAGCTGCTTTCCTTCAGTCTCGTAAAAATGAGAGACTAGGATCTCCTCTGTTATAGTATTTCAAAATCAAATGGGCAACACTCGTCGTTAACAGAAAGTAACACTAATTTACATGAACACACCAGAAGAACAAAATACCTTATAGCAGACAGCGAGCAAAATTGTTCGTCACTTGTGGGATTATCAATATACATCGTGGTTCTGTAGGGTAGCCACCCTGTTTATGTCTGAAATCTGGATATTTGATCAAACCGACGACAAACCTACAGGCATCCAAGCAAGTATATTGAAGCTCGGTGATCGTCGGCACGCGTGGCCGAAGTGATGCGCATTACACTAGTTTCGGACTTGGTAAATATTTTTTTGATTTCCTGATTTCCGTAATCGACGACCGATGTTCACACAAAATCATACCCCCACAGGACAAGGCAATTTCTTACACTCTAGGGCTCTAGAGATTTACTGCGGAGCACATTGAGCTCCCGAATACTTGAGTAATAATATCATGATATGATATACGGATGTTTGGAAGAAGGTACCATTAGGGTACAGTCTAGGGTTTTCAAAAGACGGTTAGATTGCTGAAGTCATCGTATAGGCTAACAAATTCAAGTTCTCCTTAATGGGATACTTGATGGACTAACTAGGATAAGAAAGTGACCAAGTATCTGGGTTGAAGCTAATTGAGCGACCGCAAGAAACTCTTCAAAGAACATGAATAATAATTATATTCTGCCGGTAGTACTGCGTAATCATTCAAGTCACTATTGGGATAAATTTCAGTCAAATCCAACTGCATTTTGATCATGACCTCAAGCCGCAAACCGTGACATCTCAATGGCTCAATACATTTGGTAGCACCCTAAAGTTTGATGGCGTCGGCGAGTCTACCATCTTGGTTAAGTGGCTAGATATAGCCAACTTTGATTGAAGCCTAATTTGACCTTGGTCCCTCAAAGCAAGAGCCGCTTTATAGTTCAGCTGAGCGACATCTACTGGCACGGAATGATCTGTATGCAATTATATCCTTATTGAACTTAGATCGAATTGCGTTGGTGTTTAAATAAAAGAAAAAAGTAGTCACAAAAGAGAGAAAGGTCAGGCTTTACATTATTTCAATACTAGTAGAAAGGGTAACACATTCACTATAAGTGGTGGTCCTTCTTCCCACAAAGGCTATCACAGGGTGGGACTCGGTTTATACACTGAGCGCCCTTGAAGTATAATTTTGTCAGAAACAGC